>PDWI01009920.1_pt1 | contig 10787 bp, 5 predicted proteins | sample 1430891 | NCBI WGS metagenome assembly PDWI01 (sample SAMN01162508, study PRJNA174530) | Oral metagenome, whole genome shotgun sequencing project. | biome: Marine environment; feature: Marine mammal; material: Swab sample of the gingival sulcus; isolation source: swab sample of gingival sulcus... | reverse complement strand
TAATAATCCAGAGCAAAAAATATTAATAATCGACGGTGTTTTAGAAGAGCCTAAAGATAACGTAGTTTCTGCTGTATTTGCAGAGAACGAAGGTTCTTTCTTAGTAGGTGTAGTATCAGCTCTTAAAACGAAAGAAGCTGGAAAAACTAAAGTTGGATTTCTAGGCGGAATGGACATTCCTGTAATCCAAAACTTTGAAGCTGGTTTTGAAGCTGGTGTTAAAGCTGTAGATCCTGACATGGAAGTTGAAATTGAATACGCTGATAACTTTGCTGACGCTGGTAAAGGTCAGACTATCGCTTCTAAATTATATGACGATGGTTGCTACGTAGTATTCCACGCAGCTGGCGGAACTGGAAACGGTTTATTCAAAGAAGCAAAAGACAGAGTTCAAAACGGTCAAGACGTTTGGGCTTGTGGCGTAGATAAAGACCAGTATGCAGATGGTATCTATGACGAAGAAAACCAAAAATCAGTAGTATTAACTTCTATGATGAAGAGAGTTGACGTAGCTGCTCATGACGTAGCTCAAGCTCTACTAGAAGGCGAGTTCAAAGGTGGAGAAACTCTAGTATTCAATCTTGAGAATAATGGTGTTGGTCTTCCAGAGCAAAACATGAACTTGAGAGCAGAGTGGGTTGAAGAAGCTAATAAATACGCTGAAAAAATAGTTGCTGGCGAAATCGAAGTGCCAAGCAAACCAAGCAGAATGGCTGAATAATTTTTAAACCCAAACATAATTAATTGAATTTACAAAACTGTTGCATTGTGAAGTGCAACAGTTTTTTTATGTTTGTATATTTGTATATATATTTATATTTTGTATTTTATTAAAAAAGAAGACAAAAACATAAAGAAAAGGATAGTGAAATAACAAACATTTTGAATTATAATGGTACTGGATTGTTTGATTAAATGATTTCAATTATTGTTTGTTTGTGTCTTTAGATGGAAAGAAGTAGGAGATTTTAAGTAAAAGTGAAGTTTAAAAAGTTTTGAGCGAAGTAAAAGATGTATGAGTTCTGTGGGGGTATAAGTTTATGGCAGAGAATACAGGCGCTAGTACAGCTAAAATTGTTCTTTATGATGTTAGGGGCATACAAGACTACATTTTTAGGAACAATAAAATAAGGGAAATAATTGGAGCTTCGGATATTATAAAAGATATTTATGATAAGGGTTTAAAAGAAGCTGCTAAAAAGTGCAATATCGAGTTGACATTAGACCAAGATAATGCTTTTTCTTTTAATGAAGAAAAGAATATGGTTCTATATATCGGCGGTGGTAATGCACTTTTTTATTTTAAAAATGAAGAGGATGCTAAGAAAGTCAGTAATGAGTTTTCTCGTTATGTTTTGGAGCATACGTACTCTTTAAATCTTGCGGTAGCCATGGTAAATTACACAGGTAAATATAAAGAAGATTATGATAATGTAATCGCAGAAATGAAAAGAGTAATGGCAAAAATGCCTTATTGTAAGCCTATAGGTGCGTTTTCCCTTTGCTTAACGGAAGATAGTACTGGTCTTCCCAGATATACTCCTCATAATAAGAAATTTCATCCTAATAGTGATCTTAGTTCAAAAGATGTTATGAGATTTAGAACTCATATATCAAGAGAAACCTATATAAAGTTACTGGAGTTCGATAAGAATAAAAAGGCTTTAACAGATAAAGTGAAAAGATTAAAAAAGGAAGCTAAAAAAGCAGGAAAGAATTTTAATGATAAAAAATTGGAATATGATTTACTGGAATATGATGAAAAATTACTAGATAAAATAATTTATAAACATAAAGATAGTACTCTAGCTATAATCCATATAGATGGAAATAATATGGGCGTTCAGTTTCAAGAAATTTTTAGCGATTCTGATGAAAATAATTCTAAGGAAGATAATCAATCTGACTACGGAACATTTGTTCCTCAAGTAAGGAAAAAATCTAAAGAAATAGATAATCTCTATAATAAGACTTTTGAGAGATTAAAAGAAAAACTTCACAATTTATCAGATACTGAGGCTTATAAAGAAAAAATACTAATCAGAAAAATTATTACTGCTGGTGATGATATAACCTTTATCATTAATGGTCAGTTTGCCTTTGATGCAGTTAAGTTTTTTTTGGAAGAGATTGAAAAAGGTAGGGATGATTCTAATGTAGAAAAACATCAATATACCGCTTGTGCAGGTATAGCGTTTTCTTATAGCCATTTTCCCTTTTCTGAAGCATATAAAGTAGCTGAAGAATTGTGTGCTAGTGCTAAGAAAAAAGCGAAGAAATATGAAGAAGTAAGATCTGCAGTTGATTTTCAGGTCTTATCCCATATGAAAGCTTCTTTTTTAGATGAGTATAGGGAGAATCAGTTTACATTTAAAGATGGAGAAGATACTTATAAATTACTTAGAAGACCATATATTTTAGAGAGAGAGACTGACGGTGATGACATAAAAGCAATTGGCTATTCAAATTTTATAGAATTATTAGAAAACTTGAATAAGCAAAAAATCGTGCGTTCGGATATTATAGAAATCAGAAATTCTTACCACAAAGGAATAAACTCTTTAAAATCACTTGCTAATAAATATGCTTCTAGAGGAAAAACTCTTATTTCTAATAGCTTTGTGAAATCTGGTGAAGGTTGTGATTCAAATGATTTATCTTATTCAAAAGTTAAATTCTTTGATGAATATAAAATAGCATATTACTATGATGCCTTTGAAATATTTGATAAGTATAAAAACATAGAGGAAGAGATTAACAAAAATAATAATGATAAGTCAAGTGCAAAGGAGGCGAAGTAAGATGAAAAAGAGATATGAATGCGAAATAGAAATAAGATGCCTTAGTGATTTACTTGTATCAGATGGTGATACTTTTACCTCTAGTGTTGACTTAGATGTTTGTTATGATGAGTACGGACTTCCTTATATACCAGCTAAAAGGCTGAAAGGCTTATTGCGAGAAGCCGCATATGATACAAATTCTATTAATTTACTTGATTATTTAGGCACAAATGGAGATGGGGATACAAGTCTCTTTATCAGTGATGCCAGGTTAAAAAATTATGAAGATTTAATTCGTGCCATTAAAACTAAAAAGTATCAAGCACAGGATGTCTTAGATTGCTATACTGTCATTCGTTCCCAAACATCTATTAAAGACGGGGTGGCGAAGGCACAATCGTTAAGAACTATGAGGTTAATAAATAAAGGGAATGTTTTTGAAGCAAAGATTGAGATTGAATTAAATATTGAAAAAGAAGAAAGTGACGAAGAGATCAATGAAAAAATAAATGAAAAAATAAATGAAACAATAGATAATCAATTAAACTCTTCTTTTAAGGCGATTAGACATATTGGAACATCCCGTACTAGAGGATGGGGTTTTGTGGAGTGTAAAAAGATAAATAGTTCTATAGAGGATATAAAAGCTAATTCTAATGATAAACCTACAGAGGATGATTCAAATGCGACCCTATCTAAATTGAGCTACTCTTTACACTTGACAAAACCTCTTATTATGATTAATGGGGATGGAGATAGAGCGGTATCTGAAGACTATATAGAGGGTAGTAAAATGCTTGGGGCTTTTATTAGAGCTTATAGTAAAGCTCACAATAATAAAAAAGCAATGGAATTAATTGATGATAATTTTATTTTTTCTAATTTGTATATTACTAAGGATAAAAAATCAGCTAGATTTGAGCCAGTGATGAATAGTTTGAAACATGCTAAGGATGCTTACTTATTGGATGATAATAATGCGTATAATTTTATTTATGGAGAAGACAATATAAAAAATGTATTTGATGAAAATAAATATCATAATACTCGCTTTAAATCTTATTCTGGTAAATATACTGACGCAGATTATAGTAATAACGAAGAGGAAGAGAAAGAAAATTTGTTTTTAGGCGTGGATAAAACGATAAGCTATCACCATAAACGTTCTTTAAGTAAGGGGTATACTGTCAGCGAAGATAGTAATTTTTTCCAAATGGAGAGCATAGCGAAGGGTCAAGTTTTTGCAGGTTATGTTTTAGGAAATCAAAAACAGCTTTCCGCTTTCAAAGAAGTCTTTAATGATGGTGATGAAATTAGAATTGGGTATAGTAAGACCGCTGAATATGGTTCTTGTATATTTAATTATAAAGAAGGCGACGAAGAAAACAATTCTAATGATACTGAAAAAATAAGTGCTGGGGATTACTATTTACACCTGCTTTCACCCCTGATTATCTATAATGATAAGTTTATGGTAAGTTCAGATGCGACAGATATAAGAAATTATCTACCTGCTATTAATGTAGATAAAGAAAAATCTTTTATTACTTATAAGACAATAGGAGGCTTTAATGTAACTTGGAGAACCATAAAGCCTAATCTTAATATTATAGATAAAGGAAGCGTGATAGCATTTACTGTTTCAGATGAAAATGTAGAACTTCCGAAAACAGGATTCATAGGAGAACGAAACACAGAGGGTTTTGGTGAATATAGAATCTATGGAGCAAAGGATAAACTATCAAAAAAAATCATAATGAAAAAAACTATTTCGTCTGATAAAGGAGAGGAAGAACAAGTGGAAGATAAAGAGCAAAATCCACAGCAAGAGCAAGTTTCTATTCTTCCTAAAAGATTAAAAGAAATAGAAAAGAAGAAGCTCTTAGATAAGCTCTTATACCACGTATTTGATGGTACAGAAAATCAAGAAATTAAAAATCTTAAGGATTTAAATTCCACTACAGTTGCCACTTTGATCAATGAGTTTAGAAATCATAACAAACCGTTATATCAAATTTTTTCTGATATATTTAATATAAGTAGTAAAGAAAAAAGAGAGAAGGTTCTGAAGGTATTTTTTGAGGATACAAGTGGTTTTAAAGAAGCTTTTAGTAATACGTATTTAGATAACAAAAGCTGGCTGAGTAAATGTGTAAAAGAAGAGAGCCTTTCAACGGCAGATTTTGAAGAAATCGCTAAAAAGTATTATTTGGAGCTATTTAGCATGCAAAAATACAAAATTAGAGTGGAGAAAAAGGAAAAGAATAAACAGAAAGATAAAATAGAAAAGGAGGCGGAATCAAATGTCTAAATTTAATAACCCGATCAGGTATTATGATTACTATAAGGTTGAGATTGAGCTTTTATCCGCCTTATGTATTTCTGATGGTTCAGAAATGACAGGTAATGATATTATCAGGGATTCAAGTGGAGAACCTTATATACCTGCTACATCTATAGTAGGTGCGTGCAGAGATTATTTGAGGAGATACAAAGAGTTTTATCAATGTGATTTCATAGATGACGTATTGCTTTTTGGACCTGATAATGATGAAGGAAGAATAAAAAATAAAGAGCTTGAAAAGTTAGAACTTGAATCTGATTCAAATAAAAAAGAACAGAAAGAGGATAATAACAGTAATTCAATAGATAGAGAGCAGAACAGAATAAGTCCGCTGATAGTAAATGATGTTTATTTTGACAGGGCAGAAAAAGAGAAAGTATCTACCGCGATTAGAGATGGGATAGCCATAGATTATCTAAGCAAGCAGGTGGCAGAAACTGATCACGCTAAATATGATTATGAAGTCATAAATCCTTATGAAAAATCAGAGATTTTGTTGGAGTTGATTGTTAGAGAAGATAATGATGGTAGAAGAAAAGAGGAAGATGTTAAAGATCTTGAGAAAAGATATATGAACATGAAAAAAATGCTTGTTCTTCTTTACCGAGCTTTTAATACTGGAGATATTAGATTAGGGATGAAGAAAACGAGGGGGCTTGGAAAGATAAAATTATCGGCACCTAAATTTAAGCATTACCAAGTGAACTATCCTGATAATAATGAGTCCACGCCAATTACTGATGTTGACAGTGCTTGGTGGAATTTTGATGAGGGAAAAGATTTAGGAGATGAGGATATAGATTTAAAAGGTTTACTTGGGGATGAAGAAGAAGTAAACTTTAAATCCCTTTATCAGAAGATGACGGTTAAAGCTAAGCTGGGTCAAAGCATGATCATTAGAGCTTATGGTTCTTTAAAAGATGATGTAGATTATAAGCAGCTTAGTGTGATGTGTAAAAATGATAATGCTATAAAAGAGTTGCCTGTGATACCAGGAACGTCTATAAATGGAGTTTTTAGACACGGTATGACCAGAGTATTGCTAGATATTATTGATAAGTATGAACCTTTACAAAATTTGAAAGATAAATGTATATCTGAACAGTTAGAAATAATAGAACTATTGCTTAATGATTGTCTAGGTTATGTTAAATTAAATGATAATGGTTCTGATGAAAGTAATGCGATGAAATCTAAGATAGTTATAGATGATTCTACATTACTTGGTGTGAGTTTAGTAAAAACAACTCGAACAGCTATAAATCGCTTTGATCAGAGCGTGAAGACAGGCGCTTTATATACTTCTATGCCTGCTTTTAAACTTGATGATGATGAAAATAGTGGAAGAGTTGATTTTGTCTTTTATTTTCCGAAGGATGATAATAATTACCAGTGGATTCAAGAGCTTTTAAAATTGACTTTATTAGATATGCATTACGGGTATTTACCGCTCGGAGGTGAAACAGCTATTGGTCGTGGAATATTTGAAATTGAAGAATTTGAGATTGAAAAGAGTGAAAAAGAGAAAGAAATTATTAAATTTAATAGCGATGAAATATCTTTTGGGTGTAATGATTTGCTGAATAAGTTGAAAAGTCTAGCTGGAAAGGAGTTAAGCAATGAATAAGGATAAAAACAAAATTAAAGTCCCTTTAACAGCGGACGCTTTAACTGCTTTTGAAGGTTATTGGGTTTATGCCATCTATAGAAAAGCGTGCTTTATATTATCAGTGGATGAGTTTATAGAAAAATTTAAAGGAAAAGATGTAAATAAGTGTTATGGTGAAGAACTGGAAGTTCATGTATTTAATGAGGATGAAGAGTATCGTTATGTAAAAAATAAATTTACTAAAGAAAAATGCTGTTTGCTGATTAAAGATGAAGGTGCTTATGAGAAATTTGAAGATATAATGATATTTAAAAACACGATTAAGGATAAACATTTTACTAGTGAAGATAGGAATAAGGTAGAGATAAAGGTTATTAATTTTTATAAATTTGAAGATGGCATGATAAAGTTTGAAAATTATCGATTAGCGCCATATAAATCTAAATAGGGGGCGAAAAAAATGAGTAAGCTAAAGGTCAGAGAAATAGAAAATGAAAAATTTATAAATCCATACACCTTTGTTCCGCTACCTGAAGTGAAGCAAATATCAGCAACAGAGGGTGTACAGAAAAATTTGTATGGATATTTAGATTGTAGTATTCAATTGAAGACGGATTTGTTTATACCTAATGCTAGTTTTGAAAGAGCTTTTATAGATGATGAAGAACATAAGTCTTACGAATTTTATAGTTACGATCAGATTATAAAAACAGAAAGGGGAAGAAAACCTCCTAAAAACCCAGTTATACCTGGAAGCGAGATAAGGGGCGTGGTTAGATCTGTTTATGAAGTAATAACTGATAGCTGTCTTGGTGTGCAAGAGGATAAATTATTTTCGGCAAGGATAGGTGAAATTAAAAAACCTGCGATATTAAAGTATGATGGTAAAAAATGGCGGTTTGTAGAGGTAAAAAGAGAACAATTAAATGAAAAATATTATTGTAAACCTAAGAGAGCTTTAGGTGCAATAGATAGAGAACGCCAACTTTATGTTAAAAACAAAAAAAATGTTGTAGTACGTAGAAGGCATGGAAACAAAGATTTTTATAAAGTTATAAATAAGAAAAAGAAAATGAAAGGTTTTCTAGTTATCGGAGAGCCTATGCAAAATAAAAAGTATGAATCAGTTTTTATTGGATCTCCAGAAGCTGCAAACGAAAAAATTGACGAAATTAAAGTAAGAAAATACATTGATATAATAAATAACTTTTATGCTAACTCCAAAATAAACACTTTACTAAATATAAAAGATGAAAAACATCCAAAGGAACATAAAGGATATAGGCATTTAAGTGCTAATGTTGAAAAAATGAAGGGAAAATTAAATTTTGTTTGGTTTAGTAAAGTTGGCAAAGGAGATAATAAAAAAATATATTTATCGCCAGCTTGTTTAGGGAGGGAAATATACGATACAAAAGTTTATGATTTATTAAATGATTTAAAACCTTGTCTGGATGCTAAAGAAAATATCTGCCATGCTTGTGATTTGTTTGGTATGGTATCACCAGATTCTATCGGGAAAAGTAAGGCTACTCGAGTGCGATTTACAGATGCTCATTTGATTAAAGACAGTGAGGCTAGTTTTTATTCTGAACCTATAACCATTAAGCCTTTAGGAGGGTCTAAAATAAGTAGTTTTGAGTTTTACACTCATTTGATTGATAAAGAGGGTAAGGAAAGTTATGAGGGTGTAAATTACTGGACGCCTGATTACTATATTAATAAAGATAAAAAGAAGGTTCTTTATGATGAAAAGAATGGGAAAAGGATTAAGCTAAATGGTAGGAAGTTTTATTGGCATAACCCTAGTGTAGAAAAGGCTGGAAAAGATATTTATCAGAAAGCATATGACGAAGACACAAAAAAAGTAAGCTCAACTATAAGACCTTTAAAACCTTCAGCTAGTGGTAAAAATGAATTTACTTTTAGAGTATATTTTGATGGTGTTTCTGAAATGGAACTAAAGAGATTAATATATTCACTTAACTTGGAGGACAGAGAAAAGAGCTTGTGCCATAAAATAGGTAAAGGGAAACCTTTGGGGCTCGGAAGTGTTAAAGTGAATGTGAAAAAGCTTTTTTTTAGAAAATTTAATATAAAAGCGAATGGCGAAGCTGAAATAATAAATGAAGAAAATAAGAGATTAATTGAAGCTGTTAAACAAGAAGTGAACTTAGCAAATGAAACTGCTGAAAATAATTTAAATAAGATTGTTATTTGTGGTGATGAAACGCATCTTGCCTTAAGGAAGGTATTAGATTATAACGCTATAGATGAACCGGATCTTATAAAATATCCTGTGGGTAGGGATAGTGATGGCAATGAAGAAATATTTAATTGGTTCTCTTACAATAGAAATGCAGTGAATAATTTGCGCTATAGACAACGCTTAAAGAAGTGCATAGATAATGAACAGACGCTTAAATATAATGAGAAAGTAGAGGTGTAGGGAAATGAGTAAGACAATAGATGATATTATTAAAAACCCCTATAATAAGATATTTATTGAATCTTTGATATGCGAAATTAAACTGGGGAATGTTGTTCCTTATATTGGCGCTGGAATGTCATGTTTAGAAGAAGGTATTTATCCGATGTGGAGTAAGTTGTTAGAACACTTAGAAAATCTGCCTTATGTATCTGATTCTGTTACCTTCCCTGCTTCTTTACAAGATAAAGCTAGTGTCTTATTTCGAGAGATAGGGGAAGAAATATGTAGGCAAGAAGTCAAAAGAGTTTTTAGTAATAGTAAAATGAGTGAAATAATAAATTGGGATGAAAAAGCAGTTTATTCATTGCCAAACATTATTACTAATGGTCTTATAATCACAACAAATTATGATGGGGTTTTAGAAAGGGTATATAATAAAGCTGATACTGAAATTCCTCTAAATTCTATAACTCACTATTCGATAAACGACACAGAAGCTATAATTAAGCAGCTGAAATCGGCAGATAAAGGTCATATATTTCTATTATATAAAATGCACGGGGATATAACCGCTGAAAATATAATTCTAAGCAAAGAACAGTATAATATGTTTTATAATGAAACAGAAAATCCAGCTTTATTAAACTTCCTGAAGTATGTTTATGAGAATAATAGTATATTATTTTTAGGTTGTAGTTTAAACGAAGAAGATGGTGCTATTAAATTTTTTAAAGATCATAAAGGGAGTCTGGAACATTATGCTATTATACCAGAAGATTCAAAGGATAAAATAAAAAAACTAAGAGAAGAATATAACATTACTTCCATAGTTTACCCAAAAGGTGAACATGAATATGTTAAGATTATTTTTGATTATATAGCTTATAAACTTGGATATAAAAATACTAATATTATGACTAATATAACGGAAAATAATACACCTATAACAGTGAATACTTACAGTCCGAAAAGGTTAGATAAGCTTAATCTAAAGAACCCAATTTCTTTATCTTTGAGTGAGTATATTAATGGGAAAAAACTTGTAAAAGGTGGAACTTATCCAGCAAACTGGAATGGGGAATTAAAAGAAAGAGTAATAGGTTTCACTAGTAAATTAGATGAAAATTTAAAGTATGATATATATTTTACTGCAAATTATCCTCTTGCATTTTTAATGGGGTATCATTGTAGTGAAAAAGGGGGGGTGAGTATAAAACCTTTTCAGTTTATTTCTGAGGAAGAGGGGTGGAAAAATTTTGGGGATCTTAGATTTGATTCTAATCAAAACTATCAATTCTGGGAGAAGCCACATGAAATTGAAACTGGAGAAGAAGAAAGTGATAGTCATAACGAAGTATTTATAATAGATGCTATTGGTGTTGAGAAAGAGACAATTAAAGACGATGTGTTAAAATATCTTAAGATTAGTAAACTGAGTTATTCTAAAGTCAAATATTTCAAATGCAAAGGTGATGTTATGGATGGATATCATGCTATGAAATTAGCTAAGGATTTCAGAAGGAATATGGATATTAGCAGTTTGAATCATATGCATTTATTTTGTAGTTCTCCAATCTCATTAGTGTTTATGATAGCAAGAAAATTATATAATGTATGCAC
>PDWI01009919.1_pt1 | contig 10787 bp, 8 predicted proteins | sample 1430891 | NCBI WGS metagenome assembly PDWI01 (sample SAMN01162508, study PRJNA174530) | Oral metagenome, whole genome shotgun sequencing project. | biome: Marine environment; feature: Marine mammal; material: Swab sample of the gingival sulcus; isolation source: swab sample of gingival sulcus... | reverse complement strand
ATTACGTCTTCTATATCTTTTGGCTCAATGCCAGCTCTTTTGATTGCTTCTGTTGCAGCTACTTTACCTAGTTCTACTGCGCTCATTTTTGAAAGTGCTCCGCCGTATGAACCGATTGGAGTTCTTGCGGCAGATGCTATTACTACATTCCTCATACTATTTTAATCCTCCTACTTGCTTGTTCTTTTTATCCCTAGTTTCTCAAACTGCGAATTCGCTCTCGTTCGTGAATTCAATATTCTACTCTCGTCGAGCTCATTCTTGTTTGCTCACTAGGAATAAAAATAACTTCGCAATCTTCTTTCTTGATCACTTTTTCAAGAATTTTTATTGTTTCTTAATATTGTGTTTTGTACTATAGTCTTAGTCCGCCATTGACAGACAAGTTGTGACCTGTGATGAATGATGATTCATCGCTTGCAAGGAATAGAGTTGCATTTGCAATCTCTTCTGGCTCACCTAGTCTTCCAAGCATAGTGCTCTTTCTGATTGGGTCAAGAACCTTATCAGGAACAGTCTTCATCATATCTGTGTTAATAAATCCAGGAGATAGCGCATTTACGCGAACTGCTGCACCTTTTCTAGCAAACTCTTTCGCCCAGCTTTTTGTCATACCAATAACACCAGCTTTTGTTGCAGCATAGTTGGTTTGACCAATATTACCATACTCACCAACAACCGATGAAATATTGATAATACTACCTTTGCCAGCTTCAATCATCATTGGAGCAACCAATTGAGTTAGGTAGAATACACCTTTTAGGTTTACATCGATAACTTGATTCCACATATCTTCAGTTAACTTGTGAATCAATCCATCTCTAGTGATACCAGCATTGTTTACAAGAATATCAATCTTGCCATACTTCTCTTGAACTTCTTTTACGAACTTCTCTACTGATTCACGATCTGTAGCATTCACTTGATAACCAACTATATTCTCTTGGTCAAAAGTTGGTTGTGAAGTAGATGCTGTTGTGATAACCATTTTTGCACCTTCAGCAGCGAACTTTTCGCAAATTGCTCTTCCGATACCCCTTGAGCCACCTGTTACGATAGCTACTTTACCTTCTAATCTCATAATACCTCCTAAATTGTATTGAGAATTTATAAATTTAATACGATTAAATTATCATTTTTATACTTCTTTGTATTCCTATGTCCAATATTCCTATGTTCAAAACATGAAATTTGAAAACACATCCCCGCTACTGAAACTTCTATTCCAGCACCTTTTAATTAACTGCCCTTTACTTCCTGATTTCAGTAAGTTTTTGGGTGAGCTCCTGCTCCGCTTTTTCAAGCTCTGCCCTCGCAGCATCACGCTTCGTTTTACCCTCTTTCTGAATGTTGGCAACTTCATCTAATGTTTCAATGAGCATTTTGTTTGTCGCTGTAAGCGTTTCCATATCAACAATTCCACGCTCTGACTCTTTCGCTGTTTCGATCGTAGACATTTTAAGTTTCTCAGCGTTGCCTTTTAGCATTGCATTGGTATAGTCAACGGTTTCACGTTGCGCCTTCATCGCTTCTTCAGAGTGATTTAGTCCAATAGCAATCAGCATCTGTGATTTCCATAGAGGAATGGTGTTGACAAGCGTAGACTGAATTTTCTCCGTCATAAGTGTATCGTTGTTTTGAACTAGTCGAATTTGCGGTCCCATCTGAAGAGAAATCATACGCGTAAGTTCCAAATCGTGTAGCTTCTTCTCAAATCGCATAATTGCGTTATTTAAGTCGTTCACCTTTTGAGCATCCGTTGGATCTCCGCTAGCCTGTGCTTTGTCCATAAGCTCTTTTAATTCAACTTCTCTCACATTTTTCAGTTTTTTCTGACCGGCAAGTATGTACATCGTAAGTTCTTTGTAATGATCCAAATTTTTGTCATACAATTCATCCAAAAGCGCAACATCCTTCAGCAAAGTCACCTGATGTGCTTCCAAATTCTTCACGATTTTATCCACATTTTCTTCAACAGTATCATACTTTACTTTAATTGCTTCCAATTTGTTGGTTTGCTTTTTGAAAAAGCCAAATAGTCCGCCGCTTTCCTCTTCTTCGGCATCCATACTCTTGAGTTCAACAATCAAATTCGTCATCATCTGACCAACTTCACCCATATCTTTTGTCTTCACATTTTCAAGGGCGCTATCCGAAAACTCCGCGATTTTTTGTTGTGCAACAGCACCGTACTGAAGTACAATCTCAGAAGATGTAATATCTATCTTTTGCGAAAACTCATCAATTGCTTTCTTCTCAGCATCACTCAACTTTGATTCGTCAATTTCAAGTTTTTCCTTTGGCGGAAGAACCACTTTTTCTTCTACCACTGCCTCTTCTTGTACTTCTGCTTCCTTCTCTGTTCCAAGCGTTAGCTGTATTCCTTTTTCTTCCAAAATTGCCTCCTAATCTTTTTTATATTTAAGATTACACTAATATGTACATTATATCAATTAATTTTAAACATTCATCCGATATTATATTAAAAATCAAAATCTTTTCGAACAAGCGTCCTCATTTCCTCCGCCGTTTCTTGTCCTGTTATTCGCCCCGACTGCTTGATAATTGCCGCTTCTACAATATTCCTCGCCAATCTTCCATTTGATTTTTCGGTTAAATTTTCAGCGCCCAAATATTCTTTGAGTGGCTCAATCACCGCCTCATCAATTATGTAGTCCTTTTTCTTCGCAATAATAAGGGCAATACTCAGCAAATCCTCTGCATCGTAGTCCTCAAAATGAATGATTTTAGGAAATCTAGATTTTAAACCGGAATTCGAACTCAAAAACACTTCCATCTCATCCGAATACCCTGCAAGCACGACCATTAAATTATCGCGATTATCTTCCATCCCCTTAACCAAAGTATCAATCGCTTCCAGTCCAAAAGCGTCATCCTTACCGCGATAAAGAGAATACGCTTCATCAATAAAAAGTACACCCCCAAGAGCACTTTTTATCACACTCATTGTAAGTGGTGCCGTATGCCCCGAATAACGTCCTACCAAATCCGCCCTGCTAACCTCAACAAGATGTCCTTGTTTCAATGCACCTATGGATTTCATGAGCTTGGACGTAAGGCGCGCAATCGTCGTCTTACCAGTACCCGGATTCCCTGTAAAAATCATATGTCTCGAAACCGCTTCCGATTTTAACCCCATTTTTCGACGAAGCGTTCCTGCATTCACCAAATCCTCAAGAGAATACAGATACTCTTTCACATCATCCAGTCCTACAATCTGAGCAATCTCTTTTTTAACACTCTGCAAGGCTAAATTTGGAGAAGAAAGCATAGCGATTTCCTCTCCTCGCTGCATTTTCCACCCATCTTGCTCATAGAAAATTCGAATATCCAGTCCTAAATTGCGCACGATATTATCTAATATTTTAAGTTTTAATTCCTCTAAAATATCCAAAAAACTATGAACGCCATTAAATGTTTCAAACGCTTCCAGCAGTTTCATCATAGCACTGGTGTCGAATTCCACATTCGCTCCAAGCGCCGACTCCAACTCCTCTTTAGTATCAGATAATGATTTCTGCAAAATATTCTCTGCAACTTCACGGCTAAACTTTTTTGTTTTTACAACATCTAAGACCTTGTCCTGAACATCTTTACCATACACTTTTAATAATTCTGATTCCGATTTCACACTAATAAATACAATAAATTTTTGATTGCCGTCAATTTCACTAATATAGTGTTCTCGAAGCGTTTTATCAGACTGCGTAAGCACACCGTTTTTTAAATAATAGCGTTTATCAAGCTTGATTTTTCCGTTTTTAACAAGCTCTCCAACCATACTGTTGACACTGGCGTGAGCAACGTTAAAATTCTCTAACAAAATAAATGGTTTATCACCAACCAGTGCGGAATAAATATCTTGCAAAAAAACCGTTCTCTTAGAAACCTCTTGATAGTCGGACATATCTAGTGTTACACAGTCCGTATTTGACACCAAATTACCGTTAATAACACGAAGACACTCGTGAAACAAAAAATGTTTCCCCGTTCCTCTCGCGCCACTTATATAGACTACATTTCTAAGATCATTCTTCTGCTCTTTTTGCAAATAAGGACGAAAAAAGCTCTCTGCAATCTGCTGAATGGCGTCATCTTGCCCCAGCACGCTTTTCTTTAATTCGGTTGTAATTTCATCAATTTTTTCCGGAACATTTTCTTTTTTAACATCCGCCCACAACGTCTCACCAGAGGATATCGTATGCTGAGAGGGAGCGGATGAACCACTTTTCTCTGGGATTGAATCGTTTAACACGGAGTTATTTAAAGGTGAAATATCTCCACTTGGGAACGCGCCAAAATCCTTTTCAATTTCAGCCTTCAATTTACTAATATCAATCTCCTGCGCAATATCATCAAGCGACTTTGATGTCGCCTTTAACGTCTCTTCCAAAGAGTTGTCATCCTTTGATAACTCAGAAACCATTTTTTCTTGTTTTTTGATGAGTTCTGCCTGATTTGAAATTAACTTATTTTGCTGCGCTTCTTGCTCCAGAGCTTCCTGCCCAAACATTTCAGGAAAAACAAAACCCTCTGATTTCCCATCTGTATTTTCCAAGTTCTCATCAAAAGACGGCAAGACAATTTCTCGTTTCTTACCTAACACCTGCTTCATCAGTTCATCTTTTGTGAGTTCTTTTTTTGACATTTTTTCACCAGCACTTTCACTTTTAACAAATTGGGTATTTTTTTCGGAACCCTTCCCGCCTATCTGATTTTTATCCATACTAAGCCTCTAAATCAATACGTTCCAAAATTTTATCCCTACTGTAATTAAGCGCCTCAATCGTGTAAAGTACCGCATCTCTCTGTGCAATCAATCCAATCGCATTCAGTTCTTTACTCGTATCAACACGTTTTAACTTTTCTTCTAAATCAATTAAATTATTCGGTCTACTAGCTGCTTTTATAAGATTCCTAGAAATCGCAGTTTCAAATTGTTGTATATAGATTGGTTTAGCAGAAACGACGTGCTCATAGTGTTCCATATAATACGCAAAATACTCATATCGCGTACTGAATTCCTTCTGCTCACCTGAAAACCTAGGTTTATTAATACTAGCCATTCTGCACCTCTTCACGATTGACTTCTTCGAAATCTTCCTCTTCCTCTGTTTCCATCATATTCATAATATTATCAGAAGAAGTACCAGCTTTACGATCTTTTAAATCATTTTTTTCTTCTTGCTTGTCCAACGCTTTCTCTAATTCGTTTTCATAATTATCAAATTCGGGCATCACAAGACCACCGCCAACAACCCCGTCCTTCTTCAAAATACTCTGAAGCGTCTTAGCATCAACATTAATATCGGTCATCTCTTCATCAAAATGCCCTTTGGAAATATTGTCAAGCGCCTCATTAATCATATCCACAGTTTGAACCAACTGTCCTTTTGTTTCCTTATACGCCTTACTTTTCGGGTTCCCTTTAATATTCTTAAATTTTGTAAGTACCGACATCATAATTGGCAAATAATAATCATACAGCTTCCTAAGTTTTTCAGAATACGGTTCACTTTTTTCTAATTCTCTGACATATGCCAATCTCGCCACGGTCTCATCAAGCCCTGCGCTGATTTGTTCATCGGTAATCTTATCGTTAATTGCCTGAATCTGCTCACGAAACTTCTCCGCTCTTGTTTCTGTTTCAATCTCAAACTTATTTATCTTTGATTTAACCGGCGTTCTTCCCGTCAAGAAATCGGTAATTTCACGACACTTGTCAGCATGATCTGCCGAAAGTCCCAAAATAGTAGATATCGCTTCATCCCCTTTGTATAGAACCAATTCATCAATGTTTTTAAAATTTGAATTTTTAGGTTTTAAATAAACATCGCCCTTAATCACCAGTTTATCACTGGTTTTAAAAAACTCCTTGAGCGCCTTTTCTGTTTCATGGAGTTCTTCCTCACTCATATACGATAAAATTTTTGAAGTTCGTCTAGCAGCACGCCTATCAGTATTACTTCTGTTTTGAACACCAGTCTTCGATAATTTAGACACCATATAGATAATACCAAGCATAATCCCAAGTATTGCAATGAAAGGAACAAGCATAGCTAGTCCAAAACCAAGAATACCCAAAAAGGACCTCGTCAGCCCAAAAAAGACTGCCGCAAATATACGAAGCACAATTATAAATATTATGCCCTTAACCATCACCTTTATCAAATCGCCCATAACGAAATTATACCACACCCTACTCAATTCCGAACATGAAAATCAGATTAAAATCATAGTTCATTTTGTAACCTTATGTCATTCAAATTTCAAAGGAGAGCATATAAAAAACTTCTCTAAAATTCTCCAAAATACGCTGAATTCACTTAACATTTAGTGCCTAATATATTATAATGAGTAAGTAAAATTAAATATGAAGGAGTATTATTAGTGGCAGGATTTACAGGATATTTAAATATTAAAACAGATGAAAAAACGTTTCTTAAAATGATGGATAAGATAAATCATAGAGGTCCTGATTATCGTTTAAATTATAGTGATGAACATTTTACATTGGGTTTTTTGGGAATGGATACAGAGTATCTTTTTGACAAACAAGAACTTTACGAGACAGATGAACATGTCGTTTTGTTGGTGGGTTATCTTCACAACATCGACGAACTTAGAACCCATTTGATAAAAAAATATAATATCAATGCAGAGGACTATGTTCCTGTGCGTTTAATTGAAGCGCTTTACGAAAAATTAGGTAAGGATAGTTTTCCGCTTTTCAAGGGTTCTTATCTTGTTGTTTTTTATGAGAAAATGAGCCGTAAACTCACCGTTTTGCGAGACCGTTTTGCAACACAACCAATTTATTATTATCCAGTTGACAAAGGCGTTATTTTCGGCTCAGAATTAAAACTTTTCTTAGAACATCCAGCGTTTAAAAAAGAATTAAACAAAGACGCTTTGGTGCCGTATCTAATGTTCCAAGCGCCTTTACTAGATGAAACATTCTTCAAGGGCGCCTTCACATTTGCAGCCGCATCTTCTCTTGTTTTCCAAGATGGTAACATTGAAATTGAGCCATACTGGGATATCCACTTTGAACCCAAAGAAATGGATGTTGACACAGCAGCGAATAAAATCAATGAGCTCGTTGAAAAGTCAATTGAGACTAAAGTGAAGTACTACAAAGATCGAAAATCAATCGGCTCTTTCCTTTCAGGCGGTGTCGATAGTTCGTATCTAGCATCGCGTTTTAAACCTCAAAAAACATTTACTGTGGGATATAATGATAAGGAATTTTCTGAGGCTAGCAATGCAAAAGCCCTTTCGAAGATTATCGGAGCAGAAAACATTAGCGAAATTATCGACTCAGCAAAAAGTTTTGATTCGTTAAGTGACATTGCTTATTTTTTAGATATGCCGTTTGCAAACTTATCTGCAGTACCAATGTATTTTTTGTCAAACCGTGCAAGCCAAGATGTCACAACAGTACTAGCTGGAGAGGGATCGGATGAGTTTTTCGGTGGATATTTCGAATACACGGTTCCAAGTTCTTTAGCCAAGTATAAACGATTGCCAAAATTTATCCGAAATTCTCTTGGAAGGAAAGCGCTGAATAATCCAAAAGATTTTAAGGGAAAAAATCTAATGGCGAAAGGACTTCCTGTTCGGGAATGGTATATTGGTCAAGCGAAGGTCTTCTATGAAAAAGAGGCAAACGCGCTAGTAAAAGATGAATACCAATCGGAAGGCGTTGTAAAAAAAGTACTTGATCCATATTTTGATAAGGTAGATGGTCAGCCCGATATCATTCAAAAACAATATCTGGATTTCCACATTTGGATGGTAAATGATATTGCGTTAAAGGCAGACCGAATGAATATGTGTCATTCAATACAGGTTCTAGCACCACTTTTGGATGAAGATTTATTGGATTTTGCACGAACGCTTCCGAATCACTTAAAAGTGGACGGCAGCAAAGTAAAAATCGCATTTCGTCATGCCGCCCAGAAGTATTTGCCAGAAGAGTGGTATAAGCGAAAAAAATTAGGTTTTGTCGTTCCGATGAGAAATTGGCTACAGGAAGAACAATTTAGCAAGTTAATAAAAGAGAAAGTCACAGGAGAGTTGGCAAGCCAGTTTTTTAATGTTGAAAAAATCGAAAAATTGTTTGAATTAAACGCATCGGGAAAAAGAGCGGAACATCGAAAAATATGGAATATTTATATGTTTATTCTTTGGTATGAAGAATACTTTGTGAAACGATAGTTTTTCACTTAGTATTGTGATATAACATACAAATATAACTATACGACGGGATAAATAATGGATAAAATAGAAATAGTAGAGAAAAAGCAAGACTTTCTTCCAGTAATACTTGGAACTGATTGGAATGTATACGGCGTGGCGTCTTCGTTTCACGAAATGTATGGTATAAACAGCGTTGCTTTTGGTATGAGGCGTCAAGTCTATACCGAGCATTTGGCGTTCTTAAAAGTTGACGTTTTTGAAGGATTTGAGACAAGTGAGGTTTTTGTTAAAGTGCTTGTGGATTTTGCGAAGCAAAACCCCAACAAACGCTTACTTTTAATACCGTGTAGCGACTATTACTCAAGCCTGGTTATTGATAACGCGAAAATACTACACAATTTTTACTTGTTTGAGACCATTGAGCCATCTTTACGCAACCAATTAGAAAATAAGATGAGTTTTTATAAAACATGTGAAAAACATCATCTAACCTATCCTAAGACGTTTTATGTCAATCGCGAAAATTATCAGACATTTGATTTACCCTTTGACTTCCCTGTTGCTGCCAAACCCAGCGATAGCATAAAATGGTTTCAAGTTAAATTTGACGGTTATAAAAAAGCATATGTTTTCGATAATATGAAGGACTTAAAAGTTATGCTTCAAAAGGCTTATACCAACGGATACGATGATGTTTTTGTCATTCAGGATTTTATCCCTGGTGATGGTGATGCGATGTTTGTTGTAAACGCCTATGTGAATCGCGAAGGAAAGGTGTGGATGACGCATGGTGCTCAAACAGCACTGGATGAGGTTTTGCCGCACAATATTGGAAATTACAACGCATTAATAAGCGGAAGTTTCCCCGAACTAACACAAAGTGTCAAACAATTTTTGGAATCCATTTCGTATCGAGGATTTGCAAATTTTGATTTTAAGTACGATTGGAGAGATGGTACTTATAAAGTGTTTGAAATCAATTTAAGACTTGGCAGATCATCGTATTATATGACGGTTTCGGGAAATAACTTTGCCCAATACTTTGTCGATGATTTAATTTATCAAAAAGATAGAGAATACGTTGATTTTGCAAACAATTATCTATGGTATGTCACGTCAAAAAAGGTGCTACAGGATTACTGCGCGCCTTCATTAAAAGAAACCGTTTTTGACCTATTGCAACAGAAAAAAGCGAAATATCATTTAAGTTATTACGCGAACAAAAATTTTTACCGATGGCTACTTGCTTGGAGAAGAAAAATATCGACCATTAAATATTACCCGAAATATGTGGAGGGAAAATGAAAAAAATAGGTATTATTGGAGGAATGGGGCCTTTGGCTACCGTTGATCTCTTCAATAAAATTGTTCAGAATACAAATGCGGCAAAAGACCAAGATAATATCCCCATTTTGATTGACAACAATCCTCAAATTCCAGACCGCACCAATAGTATTCTCTACGACGGCAAAAGTCCTGTCCCATCAATTGTAAAGATGGGCACTCAGCTTGAAAAAATGGGCGCCGATTTTTTATTGATGCCTTGCAATACATCGCACTACTACTTTGATGAAATCACCTCTCATCTAAGTGTGCCACTCCTTAATATGGTTGATATCGTCTGTCAAGAAATCACCAACCAGAACTACAAAAATATTTGTATTTTGGGAACGGAAGGAACGATAAAAACCGGCGTTTATCACACTAAGCTCGATGAGCAAGGGATTTATAATGTGCCGATTGACAGTGAAATGATTGATATACTGACTTTTTTAATTTATAAAGTGGTGAAGAGCAATAATTTTTCATATGATATTAGCAAATTCATCAATAAAATGGATGAATTACTAAAAAAACATGATATTGATGCCTTTGTTTTAGGCTGCACAGAGCTTCCGGTGCTTTTTGAACGCTATCATTTAAATTATAAAACGTTAGATCCTACCGATCTTCTGGCAAAAGAAGCTGTTCGTTTGGCAAAAGAATAGCAACTTATACTAATCAAATAATCGATACTTCTTTTCGAATTTCTAAAAGTAATTTCTCACCTTTTGCTTCGCGCCTCCACACGGTCGGCACTGCAGAATCAGTCCGAAACTCTTTTAGAAATTCGATTAAAATATCTAATGTATTGTTTTAATACGAATCTCAAATAAATTTAAGCGTGGTATAAAATGTTAAAAAAGAGCGGAAGTGCTTTAGCAGAATTTTTCACCTACACCATGACCCAGTGCATTCCAAATTCTCTAAATCCCTTCTGCCCTCTTCAAAGAATTAATACATGCGTTTTAATTTGAGATTAGTATTATAAGTTCTTACGCGTCTCTAATTTCTCAACATCTTGCTATTTAAGTGTTATTTTTGAAGCTGCAGCCTCATCAAGAAGCACTGTTACATCTCTATGCACTCTCAAAATAGAAGCAGGTACATTTGGTACAATTTCTCCTTCTAGCATTTTCTTTACAGCATCCGCCTTGTTTTCTCCTGTCGCAAGAATAATAATCTTCTCAGCTTGCATAATAACACCCATACCTACTGTAATCGCCTTTGTAGGAACTTCGTCG
>PDWI01013840.1_pt1 | contig 10788 bp, 10 predicted proteins | sample 1430891 | NCBI WGS metagenome assembly PDWI01 (sample SAMN01162508, study PRJNA174530) | Oral metagenome, whole genome shotgun sequencing project. | biome: Marine environment; feature: Marine mammal; material: Swab sample of the gingival sulcus; isolation source: swab sample of gingival sulcus... | reverse complement strand
TCGCATAATTCCAAAGCCATCGCCGCCCCGATTGTTAATTATCGCGGGGAGATTATCGCTGCCGTGAATATTTCCAGCATTCATTTAGCTATCGAAGATGGACATATCCAGCAAGAGTCATTACAAGCCCTGTTAGATTGCAGTCAACAAATTTCCAATCAATTTGGCGGCTACCATTATTTTGATGAAGTGTTAACTTGAATCTAAGTCTAGCGAAAAACTTTTCTGATTAAAAACTATGGGGGCGGATTCAAGTCTGAAGTGCAACGCACCCAAATTTAAATTTTACCTCAAGTGGAGTCTGGTAACCTAGAATTTTCCTTGGTCGATTGTTCAGATTATCCTTGATAACTTGAATTTCATCATCACTGATGTTATCGAATGACGTATATTTCGGCAAAATTCATAAAAATATCTTTTCTAAACAACGCTATCTATAATAGTTTGTATGTTTTTAAAATTGTTTTTGGCACAAACTGAATCAGCACCTGCTAAAATTATTTTATCATTTCCAGCTTGATGTGAAGATGTTGCTATAATTTTCAAACCTGGATAATTTATTTTTATCCAAGTTGTAATTTCATCACCTTTCCCATCATCAAGATCAAAGTCAACTAAAACTATATCAAAGTTGTTTGTTTCTAATAAAAATTTTGCCAATTTGATAGATGGTGTTAGGCTCACTTCATAACTAGATAAAAATAAATTACAGACTGTTTTTGCGAAAACTTCATGATTTTCGATATATAAAATTTTCATTTTTTACCCTACAATTTACTTGATCAATTGCAGGAGGAGCTCCCTGTATTTTTATTCCTGTTGCACCTGTTCATTTTTCTTCTGGCTTAGGGTTTCTGACATATTTAATCAGTCTTTTTTCAACTGCTCCAAATTTTTTAAAATTGTCGCGTGCTTGATTTAAACTAGGAGCGTTTGCACCACCAGAATAATCTGGATTTTTATTTTGTATATCGTCATCCTGCCAAAAACAAACTGGACATATTTCAAATTGAAGTTCTGCATCTATGGTTTTATAGCCACAACAAAGGCACCTTTTTCTTTTCATTTTTTATTACCGTACTTTTTTCTTTGGCTTTTCCAATAATCTTTGCCTTTTCCGGGTCTAAAAAGAGTCTCAATGGTGCCATCAGGCCTGCCTGTTGCAAACTCATTTGTACGTGAGTTATACCTAAAGATGGTACTTATTTCTTATTTACATAACTCTATGCATTATCAATATTTAACCCTAAGTCACCCTTGAGTTTACATTTTTTTACAGCATCAAGCCAATCTTCCCACATAGCTTCATCGGCAGGCATGCCATCCTCTAATAGTGACATACTCCCCAAAAACTCACCCAAATCCTCGGATTCAGTCATATTGTATAATTCTTCAAGGTAAATATACATTGCTTTGTAAGCCTCTCTAACCGTGATTGTATCATCTATATTCATTTTTTCTTTCTCATATTTTTTGTAGGTGAGGATAGCCCTGTTTGAGAATTAAACTCTCTTGGGGTTTTATTGATTCCGCCGTTAACAACTTTGCCATTTCTTGCCTGAGTCCGCACTGCCTATTTTTATTTCAGCTTTTTGAGAATAACTTGTTTTAAGCTGCAATCATCTTCTATTTGAGTATCAAGAAATGCAACTAATAAGCCATTATTCACATTTGTCGCATGTAGAAAAAAATCTGCAACTTCCTCATTTGTATCATTATCATGCCAAGTTGTTACAATATTAGGATAATGCCTGTTTGAATTCTTAAAAGATATATCTAGTATTATTTCATCAATCAAATCATGAAGATCTTCTGAATAATTACCAACACATATAAAATATTCACACCCCAAATTCATTAATTTTTTTACAAGTGGTTCTAGCTGTCGTATTTTATCTTCTCTTATTGGAGTCCAGGCAGTCAATAAAATAACTCTCGGAGACAGATTTTTATTATCCCACTTATATTTATCAATAAATAACAATGAATTAAAGTTATTAATATTTATCATGAGTTATTAGTCCCTATTTTTAATTTTTTTAATATTCATAGATTCAATTTTGAAGTGCAACGTTTTAGAAATAGTGATTAAGATGTTCAGTGTTGCACTTCAAACCTGAATCCGCCATTGAATATTAATTTGCTTATATTTCACTGACGGATAGAGTTGCTTGATCTGAATAAATCCGGAAAAATTCATCATTTGTTAACCTGATAACAAAACAATCTTGGCTACCTGCATCTTTTTCTTCATAAAGCCAATCCATATTACTATCACCAATTGATTTATAACCAAATTCTTCAATATCAACTGAACTATTGAAAAATTTGTCACTAAACATCACATGATGATACCTAAAAAAAACTATTGAAATAAAATGATTTTTTTTTGTGTTCGCAAATTGAACTTTTATCGTTCTATTAGATAAATTGCAGGATAACTCTGTTAAATCGTAACAGTTGTGCATGTCATACTCATAAGACAGGTAAGATAAATAGATACTGTCTACTACTTTGAAATTTTTTTTCATCGTTTACCCGATTTTTTTCGTTTCTGCAGATACTTTCTTACAGTGCGGATTTCTCTTTGTGTTGTTGGTTTTAATGTTGACTTACTTTCGCTAGTGTTATAAATCTTTTTTCCCTGAGGAGCAAACTCATTTCTAGGAGATATCTTAGTATGAGGCGTTGGGATTCCTGCGTGTGACTTTCCATCTAGGTCAATTTCAACTTTTCTACTTTCACTTCTTAGGGTAACCCTATTTCTATTATTATTTTCAGAAATTAATGATTTTGCTTGTTTTTTAATTTGATTAGCTTTTTTAGCCGCTTCAACAGTAGCTTGATAAGCACCGCTGCTTAAAGCCGTTTCCACACCCTCAGCAACTGGCTTTCTAGTCAGCAGTCTACCACCATACTTAATGCCATTTTTAACCGTGGGTACGGGTATACCGGTGACAGATTCTACTGCCATACTGCCCGCTTCCCTAGCTAAAAAGATAGCAACGGGAACAAGTAGCGGTATGTTTCCGGTTGGATCCGTGTACTTATACGGATTATTATTACCGTAAGCATAACGGTTAAAGCTAAACAGATTATCCACCCTGAACGTCACCGGATCAGGAGAATAAAAACGCCCAACGTTATTGGCATAATAACGGGCACCGGCATAGGTTAATATTTTTTAAAGTTACTGAGTTATACTACCTTTTACCTAATCACTCGCGAATGGTCATGGCTCAATCCAATCTTTACAAACTATTTTTCTTTAGCTCCCTAAATGCACAACGGGTTTTTATTATTGTAAAGTCATAAATATCACTTTTAGCTTTGAAAAGGAAGAAAGGCTTTAAAATATCATTAACTATTGTTTCTTTATTTTCAATTTTGGCATTTGAAAAATCGAAAATTTCATCAAAGTTAGGCTCTATATTTCCTTGTTTTCTGCATAACCCTTCAACACCAATAATAAAAAAACCATTATTCACTGCCTCATTAATAAAGTTAATACAATCTGCTTTTTTTATGTATCCTTCAGGTAAATTGTTTTTTTGATATTTCTTAAATAGAATATTTTCTTGCATTTATTTTTCCTTCCATTCATCAGGTATTTTCCAATTTGGATCATTTTTATTTGAGATTTGAACAATTGAACCATCGGTATCATTTACTACAACATAGTTATCATTTTCATCAATATAAGCAGTTGCCGGACTATTTCTCTTAGTTTTAGTATTGACTCTCCATCTTGTATCTTTTGTAGCAACAGTTCTTTTATGATTATTTATAACATCAGCAATGCCTTCTTTTGTCCAACCCCTTTTGGACATCTGTTTTGCAACCTTTGTTTCTATTATCACTTTGTCAATATTCAATAACCCCTTAAGCTTACTTACAGGTATGGCCATCATTGCAGCTTCAACAGCAAAATCCTGAGCCATTTCCTTTAAAGCATCTTTAGCAATTTTTGACGCACCACCTAACTCTTCTAGCTTAGAGGCTGACGATTTAATACCAAGCTGTGCTTCAAGGTCACGACGATTATTTTTAGCATCCGTTGACTGTCTACCGTCAGTATCCGTATATTTATACGGATTATTATTGCCGTAAGCATAACGGTTAAAGCTAAACAGATTATCTGCCCTGAACGTCACCGGATCAGGAGAATAAAAACGCCCAACGTTATTGGCATAATAACGGGCACCGGCATAGCTTAAGTCGCTTTCGCTGTCTTCGTAATAGCCGGTGTAACCCACCGGGTAATCGCTTTTACTCGCCCGATTAGCCACCGTGCCATAAGCACGACGCGGGCTTCGCCATAACACCCGACCACCACTGTCTGTCGCCGCCACCGGCGTGCCCAAAAAGTCATTGTGTAAATATTCCGTGACCACCGATGTTGAACCACCACCTATCGGCGTGCTGTTGGCCTCAAAACTGTCGGCAAAAAGCCAGTTGCTCGGGCTTGCCGTTTGCAAGCGCTTTTGCGCAATAACATCACCACCATAGCGGTAATAGGTCTTTAACTCAATCCCGCTGCTGTCATATTCGCCAATCAGTTGCCCGTCTTTATCATAAACATAATACGTGGTCTTGCCGTTATGTGTTTTGGCAATGCGTTGATTGTTGCCGTCATAGCTATAACGCGTACTGCCGTTTAACGTTGATAAATTACCATCATAACCATACACATAACTGTTTATGCCGTCATTGCTGACATTGCCACGGTCGTCGTAACTAAAAGTACGATTACTCGTACCGCTTATTCGGCTTAAGCGATTATTGCTATAGCTATAGGTATGGCTGGCCGCATAAGTACGCTTTTTCACGATATTGTTTAGCCCGTCGTATTCATAAAGCACATAATCGCTGCCGCTGATTCTATCTTCAGTCAAACGGTTCAGGCTGTCATAACGCATACTTTGGCTTTGATGTAACACATCGTCTGCCAGTGCTGTTAAGTTATTCATGCCATCATAAGTCATGCGGTGATTAAGCACCCCACTGACCGTTATTTTATTAATGCGCTTGGCATCATCCAGCTCTTGTTGCAAATATTTACCATTACCATAGCGCAGCTGTTTTAACTGACCACCGGGGTGGTATTGTAAGCTGTTGGCAAAATCGCCAATGCGGGTCGGGCGGCCAAAAGCATCAGGCTGATAACTTACAATCGTCCTCGTCGGGTACTGCATTGACGTCAGGTTGTCGTTACGGTCATAGCGGTAGTCCAAATCGTAACCATGTATGCCAATACGCTTATGTTCGGCCGTTAGACGATTGCCGCCGTCATAACTCATCGTGTACGTCGAATTTATACCGCCATTGTCATAGGTGCGTTTTAACTCCGTCAGATTGCCATTATAATCATAGCGATAAGTCACTTTGCCGTCACCACCAGGATACATCACACCGGTCAGGCGATTCAGGCGGTCGTAGCTAAACGTGGTGCTTCGACCGGCGTGGTTTTTCCTGATGACATTGCCGTTATTGTCATTAGTCAACGATACGGTACCGCTTTCCGGTTCGGTAATCGAGTTTAAATAATAACGACGGTCATAACCGTAACTTTTAGAAACGCCTAAACTGCTGATTAAGATAATCTGCCCCAAAGCATTCCGTGTCACTTTAAGTTCCGTTGTTCCCACATGATAAGCCAGCACCGCTTTATGGGACGGGTCGGCAAACGATTGGTATTTAATCGTTGTGATGTGGTTATTGGTGTCGGTCACCTTGGTGCGGTTATTCGATAAATAATCATAATGCACACAACCCGCCGCATCACAGCGCGTGAACACCCTGTCTATACCGTCATAAAGCTTGGTGACCCCTTTATTGCTGTTGACATAAGAGGCAAATGTTAAGCGACCCAAAGTATCGTATTTAAAGGTTCGCCTTAGCGTAGTCACACCACTGCCGCTTTGTTCGGCACTGGTAACCTGCCCCAAACCGTCAATCCGTTCCGTTAAGGTCACACTGCCCCGCCGGGTGGTTACTTTATCGTCATCATAATCCAACACCACCGCATTACCCACCAGCGGTGTCAGTTTCTTTAGCTGGTTCAGTGGGGTGTATTGATAACGCGTGACTTGACCATTGGCATCGGTGACGCTGGCAATCAAACCATAGTCATTGACGGTTTTTCTGATGCGAGTGTTATCCGGGCGGGTGATTTGCCGGGCAATATCATAGCGATAGCTGCTGTAGTTATAACGATTACCGTTCGGGTCTCTATAAGACGCCATATTGCCGTTGTTATCATATGTATAGTAATGACTGGCGCCGTAACGTGATTCACTCAGCATATTCCCTTTGCTATCAAACGTGCGCTCAATACGGCCAATACCATTGATAGCTTCTTCACGGATTAAATTAATCAACCAACGGCTTTTATCGGGGCTATAAGTATATTGGGTGCTGCGGCTGGAATTCGGGCCGCTTTCTGTCATTGACGTGGGGTTGAGCAGCACATTACTGCTGCTGTAGCGGTAAGTGCTTTTATAGACATTGCTGCCTCGAACGATTTTGCGCTCGGTCAGTACCGGTGCATAGGTTTCATTGTCGCGCACCGGCGGTGAATTCAGATAGCGTACCGTGAATTGCCGGTTAGAAATTTTGACTTTATCATACGCCAATGTCACCGTTTCCAGCAGTCTGCCATTACGATAGGTTTTTATCTCAAACGGCAAACCACCCTTCCAGGCCTTGCCGTTGCTAATCGCAGAATAACCATAGTGCTTATAAACCTGCTTTTTATCGGACGGTGATTCGCTGATGGTGGTGGTGTCGGCACTGCTGCTAAACGCATAATCATAAGTACGGGTCGATGTCGATAAATCGCGGCCGCTGAGTACGCGCTCGGTAACCACCGTATTATTTTTGGGAATGCCGTTTCTAAAAGCTTTACCGCCATAAGCAAAGCGAACCTCGGCACCGTAAGGATTGCTCATGCTTTTTAGCGTATATTTGCCGTATTGGACATGACTGCCGAAATAATCGTATTCCCACGATAAGCCGTCAGGGCGGGTAACTTTGCTTAAATACGCTTTACTGGTAACGCCGGGTAAACTGGTGTAATAAAAATTCCAGGTTCTGTTGCCGATAACATCAACAATACGACGCAACCGCTGGTTGCCGGTACCAACATTACTATAATCAAAGTCTAACCGTCGGCCATCGCTGCTTGACACTTTTTTAATACTGAAATCTCTAAAATCAACACCATCAATTTGCCCTTCTATTTTTATCCAGTTGCCGTTGGTATCTGCGATTTTAGTGACATAATAGTGCTTATTGTCGTTGCTAAAATCTGCTAGATATTGCCTGCCATCCGGCGAATAAACCACATACCCGCTACCCGAGCAGGTGATTTTCCACCGGCTTTTAGACAAAAAAGCACCCTCGCTACTGTTATAAGCAAATTCGCTTAATTCACCGTCTTGTGATTCAAAATATAAAATGGTGCTATTGGTGCAACTGCCGCCGGCAGCCCAAACGACCCGACCGTAATGCAACCGCCAGTCCAGACCGATTTTGCCGCTAATCAATTGGTCGTGGTAGTTTTGTCGGCTGGAATACAGGCGGGTAACTTGTAAATCCAAACCACCCTCGCCGGGAATCGTTAAGTCCGTTTGTACCAATTTCAGCGAACCACTAAACGGATCAACCGCATCCCCCATATCACCCACCGCATATATGCGATGACGATCTAAAAAGGCATTGTCATAAAGCTCAAAGCTGTCTTGAGCATAAGACAAAGTTGCCATAGCAGCCAAGCTAACTAACAGATATTTGATTGTTTTTTTCATAATATCTCCCCATGCTTAATAAAAAAACAAAAATATATGATGTTTAATATAACACAATAAACCATTAAAAACGTATCAATTTGGATTAAATCTGAAGAAAAAGATTTTTTTCAAAAAAATTAAATCATTGCGGCAACACAACGAGAATCACTGTCAATACGTTGCCTGCGTTTGATAATAGGCAGTTAACCTGAATCTTTCATCGGTAAATGCTGTTCTCAGAAAAATTGACAAAGGACATTAACCATCAACATGTCATTACCTGCAGCATGCTGTGCCACTTGTTTTCACTATAGGAAGCTCCACAAAATGTTCAGTTCGAGTAAAGAACAAGGAATAGCACCACAGTCCATTTTTGACATATCAAGTAGATAGGCGAAAATGGCGAGGATCGCATGACGCAGCCTGTCCAGCTTTTGCGAAGCACTTGCTGGGTTATTTGCCGAAATGGGCATTTTGAGGAGGTTCCTATAGAATAATGCTTACAATTTTTTGTTATATTTTTTTATTGCAAAAGCCTTAAGACCGCTATAAGCTATAATAGTCAAAAGCAACTATTAACTATAATTTAATCGAGGAACATTTGGTTTGCCGTGTCATTCGGTGCCGGTATCCTATTTGTCGATCAGCTCGACGCCATCAAAATCGGCGGTTTCCCGTTGGGTTTTTGGTTCGCTGAGCAAGGTTCAATTTATGTCTTCGTGCTCTTGATTGTTTTTTATACGGTCAAAATGAATCAGCTCGATAAAAAGTTCAACGTCGAAGAATAAAGGAGGCTACATTATGGATTTAAAAACCTTAACCTATTTATTTGTTGGCGCCTCTTTCGCGCTGTATATCGGCATCGCCATTTGGTCGCGTGCCGGCTCTACCAAAGAGTTCTATATCGCCGGCGGTGGTGTACCGCCGATTGCTAACGGTATGGCCACCGGTGCCGACTGGATGTCAGCGGCTTCGTTTGTGTCAATGGCCGGCTTGATTGCCTTTATGGGCCGCGATGGTTCGATGTTCTTAATGGGCTGGACGGGTGGTTATGTGCTCTTGGCCATGCTGTTAGCGCCATACCTGCGTAAATTTGGCCGCTTTACCGTGCCGGAATTTATTGGCGACCGTTATTATTCAGACTTTGCCCGTATAGTTGCCGTTATCTGCCTGATTGTGGTGTCATTTACTTATGTGATTGGACAAATGCGCGGTGTCGGTATTGTCTTTGCCCGCTTTTTGGAAGTGGAAATCCATGTCGGTATCTTTATTGGCATGTTGATTGTTTTCTCCTATGCGGTTTTCGGCGGCATGAAAGGCATTACCTATACACAGGTGGCGCAATACGTGATTATGATTTTTGCCTACACCGTGCCGGCAGTGTTTTTATCGATTCAAATCACCGGGCATGTCTTTCCGCAACTGGGCTTAGGCGGTACTGTGGTCGGCACCGAAACCCATCTGTTGCAGGCGCTGGATCAATCTTTGGTGGATTTAGGCTTTAACGAATATAGCAAAGGTGATCGCTTTCGCCTGGATGTTTTTGCCATCACCGCAGCTTTAATGTTTGGTACCGCAGGTTTGCCGCACGTCATTGTGCGCTTCTTCACCGTACCTAAAGTCAAAGATGCACGCTCATCTGCCGGTTGGGCGTTATTCTTTATTGCTTTATTGTATACCACTGCCGGTGGTGTCGCCGCCTTTGCCCGTTACAACATTATTGACACGGTCAACACCAAAGACAACACCGGTACCGCCTATACCGATATGCCTTATTGGTTTAAAAACTGGGAAAATTCCGGCCTGTTAGCATGGTATGACCATAATGGCGACGGTAAGGTGCAATACGCCTTCGGCAATGCGGTGGTGGGCAAACCTAAATTTGCCGGCCCCAGCGATGATGAAGGTGCGCGTGGTCCATTTGGTCAGCGTATGGTGACTAACCCCAGCGACGGGCAGTTTGATGCCAATAAACAGCCGTTTATGAACGAATTATACGTTGATCGCGATATCATGGTTTTAGCCAACCCGGAAATTGCCAAGCTGCCCGATTGGGTGATTGCCTTGGTGGCTGCCGGAGCCATGGCCGCCGCCCTGTCAACTGCTGCCGGTTTGCTGTTGGTTATTTCAACAGCCGTTGCCCATGACTTGTTGAAGAAAACCATCAAACCCGATATTTCGGAAAAAGGTGAGCTGCTGGCTGCGCGGATTTCCGCCGCTCTCGCCATCGGTATTGCCGGCTACTTTGGCCTGAATCCACCGGGTTACGTGGCGGCTTTGGTTGCCTTGGCCTTTGGTTTGGCCTCAGCCAGCTTCTTCCCTGCCATTATTTTGGGTATTTTCCACAAGCGCACGTTAGCGGTATGATTGTCGGTATCACCTTTACCTTGGTTTATATTATTGTCTTTAAATCCGGCACGCTGGGTAAAGACATGTATTTATTCGGCATCAGCCCCGAAGGTATCGGTACCGTTGGTATGATTTTGAACTTTGCCACCGCGTTTATCATCAATAAACTAACCGGTGATGCGCCTGAAGAAATTCAAGCAATGGTCGAAGATATCCGTGTACCAAAACGTCAAACAGGTGATTTAGGTCACGCCCACCTACACTAACGGGTAAGGCTTTACCTCCTTAAAAAACGCGCCCGCCGGGGCGCGTTTTTTATCCCTAATCGGCAGCGATAAAGCAATAAAAAACGAATTCCTTGATTTTCCTGTTATCAAACAAGGCATATCGTAATACAATATACGCCACTCAATTGAGGGGCAGGCGTTGAAAACAGCCTTAGCCAAACAAAAATAATATAGTTATCAAAAAGATAGCATATCGATTTTTCACAATTGTAATTTTAATATAAAGAGAGTATCTCATGGCAGATTTAGCGAAATATAGAAACATTGGTATTTTTGCTCACGTTGACGCGGGCAAAACCACCACCACAGAACGTATCTTAAAACTCACGGGTAAAATCCACAAAATCGGTGAAGTCCACGAT
>PDWI01009918.1_pt1 | contig 10788 bp, 10 predicted proteins | sample 1430891 | NCBI WGS metagenome assembly PDWI01 (sample SAMN01162508, study PRJNA174530) | Oral metagenome, whole genome shotgun sequencing project. | biome: Marine environment; feature: Marine mammal; material: Swab sample of the gingival sulcus; isolation source: swab sample of gingival sulcus... | reverse complement strand
GGAAACAGTTTCTTAATAAGAGTACTATCCCCCATAACCACTTATTATCAAGTTTTTGCTCAATACTTCAAAAGTATTAAAACAGATTATTAAGTATAAAAATAATAAAATTTGTTGTCTTTTTTGTTGTCCTTACAAAACATGTTGTCTTTTTAAAACACATCTAAACTAAAGGATAAAGCATTCATTGATTCAATTTTTTTATTGTCATTAATATCAGCATATATATCCATAGTTGTTTCTATACTTGCGTGTCCCATAATAGTTTGAATAACTTTTACATTTGTTTCATTTTCACAAAATCTGGAACAAAAAGTATGCCTTAAATGATGACAAGAGAAGTGAGGAATAATCACAGGTTCTCTTTTCTCTTTTTTAGCTTTAACGATTTCTTCTGCATTATACGATTGTAAGATCCTTCTTATCGCTCTATTTATAGATGCAGGATTATGAATACTATTAAAACGATTTATAAATATAAAACCAGACATACCATCTATAACAGTACTACAAAACCCTTCTTCCAACTGTTTATCATACAAATATTTCAAAGCGTTATATACCGGTTCCATCATTGGTATTATTCTTATTCCCGCTTCAGTTTTAGGTTTTGATGCCTTAAATTCACATTTATATGTATCGCTTCTTCTCGGGTAATAAGTCATACTATGATTTATATCTATTATCTTTTTTTCAAAATCTATATCCTTCCACCTAAGACCAACTATTTCTCCAATTCTACAACCCGTTCCTAATAAAACAGTAAATATTGGTTTCCACTTATCATAAACTAAATGCCCATCTATATAATTCATAAATGCTCTCTGTTGGCTAACCGTTAATGCTTTTCTTTTAGTAGATTTATTTTTGAATTTTTTCTTTATTTCAGACATTACTCCACTGCTAGGATTATTTCTTATAATTTCATCTCTAACAGCTAATTGAAATGTAGGATGTAAAACTGTGTGGATTGTATCTAGTGTATTTACTTGAATATTATGATTGTTTATTAGGTCGTAATAATAATATAGTACATCAGAGTACTTTATATCTCCAATTTTATTTTTACCAAAACCCTCTCTAACAAATCTATCATACATATAAGTATAATTTGTATAAGTTGTTTTTCTTAACTCTGTTTTTGTAGAAATATATCTATCAAATACAAAGTTCAAACTTGCATTCCCAGCAACATACACATCTAATCCATCTAACTGGTCTTTAATTAATTTTTGCTCTCTTTCTCTAAGTTTTTTTAAATCCTTAGAGTATATGAACTTTCTGTTACCATTAAGATCTCTATAACCATAAGCATATCTTCCATCTTCTCTTTGAATTTCTCCTTTTCTTAAAACTCTTCCTTTAGTATCTTTTCTAGCTGACATAATAGGTTCTCCTTTCAAATGGAAAAGAAACCCTTACTAAATTAAAATTATTTTTTACAAATATTATTAATACTCAACTTTAGAATTTTAGATACAGTAGTGTTATGTTTTAAAACATATTTTTTAAGTTTTTCATATTCATCTTTAGTTAATCTAACAGATACTCTATGAATTTTTGGATTATCAACCTTTGGTCTTCCCATTTTACCCATAACACTTCCTCCACATAACACCTGCTTTTATTATACTTTTTGTCAAACATTTTGTCAAAATAATTCCACTAAAACTCACTTAATCAACTATACGAAAAGTTTCTAAATATTCATCTATTAAACTACAATTTACTAATACTAATTTATTTATTTTATAAGTTGCTTTAGCATCTTTTGCTAATTTTTCAAACTTACTTTGACACATAGAATAAATTTCAGCTCCATCTTTATATCTAACAAATTTTTGTTTATCTTTTTTATTTTTCATAAGTTGTTTCCTTTCGCTTATTTTTTATTTTAATTTTATATAAAAGTTTTTTGACTTTAATAGGTGCTTTTAGCAAAAGCTACATAGGAATCTCACCTCCGCCTCTTATTCTAGACGAGCCGGCTTAAACTATTGAAGTATCATTATCACTATTTGTATCTTTGCAGTTAATCTGCTAAAACTAACCTTTATGTATTCTTATTTATCGCTCCATTTCTTTTATCCTTGCTTTTGGCATAGCAGTATTCATTTAAACCGAATTTATCAGCAGAAATATCTTGGCGTAAGTCATAATCGCTCCACAAATAGATAACGTCCTATCTTGGTCTATTAAGTTTTTAAGGTTCAATTTTATATAAAAATTTTTCTTTATATACTAAAGAGGTTAAAACCCTCTCTACTTTGTAAGTGAATTTTTAACCTCTTTGTAACGCTTTTTTTGAAAATTTTTATAATTTTTCTAAAATTTTCTGTAATTCAGCCAATATTTTATTTTTCTTTCTATAAATTGATTGACGAGATAAACTAAGTCCTTTTGCAACTTCTCTTATAGATTCATCATCAAAATATAATTTTTTTATAATATACCTCTCTTCTTTATTTAATTTGCTCAACGCTTCATTAAGAGCCTCGATCCTATGTTTAGTTTCAACAAGTTTTTCTACATCTACACTTTTATCTTCTATACTATCTACAAAGTGCCCATCATTGTCTAAGCTAGAGAATAAAAGCAGACGATTTTTTCTATCCATACGCTTTTGATATCTTTCTTTGTTAGTTTCTTCCCAATAAGTTTTATAAACTTTTTCACTTACATAGATCTTTTTACCTTTAATTATTAAAAAATATTTTTTTTCCATATTTCCTCCTATTTTAAAAATTTTTTAATTTTTAAAATAAAAAGGAGGACTTCGAGTTCTTACCATACTTAGTCCTCCATTATAATGGATAAAAATATTATTTAATTTTAAACTCTTATGATTAGTTAACTTATATATACCAAAAACAATAATAAAAACACAAAAAACACTATTGTTTTTTTCTATAATAATTATTTATGTTTCTATTCTCATACCTCAGCTTTCTTCTAATTTTCAAATTAATGAGTGCAGTTAAAGAAATTTTAAAATTCTATTTTTATTTTATAAGTCAATTAATTATTTTGTTAAATAAATTTTCAATATTATACTAAATATATTTTTTTCTTAAATTAATTATACTTAAAAAAAATTAAAAAATGATATGAAATTATTGTTTTTAACAAAGAAAAAATTCAACAATTTTCTCTATTATCATTCCTTTTTTTCTTAATAAAATCAAACCTTTGTTTCTCACATTATCAACTAAATCCTCAAATTCATTTAATTACCCTTACTCTTATTTTATAATATTTTCAAAATAATTATATTAAAAATCAATTATTTTTTCCATATATTTTTATCACCATTTTTATAATTTTAAATTTTATACACAAAATAGTTTTAATATATAAAATTAAATTTTAAATTATAAGCTGACATTTTTTATATAATTTGCTATAATCATTATATAAATTTTAATACTAACTTTAATTAATAGCTTAATGCTTGTTTTATACTTTATTTTTAGTAGCAAGCACAGTAAATGAGTACCCATTTACGAAAAAATTGATGAAGCAGACCATTTAGGTTCTGCTTTTTTTATATCAATTTTAGCTTGTTAGGGAGATCCCTAATACCCCGAAATAATATAGAAAGGAATAAAAAATATGGAAAATAGAAAAAGAAAAAATCAATTAAAAATATATTTAAATGACAAAGAAAAAGAACTTTTTAATAAAAAATTAAAAAAAAGTCATTGTAAAACTATGAACTTATTTATAAGAAAATGCGTGCTAGAAAGTAATATTATTGTTATAGATTTAGAACCTTTTGCTGATCTTCAAGGTCTTTTATACAATGCGACTAATAATATAAATCAAATTGCTAAACAAATAAATACAACAGGAATTATATATAAAAATGATATTGAAAATATTAAAAAAGATATAGAAATATTTTCAAAAGAGTTATGGCAAATTCATTCCCTTTTATTAAATAGAACTAAAAAGTTGAGTGAAAAATAATGGCTATAACTAAAATTCACCCTATAAAATCAACATTACATTTAGCAATAAATTATATAACTAAGTCTGATAAGACTGATGAAAAACTATTAGTAAGCACACATAAATGTCATACTGCTACGGCACATATTCAATTTTTAAAAAGAAGAGAACAGTTTAATACAAGAGGTAATGTTTTAGCAAGACACTTAATACAATCCTTCTTACCAGGTGAAACAACTGCTGATGAAGCTCATAAAATAGGAATAGAACTATGTAAAAAAATATTAAAAGATGAGTATGAATTTGTTGTAGCAACTCATATAGATAAAGGCCACATCCACAACCATATTATTTTTAATAATATAAATAAATTAACTGGTAAATGCTATCAATCTAATAAAAGAACATATCATAAAATTAGATATCAAAGTGATAAATTATGCAAAAAATATGGTCTATCTGTCATAGATAAATATTATGAAAGTTACAAAAAAAAATACAAAATTAATGGAAAAAGTTGGTATGAGTATGAGCAATACAAAAAAGGTAACTCTTGGAAAAGTAAACTTCAATTTGATATTGATAGAACAATAAAAAAAGCAAAAAATTGGAACGATTTTCTTACATTAATGAAAAAATTGGATTATGAAATCAAATTTGGAAAACACATTGCTTTTAAACATAAAGATAAAAAAAGATATACAAGAAGTAAAACTATTGGAGAAGATTATACTGAAGATAATTTAAAAAATCGATTAGAAAACGCTATAAAAAACAGAACAAAAACAGTAAAAAAACGTATTGGAAACATAATTGATAAACAAAATAATAAAAAAGTATTAGAAAGTAAAGGTTACGATTTTTGGGCTACTAGACACAATCTTAAAACTATATCTGATACTGTCCTTTTAATGCGTAAAAAAGGATTAAATTCTAAAATTGAACTTGATAATTATATTAGAAAAACTACTGATAAAATACAAGATTTACTAAACGAAATTAAAATTATAGAAGCAGAAATAATTAAATTATCTAATACAATGGAAAACGTAAATATAATAAATAAATACAATCAACTCGCAAAATTTTCTAAATTAAAGCCTAATGATAAACTATTTAAATCAGAATATAAGAATGAGTTAAATCTTTATAATACCACGTTTAAAAATTTAAGAAAAACTTATAATACAATACCAAACACTAAAGATATTTTAATAAAACTTGATGATTTAAATTCAAAAAAGAATACCCTTATGAAAGAGTATTCTAATAATAAAAACAATATGAACAATCTTTATCTGATTAATAAAAATTACGAAACATATATGAACAAAGAAATTGAAAGGTAATTAAAAAATTTTAAACTGATCTTTGTCAAATCGACAATTAGTTAATATTATTAGCTAATTATTATATTACTTAGTTTATAATTTTTACTACTTCATTTTATAAAAAAATAATTTTCAAACTTTAAATTTTTTTATTTCTGTTATCATATTCTCTAATACAGAAAAGGCTAAATAAAACAAACCAAATACAAGCATAAACCAACTAGGATTGATAAATTTAGCAAAATATCCAAAAAACAGTGAACCTAAAGGCAAAGTTAAAATTTCTATTGTATATTGAGCGGAATAAAATCTTCCTAAATCATCCTCATGTATGGTTGTTTGATAAAACACAGGAAAAACAACATGTTTAACACCTAAAAATATAGAAAATACAAAAAATATTGGTAATACATATATTGTTTTAACAACAAATGAAGATACCACTAAAAATAATCCAAATAAGAATTCTGATAAAATCATAGTTTGTCCATGAGTAAATTTCATTTTATTTAAAAATATATTTACTCCTATAGAATTACCAAATAAAACCCCAAGAGAAATTATAGATAACAATATTCCATAAAATATAGGACCATTATAAGTTTTTGATATAATCACTTGATATACAACAAACCCACCAAATAAGAAATTACCTATTGAAGAAATTATAATAAGAGATAATACTGAAATTCTATTTTTAATTATATTAAATCCTTTCCAAAACTCAGCATCTTCTATTGCATCTTTTTTCTTAGGTTCTGTATAATTTATTTTACTAAAATTAAATATAGCAATAAAAAAAGAAATTAAATTTATAAATAATATTTGTACATTAGAAATTACTGTTATTAAAAAACCTGACAAAGCATTAAACAAATAATCTGAAGTATTATAAGCCATTGACATGTATTGATTAGCTTTTGTTATATTATCTTTTTCTACAATTATAGGCAACATAACATTCTGAACTGTATAAGTGTTACAAGCAAATAAAGAAATACAAAAAACTATAATACTTATATAAATAGGATTATTTATTTTCAAAAATATAAATATAATTAAAACCACTAAAAATACAGCTTGTGCTAACTCTAAAAATAATAAAATATTTTTTTTGTTTCTATAATCTATTATTTTTCCAAACATAAAAGCAAATATGTTCGGAAAAAACATACAAAAATTTATAACTCCTACCCAAAAAGGATCTTTTGTAACTTCCAGTATATACCAAGAAATAGCAACATAATATATACTATCTCCAGCATTACTAAATAATCTTCCTAAAAATAAATATTTAAAATTTTTATTACGAGTTAACATAATTATCCAATACCTTATTTTTAAAACTGTCAAACATTTCTTTAATATCATCAAAAGTTATAGATTTAACTAATTCTTCAATATTTAAAATTGACACATCTACATTTATATTTAAATTACAAATATCACCAAAAAATTTACTTGGAAATTCATTAAGATAAAAATTTGTTATAAATGTATTTTTAAATTTCACAAAATCTTTTTTAGAAATAATTTCATCAAATGATTTTCTTAACATACTATTTATAATTTTTATTGATGCATTATTATCAAGTAGAAGTAAAAGTATATACTTTTTATTTAAAATTACATCAAATGTATATCCATAATATAAATCATTTTTACTCAATATAAATTTATCAATTACAGATTCTGATGTTTTACCCAGAATAAACGACATCATAGATATAATAAAATATTCCTTTATACTAAAAACATTAAAACACGCTCCAAATGACATATGTTCCAAATTTTTTTGATATTTATCATTAATAATAACTTTATTATCTAGATTTTTAGTATTTAAAATTGAATAAATTCTATCTCCTTGAAATACATATATACTTTTTTCTTTTTCTATTTTTTTCATAACCTTTATTTTATCTTTGATATCTATATCATCTACATATTCATAAATAGACATAATATCTAAATTATCAATCCTAAAAGTAGAATATAATAACTCATCTTCTTCAGTTAAATCAATTACTTTAACCTCTTCTTTTATTCTACTATGCTCACTTTGCAATAAATGTTCACAATCATCAAATTTAATATCATTTAATAATCTTAATAATTTATTAATTAACTTTTTGTCATAAAAAGCCAAAGTTAAATTTAAATAACTTATAAATGTCTCTGCGTTAATTAAAATTCCTAAATTATCTAAATTATTTTCTTTTAACATCTGCTCAACTTTTCTAGTATAAACATGCTCAAATAAATGTAACTCAAAAGTACTAAATTCTTTTTTTTGGATATTAACAGTTATAATATTCATATTTCCCTCCAAATAAAATTTTAAAATCTAAAAATTAAATACAAAACATAAAATTTTCTAAATCACTAATATTATAAAAATCTAAATGTATTAATTTAGACGGTTTTAAATCTACTATTCCACTTAAGAACGCAAAACAATAAAACACAGATATAGCACCAGATATTGTGGAGATTGGACTTATTATAGAATTATCCCACTTCCAATTATTAATATTATCTAACAAAGCTTTGCCTTCAAAAATATTATAAGTTGTATTATTTAAAATGCTCATATAACTTTCTGAATTGTGATAGAATATAGCATGATTCATTATAGTACTTGCATATCCACCCATTATCCATGGTATATGTGTTTTTTTTGTAAATTTACACAAAATATCATTTATATTATCTGGTTTATCTATACAAGATATTACTATTTGGGGACTAAACTTATCTGTTATTTCTAATATATCTTTTTCAGATTTTATAAACTTTTCTACAGTTAAAACTTTGACGAAAGGATTTGCCCTTTTTACATATTTCGCAACAGCTTCTACTTTTTTTAATCCTAAATCACAATAATCGAAATCTTGTCTATTTAAATTTGATTTTTCAACAACATCTTTATCTACTAAAATTATATTACCTACTCCAAGTCTTGCTAATTGTTTAGCAGCAATAGAACCTGTACCACCTGCTCCTAATAATAAAACTGTTGAAGTTTTTAATTTATTCTGCAATTCCCAATAATTATAGTAAATAGGTTTTACATCTAACCATTCATAAAAACCTATATTTCTCGTATAAATCTCAACTTCATCATCTGAAAAGTTATATTGTGAAGCATCATTTTCTGAAATAACTCCTGATTCATATAATACATCTATAACTTCTCTAATTTCTTCGTAAGGTACATTCATACTTTTGGATACAAATTCTAAATTATTTTTACCATCTAACAATTTTAATAATTTTATTAACAATTCTGGCGTTTCTGTTTCAATTTCTCTAGCTATATTTGCTTGATTTCCACCGAAATGAACAGCTGTACGTTCTTCATTTATATATGGTACTAACATTCCTTTAGTTTTAGGTTTTTTATAATCAGGGTATTTCATTATTTCCTCCATAAAATATTTAATAAAACAAAATCTAGTGCCTTAGCATAAAACATTGGCACTAGATTTCATTTACTAGTTAAAATGCACTTTCTAGTGTAAATTATTTCTTACAGCTTTTTTAGTAGTAACTTTTTTAGCTTTCTTTACTTTCATAACTATTCCTCCCTTCGTTTTATTTTTTCAAACTTACTTTGACAAAATTATTATATCACTTCTTAATAAAATTTTCAAATATTATTTAAAAAATTTAAATAATAATTTATTATGGCATATTTTGATATTCGTTCTCACAAAATAAATTTTTAATTATTTTTATTTTTTATACAAATTATTAAAATTTATTTTTTTATCTTCTTTATAAAATTTCCCTACTTAAACATCAATATTATGTATTATATATTTTTAAATATTAATACTATATATCAAAAAAAAAAATACATTCACCACACATTTTTCTATTTACATTTCCATTATTTTATCAATTCTTGCTTCTATTTTTTCTTTTAAATCATCTTTTTCTTTATAATTTCTTATAGCATCTTTTATTGAACCTTTTTTTTGAGAATTTTCTATACTCTTTTCCTTAACCTTTAACATTTTAGATTTTACAACTCTAAGATTTGTATATTCTTTTCCTTTATCATCTGTTGTATATTTTAATATTCCACTTATTTTTACAAAATCACCTTGCTTAAAGTTTTTTGGTAGTTCTGTTTTTTCTCCATAAGCAGAACAATTTATATATACATTATTTCCTTCTTCATCATGATTACCAACTGTAAAATTTACTACTTTTAATATCTCTCCATTTTTCATCTTTTTATCTATTACATCAACATCTCCCACTATATTACCTACAACACTTGTAAAATCATCTCTATCTGGTGTAAAAGTTATACTTTCATCTATTTCTCCATTCTCTCTTAATTCTTCAATCTTATAATCAAATTCCTCATTTAAAAGATTAAATGTATCACTTTCCATATAATCTTGATATATCTTATCTAATGCAGATATATCATTAACTCCTTTTTCAAAACTAATTAAAGCCTTTATAAAATCTTCATTATTTTCATTTTCCATTTTTTCTATCATATTTCTAATTTCTTTATAATTCATTTTTTTATTTTTCATATTATCCTCCATATTTTTATTTTTTTCTTTAATTTCAAATCTTTTTATTTCTTCTATTGTTGGTTCATCTAATACTTCTTCTATAAAATTAACTAATTGATTTTTTGAATAATCTAAATTTTTAATTCCATATTCAACTATATTTTCTATAAGTATTTTTGTTTTAACGTCATAAGAAAATTTTTTATCTATCCATTTCTTAAAACCTTCTTTATCAAAACCCATATAAACTCCTATCTACTAAAAAATAGTACTTACTCCCTCTTATCTTTCTAAACTTGAATCTTTGCTTTCCTTATTATCAAACATTTCTTTTTCTTTATATTCTTTTATTTGTGCGAGTATTGACAGTTTTTCTTTTTTATCAATATCGTCTTTTACATCAAATGTTGACTCTTTATAATCACTATCCTTAAAAGCATCATCATACCTATCAGTTATTCCATCATTATCTAAATCTTTTGATAAAGGATCATAAAAATTCCCATCATCATCTATTTCAAGACCTAAAACATTTCTTAAATCTTCTTCATCAACTGTAACAAAAGTAACAAAATCTGTATATTTTAAATCATTTTTTATATTTTTAAGCGCTATTAACTCTCCATCATTATTTATATCATAGCTTTCTTTTGTTACTAGCTTATCATCTACATACTGCGACCACGTTTTACCTACTATATCTATTTCATATTGAATACTATGTTTTTCATCTGGTGTAGTTGTATAAGCAATTCCTATATGATTTTTATCTGGAAAAATTTCATCAAATGTTTCCATCGTAATACCATCATCATATTCTATATTACAAAATTCAACTATTGTTTTTTTTACTTCCTCAATAAATTGACTATCATTTTCTTTTTCTTCTACTTCTCCCATATCAAGTAGTTTATTAAGTTCTGCAAGTCTTAATACTTTTGTCTTTAATTCTTCTTCTTTTTCAA
>PDWI01009915.1_pt1 | contig 10788 bp, 8 predicted proteins | sample 1430891 | NCBI WGS metagenome assembly PDWI01 (sample SAMN01162508, study PRJNA174530) | Oral metagenome, whole genome shotgun sequencing project. | biome: Marine environment; feature: Marine mammal; material: Swab sample of the gingival sulcus; isolation source: swab sample of gingival sulcus... | reverse complement strand
TGATATCCTTTAAAATTATATCATAATTAAGCTTTAAGTTATGAGGTAATAACTTAATAAGATAAATGATAGAGGGTTAATGTATAATTGGCTAAAATGATAAATTTATATTGATTAATGTCTAAAATAACATAATTGTTACAAATTGAATAATAAATATATTTCTCATTAATATTATTAGCTGCATAGATAAACATTAAGTTTTTCTATGCTATGATGATTATAAAATTATATTAAGGAGAATATATGCAGTGGACTATGTATGTGGCAATTGCTTTATATTTCGGGGGGCTGTTGCTGATTGGAAAATTGGCTTACAAAAAAAACTCTAGTATGGATGAGTATCTACTGGATAACAGAAACTTAGGGCCATTTGTGACGGCTCTTAGTGCAGGTGCAAGTGATATGAGTGGTTGGATGTTGCTTGGACTTCCTGGAGCTTTTTATGCAAGTGGTTTAGCAAATATCTGGATAGCTATCGGACTTACGATTGGAGCGTATTGTAACTACTTTTTTCTAGCAAAAAGGTTTAGAGTCTACACAGAAGTTGTAAAAAACTCTATCACAATTCCTGATTATTTAGAAAATCGTTTTAAGGATAGTACAAAACTTTTAAGATTAGTATCTGGACTTTTAATACTTGTATTTTTTACACTTTATGTAAGCAGTGGTATTATAGCAGGTGGAAAAAGTTTTGAGAGTTTTTTTGGGATAGATTTTGTTTATGGTGGTCTTTTAACTTTGGGCATAGTTGTATTTTATACATTTTTTGGAGGTTTTAAGGCGGTTTGCTGGACTGATGCTTTTCAAGGAACTTTGATGTTTTTAGTTTTGATAGCCCTTCCTATTTTAACTTTCATCACCATAGATTTGCCAGCTGATACTAGTATAGTCGATAAAATAAGCCAAATTAGCCCATCTCATTTAGATCTTTTTGCTGGTCAGACATTTTTAAGTGTCATTGGACTTATGGCTTGGGGATTTGGATATTTTGGACAACCTCACATTATAGTTAGATTTATGGCAATAAGAAATTCTGACGAGTTAGATAACGCTAGAAGGATAGGTATTACATGGATGATTTTAGGACTTTTAGGAGCTATTTGTGCTGGACTTTTAGGACTTGTTTACTTTAGTTTAAATGGTGGAAGTTTAGCAGATTCTGAAAAGGTATTTTTAAAACTTTCAGAAGCTATCTTTCATCCATTTTTTGTGGGCATTGTGGTATCTGCGGTTTTAGCTGCTGTTATGAGTACCATCTCAAGCCAACTTTTAGTAAGTGCGAGTTCTATCACTCAAGATTTTATCTTGGCATTTACGCATAAGGAAGTATCTGAACAAACTCAAGTAAAAATAGGAAGATTTTCTGTTGTTGGTGTTGGCATAGTTGCAGCACTCATTGCATTTAATTCAAACGACTCAGTACTTGGTGCAGTTGGTTATGCTTGGGCTGGTTTTGGTGCAGCTTTTGGACCTGTACTTTTGATAAGTTTATACTGGAAAAAGATGAATGGTCTTGGAGCATTGGCTGGTATGGTTTCAGGTGCAGTTACTGTAATATTGTGGAAAAGTTTAGGATTAGGAGGCATAGTTTATGAGATACTTCCTGGCATCGTAGCTTCATGCTTATCGATCTATTTTATAAGTATACTTGGCAATAAACTTGGCTCAATGACGATTGATGTATCATTTGATTATGAAAATCTAAAATCAGATTTTGCAAAGATGAAAAAACAGCTATAAATAAAAAGGGGGAGGTGAAATTTAGGGGGTTGAGAATCATACCTTACAAAAAACAAAAAACTTGATAGTTTCATAAAAAAATCGTAAATTTAATTTATCAAGCGAAAGGAGGAATAAGGTATAACCCTTCAACCCTTAAGTTTAATTTTGCCATATAAAAACTTAAATAAAAATAAAAATAATAAAATTTTGTTTTACATCAAATAAAACCTTTTTATATAATAAAAAATTAACTCAAAATAAGTTAAAATCAGATTTTCGAAAGGATAGTTAATGATAAAAATATTGATGATAGAAGATGATTTAGAGTTAGCAGAGATTTTAACTGAATATTTAGAGCAGTTTGATATGAAAATTACCACAGCTGAAGATCCATATATTGGAATTTCTACTTTAAATACTAGTAAGTTTGATTTGCTTATTTTAGACCTTACACTTCCAGGCATTGATGGACTTGATGTTTGCAAAGAGATAAGGGAAAATCACGATATCCCAATTATTATTTCATCAGCTAGACACGATTTGGCTGATAAAGTGACCGCACTTGATTATGGAGCAGATGATTACTTGCCAAAGCCTTATGACCCACTTGAGTTAAGGGCTAGGATAAAAAGTCTTTTAAGACGCCAAAAAACTCTGATACATGAAAAGGTGGAAGTTAAAAGTGATTTTAATTTAGATGAAAATCAAATGTTAATTTTTTATAAAGAAAAAGCACTTATATTAACTGCTGCTGAGTATGGAATATTGAGCTATTTAATGAAAAAAACAGGTGGAGTAGTCTCAAGAGAAGAGCTAATTTATAATTGTGAGGCGATAAATGAAGAGACAACAAACAAAAGTATTGATGTAATAGTTGGTCGAATTAGGCAAAAAATCGGAGAAAATCCAAAAAATCCAAAACATATTCATGCAGTTCGTGGGGTAGGGTATAAATTTTTAAAATGAGGATAACATCTGTTTTTTTTACTATAACATTTTTTTTCATTCTTTCAAGTACTAGTTTGGTTTTAGCTTACCTATGGCAAACTGAGTATGATAAACAAAAATATGCAAAAGAGTTAAATTTAAAATACTCTTTTATAGCTAATGCGTCGCTTTATCATCTTGATAAAAATACGAGTAAAGAGGATTTTATAAAGCAAATTCAAAGTTACAATATGGATGAAATTTTAAATGATACTAAGAAAAGTTATATTTTAGAAAATGCTAAAATACTGCAAGACCAAAAGATAGAGACAGGAGAGAGTGCTATACTCTTACATAAAAAAAACCACTACTTAAAAATACAATATAACGATAAACTGCTTTTACTTAAGGATAGTGGATATCAGCCGTACCGTTATGATGTTATTAAGCTTATTTTCACTCTGATTTTTTTAGTGATTTTGATAACATATATTTTAACCATTAAAAAGCTAAAGCCTTTAAGGTCGCTTAAAAGACAAATCGATAAATTTGCCAAAGGTGAGCTTGAAAACATTACTTCTAAGGCTACAGGAAGTGATGAAATATCCGAAGTGTCAAATGCGTTTTGTAATGCAGTTAATCAGATACATAAACTAAACTCATCAAGACAACTTTTCTTAAGAAACATAATGCATGAGCTTAAAACTCCTATAACAAAAGGGCGAATTACGGCTGAAATGATAACAAAAGACAAACATCAGCAGCGATTGATCAAGACTTTTAATAGGCTCGAAAAGCTTATCAATGAGTTCGCAACAATTGAGCAAATAACTTCACAAACACATCTAAATATAAAAACATATAGATTGGTTGATTTATTTGATGAAGCGGTTGATTTGGCTATGGCAAACAAAGATAGATTAAGCATTAGCATTACAAAAGAGATGAGTTTAAATGTGGATTTTAAAGTCTTTAGTATCGCTTTAAAAAATATGATTGATAACGGTTTAAAATACTCAAGTGATAATCATGTAAAAATTATAGCAAGTGAAAAATCAATCAATTTTATTTCAAGAGGCAAAGAGTTAGAGAGAGAACTTAGTTTTTATCTTGAACCATTTGTACAAGGAAGCTATGAAAAAAGTATAAACAAAAAAAGTTTTGGCTTAGGACTCTACATCGTGCAAAATATATTAAAAAATCACAAATTAGATTTGGACTATAAATACCAAGATGGTTTTAATATTTTTTCATTTGAAAATATTAAAACAGTTTTATATGTGGAGAAAGTTAAATAAAGTTATTAGTTGTATAGTGTGTGCTTGATGTAAATTTAACTTTTTTGTAAAAATATTTTATAACTTGTAAAGGAAAAATCCTTTACAAGTATTTTTTATCTGCTCTCTTCAATCACTTTTTTAGTTTGTAAAGCGATTTCTAGTTCTTCATTTGTTGGAACTTTTAGGACTTTTATTTTTGAGTTTGGTTTACTAAGCTCGACTATGCCATCTTGTCTAATGGAGTTTACTTTTTCGTCAAATTCTATGCCGATATGTTCCATGTCATTACATACTCTAACTCTTGTGATATCTGAGTTTTCACCAACGCCACCTGTAAAGATGATAGCATCAACTCTTTTAAGTATGGCATAGTATGCACCGATGTATTTTTTAAGTCTGTATGTCATTAAGTCATAGGCTATATTTGCTTTTTTGTCTCCTTTTTCCATTAAAGCTTCAACATCTCTTAAGTCCCCATTTCCGCATAAGCCCTTAAAGCCACACTCTTTGTTTAGATAATTGTTTAATTTATCTAAATCATATCCTGTTTTTTGAGCCATATAGTTTAGCACTGATGGGTCTATGTCGCCGCTTCTTGTTCCCATCACAAGTCCTTCAAGTGGAGTAAAGCCCATTGAAGTATCTATGCTTTTTCCGTTTTCAATAGCACTTACACTAGCACCGTTTCCTAAGTGAAGTGTTATTGCATTAAACTTATCAAAATCAATACCTAAATGTTTAGCGGCTGTTTTTGCTACGAAATAGTGGCTTGTGCCGTGAAAACCATATCTTCTGATTTTATGCTTTTCATACATATCATAACCAATCGCGTACATATAAGCACGAGGTGGCATGCTTTGATGATATGCAGTATCAAAAACTGCAACTTCTGGAACATGAGGAGCTTGTTTTAGGGCTGTTTTTATGCCGTTTAAGTTTGCAGGGTTGTGAAGTGGGGCTAGGGGAGATACTTTGTCAATGCCCTCAATTACCTCTGGGGTTATCAAAGTTGGGTTTGTGTAAAGATCAGCTCCTTGAACTACCCTGTGTCCTATGCCGTCAAGTGTGTCAAGTGCTTCGAGAATTTTCATCTCTTTTAACATATCTTGAACTATGTTTAAGCCATGCTCATGGTCTTTTATCTCAAGCTCTTTAACCTCTTTTTTGTCATTTATCAAATCTTTAATGGTAATCTTACCAACTCCGTCTCCTATTGCCTCAACTAAGCCTGAAGCAACTGATTTTTCCTCTTCCATCAAAAAAAGCTGAAACTTAATTGATGAACTTCCTGAATTTAATACTAATATTTTCATTTTTTATTCTCCTTGTAGTGCTGTAATTGCTATTGTGTTTACTATGTCTTTTACCAAGCAACCTCTGCTTAGGTCATTTACTGGCTTTTTAAGTCCTTGTAAGATTGGTCCGATTGCTATAGCTTTAGCGGTTCTTTGGACTGCTTTGTATCCTATATTTCCTGCATTTAAGTCTGGGAAGATAAAGGTGTTTGCCTCTCCTGCTACTTTGCTATCAGGCATTTTTTTGCTAGCAACTGTTTTATCTATTGCGGCGTCAAACTGCAATGGGCCATCAACTTTTAACTGGCTATCTTCTTTTTTTATGATTTCAAGTGCCTCTTTTACTTTCTCAACTGCTGCACCTTTTCCTGAGCTTCCAGATGAATATGAAAGCATGGCAACTTTTGGGTCAAGTCCAAAAAGTGAGGCAGTTTTAGCTGAAGTTAGGGCTATTTGTGCTAACTGCTCGCTATTTGGTTCTGGATTTACCGCACAATCTCCAAATGCAAAAACTTCAGTATCAAGACACATTAAAAATATACTTGAAACTATGCTAACACCCGGCTTTGTTTTTATGATTTGAAGTGCAGGTCTAATGGTATCAGCTGTTGTGCCAATGGCTCCTGAAACCATTCCATCAGCGTACCCTAAATGAACCATCATAGTTGCAAAATAGTTCATATCTTGCATAGCTTTTTTTGCGTCTTCTAAACTAATACCTTTTGCTTTTCTAAGCTCAAAAAAAGTGTTTGCAAACTCTTCTTTTAGTTCAGATATGTTTGGTTCTATAAAGTTTGCTTTGTCTAAGTTTATTTTTAGTTCATTTGCTCTTTTTTTGATATCTTTTTCGACTCCAAGAAGTGTGATTTTTGCAATCTCTTCGCTTAAAAGTTGAGACGATGCTTGTAAGATTCTATCATCTGCACTTTCTGGTAAAACTATGTGGGCGTATTTTTCTTTTGCTTTTTTAAACAATTCATACTCAAACATACAAGGAGTAAGCGGAGTTTTAAGTTCATTTTTAATGAGCTGTAAGATATTTTTAAAATCTGTAAAAATAGAACTAAACTCTGAGAAGTCTTTATTTGAGTTTAAAATAAATGAACCAAGATGAGCAACTTCACTTTTTTTTATATTGTTTATCTCTAACTTTATGTCATTTACAATGTCATCATTATCTTCTAAAACACTAGCATAAACAGTGCCTAAATTTTTAGCAATATCTTTATCTAGGTTTTGATTGTTAATGCTAATTATAAGCACAAAATCATTAGAGTTTTGGAGTGTTTTAAACTCTTTTATTAGAGTTTTATAAAATGTAAACTCTCCGTCATTGGCTAAGATTTTCTTAGCTTCTTTTGTGCTAAGAAATGCTTTTTTACTCTCACCAATAGGATAAAAAATTTCCACATTTTTAAACTCTTGTTTAAGAAGTGGCAATAGAGTATCACTAACATCTTGTGAGGTGCTTAAGTATAAGCTTTTCATGATAATCCTTTATAATAAATATAAAAAATTATATCTTTTTTTATCTTTATGATTACTAAAATTTAAAAATATTGTATGAATTTGTTATGATTTCATTTTATATGAAATGAAAGATATATTTGAAAGGTTGTTGCCTTAAATGCAACAACCTTGTATTGAATTTTTAGCCCTTTACAGCTTTTGCCATATCCCACATAGGCATAAATATTCCAAGTGCAAGTAATAGTACGATACCTGCAATACAACCGATTAGTAATGGTTCGATGTAACTTGAAATGTTTTCGATGATATCATTAAACTTTACTCTAAAATAATCAGCTACTTTTTCAAGCATAGCGTCAAGATTACCACTTGCTTCACCAGCTTTTACCATTTGTATAAGCATGCTTTCATAAAGCCCTGTTTCTTTAAAAGCTTCAGTTAGTGGCGTACCTCTTTCAACTCCTACTTTAACGCTTCCTAAAACTTTTTTAAGTTCAACATTATCAATAGTTAAAAGTGAGGTATCTAATGACTCTGCTATAGGGATACCAGCCCTTACAAGTTCAGTAAATACAAGTTGGAATCGACTCAATGTAGAGTAAAAAACAATATCTCCTATAAGATAAACTTTAAAAATATTTTTATCCACCCAAGCTTTTGTTTGGTCATTATTAGCATACATATACTTAAATACAACAACTATTAAAACCAATGCTCCTAAAACAACTAGTCCATAATTACTTAGTACATATTCAATATTAAGTAATATTTTTGTTGGAAGTGGAAGTTCTGCTCCTAATTCTTCAAAAATCTCTCTAAATTTTGGTACAACATAAAGCATTAAAATTGTAAATGCAACGGCAATGGCAATCATAACACTTATTGGGTAACGAATGGCTTTTTTAAACTTCATTTTATTGTCCCAAATCTCGTCTTGAATCTCAGCTAATTTCAATAAACTTTCACCCATATTACCAGTGCTTTCACCAAGTTGAACCATGGCGATTGTTACATCTCCAAGGTCACTTTTATATGGCATTAAACTCTCTGTAAAACCGTTACCAGAGTTTAAGCTATCATCAACACTTTCAAAAATTGATTTTAAATGTTTATGTTCGGTTGCACTAGCGACCTCTTTGATACTATCATGAATAGATATACCAGCATTTGTCATTACGGCTAATTGTCTTATAGCAGCGACTAGGTCTGGCATAGGTATTTTTGATTTTACTGTTGCGTTTAAAAGTTTTTCTTTAAAAATCTTAAACTGCTCTTCAGGTGGTGCAGAAACTTCTATAACCTTTGTAATGACGCCTGGACTTTTAAGTTTAGCCATAGTAATAGCATCGGATTTAGTCGGTGCCCTATAAAGCGTTTTAGCTTTTTTACCTTTATTGATATAATAGACTTCAAAAAATTTCATGATTTTGTTACCCTTAATACTTCATCCATAGTTGTAACACCAGCCGCAGCTCGTATTACTCCATCTATGTACATATTTATAAAACCTTCTTTTAAAGCTTGTTCTCGTATTTCGTCTTTTTCAGCTCCTTGAGCTACCATACTAGAAATCTTTTCACTTATTGGAAGAATTTCTGACAGCATTTCTCTGCCTTTATATCCTGTTTGAGCACATTTTTCACAACCTACTTGTTTATGAAAAGAGTACTCTTCAGGAAGATATTCTTTAATGTTGTTAAATACATCTGGTGGAAGATTTATCGGTTTTTTGCAGTATGGACAAAGCTTTCTTACAAGTCTTTGTGCTTCGATAGCCACCAATGCCCCACTTATCAAATATGGTTCTATTCCCATATCAGTAATTCTTGTAACCGCACTAACAGCATCATTTGTATGAAGAGTAGAGAAAACCAAGTGACCAGTAAGGGCGGCTTGGACTGCAATTCTAAGAGTTGTTTGATCTCTAACCTCACCAATCATTATGATATCAGGGTCTTGTCTAAGAATTGACTTTAGTGCTGATGCAAATGTGAGTCCTGCTTTTTCATTAACATGAACTTGTAAAGTTAGATTTAATTGATATTCTACTGGATCTTCAACTGTAATTATTTTAGTTTGAATGCTTTTAATGGCATTTAGTGCTGCATAAAGTGTTGTTGTCTTACCGCTACCAGTTGGACCAGTTACAAAAACTATGCCATAAGGAGCTTTCATTGCTTTAGAAAATCTTTCGTAATTAGTTGGGTGCATACCTAGATTTTCAAGTTTAATCATAACTTTTGATTTGTCCAAGATACGCAAAACTATACTTTCTCCATTTATTATAGGAAGTGTTGAGATACGAAAATCGTACTCTCTACTCATAATAGTCGCTGAAAAACGGCCATCTTGTGGCTTTCTTTTTTCAGCTATGTCCATATTTGAAAGAAGCTTTAGTCTTGATGATAGAGGAGGGTAGACATCTTTATCGAACATAAAACTCTCAGTTAGCATACCGTCTATTCTAGTTCTAACGATACAGTTATTTTCGGTTGGCTCGATATGAATATCACTTCCTCCACCAAGTATAGCGGTTTTTAAAATAATTTCAATCAGTTTTATAATACCAGAACTTTCTTGAGATCCTTCGCTAGCTGTTGAAGCAAGTTCATTTCTAATGGTCTCAATCAATCCTTTGATACTCTCTTGCATATCCATTTTATTTAGATATTTCTCGACTTGAGCTGGCTCAGAGACAACAAGTTTTAAAAGTTTTCTATTAAAAAGTCTTTGAACACTCTCTTGTGATGCCATATCTAAAGGATCAAGAAGGGCAATATATACATTTAAATCGTCTTCTTTAACTGGTAAAGCTTGTGCTTTTTTTAGTTTCTCCAAAGAGACTTTACTTGCTATTCTATAATCAATATCAAATGAGTCAAGATCTAAATACTCATAACCCATATTTTCAGCAAAAAGCTTTAAAAAATCTTCTATATTTATGGAAAAGTCGTTATTGACATTGTCAAGTGTAATAACCCTATTTTTATAAAAATCAACCAATAAGATCATTAAGCTCTCTTTGTCGAAAAGCCCACTCTCAAGCAAAATATAACCTAAATTTTTATCATGATCACTAGATAAATCTTCTATATCTTGAGCAGTTTGCTCATCAATAATTCTATTTCTAAGCAGATACGATATAACCGTTTTTACCAAATCTTCCATTATTTACCAACCTTTTTATTTTTTATTTATTATATCTTGTTAATTATATAAATTTAAATCTTAATGATTTTAGACTCCTTTTTATTATTTTTAATAATCTCCATGCTTAATTTTTCTTATTAAAGAGCTAACATTACTAGCTTTAGGATTTATTTTTAAGTAAGCAGAGAGTGCTTTTATTGCTTTTTTTGGCTCACCATTTTTTGCTATTGATTTTGCAAATATAATCCAGCTCTTTTCATTTTTTGGATCCATGTTATTAGCACTTAATGCCCATTTTTGAGATTTTTTGTACTCTTTTTGCTTATAAAATTTTTCAGCCAATTTAATAGCGTTATCAATGTCGTTTAAATTATGTGTATCATCTTTGCTTGTATCAATGCTCTTAGTTGTAATCTCAATAGTAGGTTTTTTAGGTTCTTCTTGTGCATACTCTTCTTGGGTATAATCATCTGGCTCTAACTCTATATACTCCTCTTCCATTACTTGTTCTTTAGTGTGGTTTGGATATTTTTTGTTAGCCTTTACATACTCTATTAACTCTTCTTCATTCATAGGCTGCTCTATTACGGCAGTATCTTTTGCAGTTTCTATAGTTTTCTTTTGTTTTTCAGAATCATCTTTGATATTACTATTTTTTGTATTCTCTTTTTTGGCAATAGTAGTTATATTTTTTTTTTCGTTTTCGATTTGATTGTTTGGTTGGCTAAAAAGCATTGGGACATAGTATATTAATAGCCAAACTAGTGGAATTATACATAATGCTATTGACACTACTAATGACTTAGAAATTATACTTTTTAATTTCCACCTTTGCCATCTTTTTTCTAGGTGATTTATCTCTACACTATTAAGCATCTATTAGCTCCGAGTCAATTGCTGCCATTTGAAGAAACTTTAATTTCGACTTTGATGCTGTTAAT
>PDWI01009914.1_pt1 | contig 10789 bp, 12 predicted proteins | sample 1430891 | NCBI WGS metagenome assembly PDWI01 (sample SAMN01162508, study PRJNA174530) | Oral metagenome, whole genome shotgun sequencing project. | biome: Marine environment; feature: Marine mammal; material: Swab sample of the gingival sulcus; isolation source: swab sample of gingival sulcus... | reverse complement strand
AAGCCGATGCTGGAGATTACTGCCGCCATAGATGATCTTCCGGCAAATCCGTCCCCTGCTTCTTTTACCCAGACCGCAAGGAAAAAGGATGTTGCAGCAGCGACGAAAGCTCTACGCATGCCCAAAAACGTAAAAAAAAGAAACAGCAGGTTCAGCCAGGTTATTGATGATGATATCAACGATCTCCTTCGTCCTCAATCATCTACTGACAGTACAGGAACCCCTCTTTTTTCTACCATTCAACAAGAGACAAGGAGAAAGACTCCCGTAAAAAAGATGGATGAACCCCACCATCAGCAGCAAACAACAAATGAACTCTACGATGAAGTTCGTGAGCTGCGTAGTCTTATCAATGACCTCTCAGGGCAACTCCAGCAGGCTCTCAGCCGGAAACCACCTGAAAAAGTGCCGCAGGAACTCGCTTCTATATTACAGCAAAAAGAGAAAGAAACCCTGCCGCAGCAGAATCCGCTCCTACACCATCTCCTTGATCGGGGAATCCAGCCGAAGACAGCAAGAACTCTAGCTAATTTTCTCGAAGAAAACTACAATGAGGAGAACTTGCTTGATGCTCGGGACATACGGGAAAAAATAGTGGAAACGATTGAGAGTCTTATTGAAGTAGCACCGCCTCAATTTGATACGTGCGGCAAGCAGCAGAGAATTGCCTTTGTCGGCCCGACTGGAGTGGGCAAAACAACAACTCTTGCCAAGGTCTGCGCCCATTATCTGGCAACAAAATCAAAATCTGTCGCCCTTATTACCATTGACACCTACCGCATTGCTGCAGTAGAACAGTTGAAAATATATGGTGAAATTATGGGATTGCCGGTAGATGTTGTATTTACCCCTGAACAGATGGAGGAAGCACTTCTCCGCCATCAGGATAAAGAGCTTATTTTAATTGATACAGCAGGCCGCAGCCCCCGCGACTCCTGTAACCTTGACGAACTCTCATCATTTTTTAAACCGGAGATGAATATAGACAAACATCTGGTTCTCTCTGCAGCAACGAGGGAGAGGGAGTTGACAAGTACTGTAAAAAAATTTCGCCGGCTCGGCATTGCCCGAACTATTTTTACAAAACTTGATGAATGTTTTACATTAGGCGTATTATTAAATGTGCAACTGCAGAATCCGGCACCTCTTTCCTGGCTGACTAACGGGCAGAGAGTACCTGAAGATCTGCTTCATATCTCAGCAAAAACAGTGGCTGAACTTATTATGATGGATGAAAAAGCATCAGCATGAAAAATACTATAACTCCCGTACAAGATCAGGCTGACGGCCTGCGCATGCGAGGTAACAGCACCCAACCGCAAAACCAGTCAACGGCAGTCTACTCCATCACCAGCGGCAAGGGCGGAGTGGGAAAAACGGCACTGGTTGCTAACCTTGCATACCAACTGGCAGCAGTCGGTAAAAAGGTGCTTATCCTTGATGCAGATCTCGGACTGGCCAATGTTGATATTGTGTTTGGACTCACCCCTAAATACAATATGAACCATTTTTTTTCAGGAGAACAGCCGCTGTCAAAAGTCATGATTGAAGGGCCGCTGGGCATACAAATTCTTCCAGCCGGCTCTGGTGTGCAGAATTTTATCTATCTTGACGGCAGGCAAAAGATGATGCTGCTCGATGGACTTGATTCCCTGCACAACCATTTTGATTACGTCCTTATTGACACCGAGGCGGGTATATCTGAAAATGTCACCTATTTCAACACTGCAGCTCAGGAGATCCTTATTGTAACAACGCCCGATCCTACCGCGTTAACCGATGCCTATGCTGTAATGAAACTTCTTTTCACCAAATATCATGAAAAAAAGTTTAACCTTATTGTCAACCAGATTCACAGCGAGGATGAAGCTCTTGACGTATATAGAAAACTGACCATGGTGGCCAACAGATATCTGAATATCTCCATCGACTATATCGGCTCCGTCCCCTCAGACAAGCAGATGAATGAGGCCATCAGAAAACAGAAAGTTATCAGCGAACTCTATCCCTCTTCAAAAATAAGCACAGCCTTTCAACAGATAGCACAACGGGTATGCCTGGAACCGGTGCAAAGTAAACCAAAGGGAAGCTTACAATTTTTCTGGAAAAAGCTCCTTCATGAAAAAGAATAGCGGAGGAAGCTGCCAATGATTTATGATCCATTGCCAGAATCCAGCGTTTCCTCAATGATTCAGGATCATCTCTATCTGGTCGATATTATTGTTGCCCGCATGGCAACCCAGGTTCCTCCCTTTATGAATAGGGATGATATGCGTAGTGCCGGCATGGAAGGTCTGTTTAATGCCGCAAACCGCTTTGACCCTGAAAAAAATATCCTTTTCAAAACCTTTGCCGAACATCGCATTAGAGGGGCCATCTACGATGAGATGCGTAAACTTGACTGGTTCTCCCGCAGTATGCGGGAAAAACAGACACGTATTTCCCGCACAATTAAAGAGCTGGAACTTACATTAGGCAGAGATCCCGAAGAACAGGAGGTTGCCGCAGCGATGGGTATCTCTCTTGATGAGTATCAAATAATGCTGGGGGAGGTAAGTCACCTCGGCTGTGTCAGTTTAAACGAGACGTTTGATGCCAGCAGTGAAGGCTCTACCTTTCTTGATGCCTTGGCCGACAGCAGAGATGGTATTGATCCCGGCAGCAGACTGGATAATCAACAGGTTACGGCAAAGATTGCCGAAGTCCTTGAAAGTCTTAAAGAGAAGGAGCGATTAGTTATCGCCCTCTACTACTATGAAGAGCTCAGTCAAAAAGAGATCGCTGAGGTATTATCTCTCTCCGAAGGACGGGTTTCACAAATTCACAGTCAGGCACTCATTAAACTGAAAAACAAGATTGAACCTCGTCTGAACTAGGAGCGTGCCGTGGAAGCCAAGGTTGCACTTATCTCACTGCTCCTGTTCAGCATCCTTCTTCTTGTCACTATTTTTCTCTTACTCCACGACAGAAGAAAAAAAACAGCTCTACTTAAGCAAAAACAGCGTGAATTCATCCATCTGGAACAACAATTCACCCTGCTGCTAGAGCGCCATAAAGAGCTGCAGGAATTCCGCAACAGTATGAACGAAGCGGAGATCACCACCCGGCTGCAGACACCGCGTCTCACCGCCAGTACCACTGCCGTCAATCCCCGTCTTAACGAAAAGTACCGTCTTATCCTTACCCTGGCAGAGAAAAAAATGGATTGTGCCGAAATAGCAGAGACCTTATCACTCTCACCTCAGGAAATCGCACAAGTTCTTGCCCTTTCTTCCCTTAGAAAAAAATAATTTTTCATCTTTTTCCAAAATTAATACATTCTGGAATATATATTGCAGATCCTTTCTCAGAAATGGGAAAGCAAAGAGTTTCCCGCAGGTATTGATCAAGTACCCTTTGCCAACAAAGAGAAACAACAGGAAAAAGAGATGAGTTCAGGAAAATATGCTGCCCTTTCCGGCGCGATATCAAGAGAACAGGCTATTGCAAATATCTCCAACAATCTCGCCAATGTAAATACCTCCGGCTATAAGAAATCCCAGGTAAGCTTTGAATCAATACTGCAGGGGAAACAGCAGATAGATAAGGCAAAAAACATCAATTACGATCGGATATACACAAACTATACCGATTTTACCCAGGGCTCTCTCAGACAAACTGACGATCCGCTCAATGTTGCCATAGCCGGAAAAGGTTTTCTTAAGGTTCAGGGAAAAGAAGGAGCTCTCTATACCAGGCAAGGAGGCTTGACACTTACCAATGACGGAACTTTGACAACGGTTAACGGCTTGCCTTTATTGAACGATTCAGGCACGCCCATCGTCCTTCCCGACACCGACATCAAAGATATATCCATTGGAGAAGACGGGAGTATTTTTGTGATAGGCAAAGATAACACCAGGATTTCAGCAGGAAAAATTGCCATCGTCGATGTGGAAGATAAAGAAAAACTACGTCATGTTTCCGACACTACCTATAAACTTGACGACCCAAATATGGAATTTGCCGCCAAGGATTTTCGGCTTATTCAGGGAAGCCTTGAGTTGTCCAACGTCAATACCGCCGCAGAACTTTCAAAAATGATTGATTATCACCGAACTTTTGACACCTATACAAAAGCGATAAAAGCATACTCCACTATCGCCGAAAAACAGGAAGAACTAGGATCCATTAACGGATAAAACAGAGAGGAAAAAGATATGATCAGATCTCTATGGACCGGAACAACCGGCATGAACAGTCAGCAGCTTAATATGGACGTTGTTGCCAATAATCTGGCAAACGTTAATACTACAGGTTTTAAGAAAAGCCGGGCAGATTTTCAGGATCTGCTTTACCAAACATTAAAGGTCCCTGGATCTACCACATCCTCTCAAACCAAATCCCCCACGGGTCTTCAGGTAGGGCTGGGCTCCCGACCGGCAGCCGTAAGCAAAATCTTTACTCAGGGAGACCTGATTCTTACTGAAAATGAGCTTGATGTTGCCATTGAAGGCAAGGGGTTTCTGCAGGTACAACTTCCGGATGGAGAAATTGCCTACACCAGATCCGGTGCCCTTAAGCGAGATAATGAGGGACGGATAACCACCTCTGAAGGCTACCTGCTAATACCAAATATCACCATCCCGGACGGTGCAACAAACCTCACCATCAACAAAAGGGGCGGAGTGAGTGTTACCCTCAACGATGCAATGGAATCAACAGAACTCGGTGTCATCCAGCTGGCAACCTTTACCAATAACTCAGGACTTTTTGCCATGGGACAGAATATGTATCGAGAAACGCCCTCTTCCGGACAGCCAATGCTCGGGATACCCGGCGCAGACGGCTATGGAACGCTTCTGCAAACCTATCTGGAAGGCTCAAATGTCAATATCGTTGAAGAGATTGCCAGCATGATTACCTCCCAGCGTGCATACGAAATTAACTCAAAATCGATCTCAACCTCAGACAGCATGATGCAAACCACTAATCAGTTAGCAGGCTAACGGTTATGCCTAGAAAAATCATATATTCTGCCCTTTTTACGTTCGCTCTATTATGGACTGTTTCCGCTCAAGCGGCACCTCTACAGTGTATTTTCCAGAAAAGTGCCGTAGTAGAAAAGAACACAATCCAGCTAGGAGATATTGTTCACTTCAGCGAAAATAACGAAACAACCAGGGCCCTGGCATCCATTATCGTCTGCAATGCTCCCATGCCGGGCGAACGAATACTGCTGCGCTCGGTAAAGGTACGAAACAGTATGCTGCGTAACCACCCCATTCCCCGGGGAACAGAGTGGCGCGGTTCCGGTACAGTTTCCGTACTCCGCAAGGGGCAGAAAGTGACAAGCGAGCAAATTCTAAGCTATATTAACCGCTATATAAAGAAGAACAGCGACAGCCTTGCCCCTGCAAAAATACGCTTTCTGCCGCAGGAAACACCCGCCGTCTTTGCCTTACCTACAGGGGAAATACACTGTGAGGTCATCCCTTCCCGCCCCGGAATTCTCAAAAGCAGCCGCTTTTCTCTTATTTTCCGCATTGCCGGGAAAACGGTAAAAAATATCTCCGTGCGAGGTAAGGTAGAAGCGATCGCTCCGGTAGCTATCGTTAAAAGAAACATGAAACGGGGAGAAGAAATCACCCCTGCAGATGTCACATTCACCAATCTTGATATCTCACGCATTGCAGATGCAATAACAGATCAAAAAACTCTTCTGGGGAAAAGGCTCCGCTTCTCCCTGCATGCAGGGCAACCCCTCCGGGCAACAATATTAGAAGAGATTCCAATTATCCAAAAAGGCGATCCTGTAAAAATTATTATCCGCAGTAAAACAATGCTGCTTACAGCAACAGGGTTCGCACTAACCAATGGGGTAAAAAATCAGATAATCCGGGTTCGCAACAGTAATTCTAACAAGATCCTGCAAGCTCAAGTTACAGGCCCGGGAGAAGTGGAGATATATATATGACTTCATCTATCCTGTTTGTACACAACATCTCAAAGAGAACAAAAAAAAACAGCATCATTTTCTGTCTGCTTCTTCCTATTGCCTTGCTTGGCGGTTGTGCTGCACAAGTGCAGCAAGTCGTTGAACGGGAACCACTGGAAGAGATCAAACCCAATATCCCGGAAAAGCCGGCTGACGGCAGTCTGTGGGTAAGTAACGCCGCCTCACTCTTTAACGATCAGACGGCACACTCTATTGGTGATATTGTTACAGTGATTATTTCCGAACAGGCGAGCGCCTCCAAACAGGCAATGACCAATACTGGCAGGAATAGTGATATGTCCGCAGCAATCCCTACATTCTTCGGTTTTGAGGCATCCAAATACTTTTCAGAGCAAAGAAACCCTATTACCCCCAGCAACCTGCTGAAAGCTCAGTTTACCAACAAATTTTCAGGCAACGGCTCCACCTCCCGCACAGAGAATTTAACGGCATCCCTCACCACCCAGGTCATTGATACATATCCCAACGGGCAACTGAAAATCCGCGGCGGCAAGGAGGTCATGGTCAACAATGAGGTTCAAATTATCTACCTCACCGGTATCATCCGCCCTCAGGATATCACGGTAAACAATACCATCAACTCTTCCCAGATATTAAATGCCCGTATCAGCTACACCGGAAAAGGAGCAATAAGCGATAAACAGAAACCTGGATGGGCAATGAGAATACTGGACAATATCTGGCCATTCTGATCTCTATTTTTAATAGAAGGATTATTCCAATGTTACAAACCATTAGACAATTCATTCCTCTTTATACAGCCTTAATGCTTGCTCTGCTCTCTATTTTCTTTTCACAACAGGCTGCAGCAACAAGAATAAAGGATATTGCCCGCCTTCACGGCGTACGTACCAATCAGCTTATCGGATATGGGTTGGTAACGGGACTAAGCGGCACAGGCGATGATATCAGTAAATCCGGTTTTACCAAACAGGCAATCAGCAATATGCTTTCCAGGCAGGGAATCAACATGACCGGAACAACCTTTACAGACCTTGACACCAAAAATATCGCTGCTGTTATGGTCACTGCCACCCTCCCCCCCTTTGCCAAAACCGGTTCAACCCTTGATGTACAGGTTTCATCCCTGGGAGATGCAACCAGCCTTGCCGGAGGGACTTTGCTGATGACTCCACTCAAGGCCCCTGACGGAAAAATTTATGCTGTAGCGCAAGGCCCTCTTACCCTTGGAGCTTTTGCCTATGGTGGAAAAACGGCCAAGGTTCAGCAAAACCATCTTACTGCCGGGCGTATTGCCAGCGGCGCATTGGTGGAAAGAGAGGTGGCAATGACGGTAGGAAAAAACGGACTGCTCACATATCAATTAAACAACCCGGATTTCACCACAGCATCCCATATCGCCAAGGCAATTAACGAGCGGCTTGGCAAAGATACTGCCTGGCCCGATCCTCAGGGAACAGTTCAGGTGCTGGTACCGGAAGCCCTACAAACCAATGTTGTCAACTTTATTGCTGCTATTGAGATATTACCGGTGGAAGTAGATACCCCCGCAAAGATCGTTGTCAATGAACGAACAGGCACCATTGTAATGGGAAAAGATGTACGCCTGTCAACCGTTGCTGTATCCCATGGAAATCTCTCCCTTATTATCCAGGAAGATATAAATGTTTCCCAACCCAACCCATTAAGCCCCGGGCAGACAGTTGTTACCCCGGAAACAAATATTTCTGTGCGCCAGGAACAGGGGGAACTCATGGTTCTGAATATGAAAAAAGGTATTTCTATCGGCGAAATAGCCAACGCACTCAATGCCATTGGAGCCACCCCACGGGATCTGATTGCCATTTTTCAGGCAATCAAGGCATCGGGGTCTCTTCATGGAGAACTCGTTATCTTATAGGAGAGTAGAATAAATTATGGATTTCAGAATTGACCCCAGAACCGTCCACTCCGGCGCAGAACTTTCCCCTCAAGGGCTGAAAAAACGGCAGCTTGCAAAATTAAGGGAGAGCACCAAAGAGCTTGAAGTAAACTTTCTCAACGAAATGGTAAAAGCGATGCGGAAAACCGTCCCTGAAGGAGAATTGTTCAAAAAAAACAGTGCAGAAAAGATGTTTGAAGAGATGCAGGATAAAGAACTCACCCGGGCAATGAGCAATAACCACAGCTTTGGGCTGGCGGATTCCATGTATCGACAAATGGCACCTCAGATAGAAAACAGAGTTTACCAAACAGATAAGCCTGCGGGATAACCCCCTCCTCCCCTTTTTTCGCCTTTTCTTCTCTCTGGAGAGAAGGCGGATATTTATTTTTCCCATATTTTTGCTATAATCAATTAGTTACAGTCACTTTTTATAAACAGCAGTATTATAGAAGAGCAATCGCTACATTTTTTAACAAAACAGTGCTTTTTCACTAAAGATTTTTTCCTGAATACCGAAAAGAGTACCAAGAGAGGCGATGTACACACGAAACAAACCATTAGGCAAAAAATAAAGGTATAACAATGAGCATCAACTACATCGGTTCTGGCGGACTACACCAAATCAACAATCTCAAGACAACTGGTTTGCATACTACCAGGAAAAATGAGGGGATTGAGGAGGTTGGGTTTTCTTCCGTACTTAAAGAAACTCATCAGGTTACCAGCACAGAAAACAGCGTACTGGCACAACGGACACAAAAGGTAGCAGCCATCAAGGAACAGGTGGAAGCTGGATCATACAAGCCGGATTTGGAGCAGGTAGCGAATTCTCTGGCAAACTTCCTGTTGGATAGTGAATAAAATGGCAACGAAAACTCGCGAAGCACTGGACACCCTTCTGGATCTTATTCTGGAGGAACGAAAATGCGCCATTAACCTTGATAATGAAGGTTTGCTGGCGATCAGTGAAAAAAAAGAGGCTCTTCTTATTTCAATGGCTGGACTTACTCAAATTGATGAAGCAGATAGGCCGATTGCAGCACGTATTCGTGAGGAAAACAGACAAAACGCATACTTGTTAAAATCTGCACTTGACTGGATACGGGAGACAATGACCTTTTTAGGTCAAAAAGCAACTCCAACCACTTATGGTGCAGGTGCTTATACTGTAAATACTCATGCGAACGGACGCCTTTTATCCGGTTCGATATAGGGGAAAAGTACCATGTCTGGATTATCAGGGGCACTCAGTTCAGGGAAAACTTCATTACTGACGAATCAGGTCGGGATGGAAGTTACAGGCAACAACATTGCCAATCTTAATACTCCCGGATACTCCAGGCAACGAGTTGTATACGGTAATATCCCCACCTTCAGCCAAAAAGGTTTTTTCGTCGGTCAAGGCGTTCGGGTTACCTCTGTCCGACGGGAACACGATCAATTCCTGGAAAATCAGCTGACCACTAAAACGGCAGAGTATGGTTTTCAGAAAGCACAAAGGAATACCCTTTCTGAACTGGAACGAATTTTTCCTATCGGAGAAAATAACCTTTCCGCTGAAATCAGTGATTTTTTTGAATCAATTCAAGATCTTTCCGTAAATGCCGGCGATAAGGTGATGCGAAGCTCCATGTTGCAGAAAGGCCAGGAACTCTGCTCCAAATTTAACAATACGGCAGATGAACTCCATAAGCTGCAAGATCATATCGGTAACGATGTCGTTTTTAAAATTGATGATATCAATACCAGCATTGCAGAAATAGCAGAGCTTAATAGCCGAATCCAGACTATCGAAGTCACGGGGCAAACAGCCAGTGCCCAAAGAGACAAACAAGAAGCTCTTATAAAAAAAGTGGCTCAGGAAACTGGTGCTGAAATTGTCTCTTCCAAAAAGAACATGTTATCTCTCCACCTCCCGGGGGGCTTACCTCTTGTTCAAGGAACCTCAGCAGCAACACTGAAATACCAGTCAACCGGTTCCAACCTTGCTCTTTCCCTTGATATTGGCGGAGATGTAAAAAAACTTTCTAAAGAGCAAATGGGAGGAGAGATACGAGGGCTTCTCGAACTCAGGGAAACAACAATTCCTGAAGTTCTGGATCAACTTGACTCTCTCGCCTATGACGTGACGACAGTATTCAACAAACAACACGCCCTAGGGACAGATCTTAAAGGAAATGCAGGGGGGGATTTTTTCACTCCTCCTCCCAATAAAGGGCGCATTGCTCACCCCACTCTCCCCGAACACCATGATGCAGCACGAAATATAGCGGTTGCCATTACGGATATTGATAAGATAGCAGCGGGAAAAACGAGTGCTCCTGGAGATAATGAAAACGCCCTTGCCCTGGCAGATCTCAAAGATGCAAAGGTAAGTGACGAAGGAACATTCGCCATCAAATATGGAAAGATAGCAAGCTTTATCGGTATAGAGAAAAATAAAAACAATGTTGCTTTTAATGGCGCAAAGGCGGCAAGAGAGCAGATACAGAATTTAAAAGACAGTACAAGTGCTGTTTCTCTTGATGAAGAGATGGTGAATCTGATCCAGTTTCAACGGAGTTTTCAGTCTTCTGCAAAATTTCTTTCCACCGTTGATGAGATGATGGAAACGTTGGTAAACATTAGATAAAAGAGGCTGCTACTATGAGAATTACAGAGTCGGCAACATACAGAACGCTGTTGACCAATATGAATCATATAGATGACAAGCTCTACAATCTTCGAGTACAGGGTACAACAGGAAAAAAACTCAACAAGCCCTCGGATGAGCCGTCTGTTATCAACTCGGTTCTGGAGACAAGAAATCAGATACAGGAGAATAACCAGTTTATCAAAACCCTCAGTACCGCAGAGGACTCTTTTGCTGCTGCCGATACCCATCTGGAATCGATCCAGAGTGAAAT
>PDWI01009913.1_pt1 | contig 10790 bp, 9 predicted proteins | sample 1430891 | NCBI WGS metagenome assembly PDWI01 (sample SAMN01162508, study PRJNA174530) | Oral metagenome, whole genome shotgun sequencing project. | biome: Marine environment; feature: Marine mammal; material: Swab sample of the gingival sulcus; isolation source: swab sample of gingival sulcus... | reverse complement strand
CAAAGGGCAATTCGACAGGTGCTATATTAGTACGCTTTTCTTCTTTGATAGCTGGCAAGACATAGACAATACAATATGACTTTTTAGCGCCATCTTTTGTCACGATGTAAATCGTTGACTTACCAACATTTTTTGCGGTAATTAAACCGTTTTGATCAATGCTAACGACGTTTGGATCTTTGCTTATCCATTCTGCTGCCTTATTAGTGGTGTCTGCTGGATAAAATGTTGCGATTAAATATTGACTATCGCCCTTTACTAATTCGAGCTGCGTGTGATTAATCGCAACACTTTCAAGTGCTACTGCCTTGTTTTTTGGCGGTTTGACCGCAGGTGTATCTTTCTTAGGCGGTGTAACCTTTTTACTCTTCTCTACTACGTGCAATTGGCAGCTAGCAAAAGCAATACTGTTATTTGAGACGGCTTTAATTGTCGTCTGACCAACACCTTTACATTTTACTCTGCCCGACGAACTAACCGTCGCCACTGCAGGATTCGAGCTAAACCATAAGACATCTTCTTTATTTGCCGACTGCGGTTGCAAACTAAATGGCAATGAAAATTTATCACCCACATTTTTACTAAACGAGTTATAATTAATAATAATTTTACTTATTTCTTGACCTGTTGTGCCAACAACATCAGCAAAACTCATATTTAGACAACTGATAGCAATGATTAATAAACCAATCAATATTCTCTTTTTCACTTTTACCTTCTTTCTAACTCTTAATTAATTGTAACTTTATTGAAATTCTAATAAAACACCGTTAAACTGTCAAGGCTTTAAATTAAAAAATATAATATTATTGACAAATAGGCTATTTTTGCTTATTATGTGGTTATTGCAACTAGATTTCAAGGAGGGCGCAATGCGCCATAAATCGTATTTGGATATTTATCACTTTCGTTGCCCACGTTGGTCCGAACTGCCTGATCAACCATTATTGAGTAAATCCGTTGTTAACTATATCTGTGAAAAATTGGCGCCTATTATGAATGGCGAAATCGCCATAACAGGTACAATGATTCAAAATTATACAAAATGGGGATTTCTACCAAAATCTGCGGGTAAAAAATACAACCGTGAACAAATTGCTTTACTTATTGTAATCAGCGTCTATAAAAGTGTTTTAGATATCAAAGAAATCAAAAACGGTGTCGATTTACAACTTAAATTAATGAATACCGAAATGGCCTATAACAGTTTTGCTGTAGCGCTCGAAACAGCCCTAAATCACACGTTTTATCCAATTGTTCACCACGCGACAAAATTAGACAGCAACATCTCTGCACCTGCTGAACAACTGGCGATTACGTTGTTGGCAAACGCCTTTGCGTTAAAGCTATTAAGCATCATTATTATTAAGGAAAGCGGGTACAAAAACTTATGAAAAATACTAAAAAATTGGCAATTGTCGCCGACAGCACACACGACTTCACCTTTGAATTAGGCAAGCGTTTTAATGTCGAGGTGTTATCGTATTATATTCAAATGGACGAAGAGACATATAAAGACTTAGTCGAAATTGATTCGCAGACGTTTTATCAGAAAATGGAAAACTACGATACCTTATCAACCGGTATTCCACCAATGCAAGATATTATCGATTTGTTGGATCGCTTAAAAAATGAGGGCTACGAAGAAGTATTAATGATTGCATCATCTGCTAAATTAACCGGTATGTATAATTTGCATAGCCTTGCCAAAGAAACTTGCAGCGATGATAAATTAACTGTTCATATCTTCGAATCGGGTCAAATTGCATCCGGCGCAGCACACTTGACAATTCAAGCGGCAAAATTGAGAAATCAAGGGCATTCAGCAGAAGAAATCATCGAACAACTTGAATCACTTAAAAAAAACATTCACACATATGCCCTGTTTAGAACACTTACCTATGTCGTCAAGGGTGGACGCTTTAATAAATATGCTGGTTTGCTTGGCAATTTGTTGAATATTAATCCGCTACTCTATTTAGAAGCTGGCGAACTATCGGTTCAAAAAAAGGTGCGCGGCACCAAAAAAAGCCTTGCAGCATTAGCCGGTGCAATTAGAAATGATCTCGCTGATGCAAAGCGTTTTAATTTATTTGTTTTTTCTGGCAATAACCCAGCTGAAATTAGCGAATTAAAAGAAATGCTAAGTGATTTAGCTGACCGTGCTGAACTTTTCTTAGAAACTGAATTAACGCCTGTGCTCGGCGTACACGCTGGTCCAAAATCAATTGGTATCAGTGCAATGATACTCGATTAATTGACGTTTATAACAAAGACGCATCGACCGCAAACAGCACTTGTTCGCACTATTGACTTTGCTAAAAAATAGTGATATATTGCGATATGTGATAATTATTATCATTCGCTGTTTTTATTTGATTCGATGCGTCTTTTATGTGTAAAAATATCTTGCCGATCTACAGGAGAAAATAAATGAAAAGAAAAATAAAACAGATTTTTTCAGCTATTTTAGCACTTCTTGGCATTGTCTTTATACTAGCACCCTATCAACTATTTCCAGTTTGTAATGTGCCAGCGCCAGACGGAACGCCAATGAAGTGTGCTTATACTGCTAAACTATTTATTGCAATGGGGGCCATTATGCTAATTGTCAATGCAATTGCCCTCTTAAAGCGCAAAAAAAGTTATTACAATATTGCTTATGGCATCACTGTTATTGCAGCTTTTATCAATTACGCGCTGCCCAAGCAACTGATTAGAGTTGGCAATAAAAAAACACTGGGCTGGGAAATTGGCCTCTGCGCAAAGGCTGATCACGGCTGTAATGTGCACACTTTACCAGCGCTTGAAATATTGACACCGCTGATTATTACCACAGCAGTCATTGCACTTATTTTAAATTTCTTAGTAAAGGAAAATCATGACTAAAATTGATATTAAATACTTAGCCACTGAAAACATTAGAAAAAAACCGTTGCGCAGCTTAGCGTTGATTATTTTGGTGGCACTGTTCGCCTTGACCACACTAACTGGCTCGTTAATATCGCTCAGTTTATCGCGTGGCGTCGCATCATTATCAGACCGACTTGGCGCCGACATTATGGTGATTCCCGAAGACCGCGAAGAGACCATTGACAGCATTTTGTTAAAGGGCTCACCCAGTGAATTTTACTTGCCAAAAGATGCAATCATCAAGATTAAAACAGTCGACGGTATAAACAAAATAACGCCGCAGACTTATATTGCCACGCTGAGCGCGTCTTGTTGTAGTTATCCTGTGCAAGTGATTGGCATTGATCCAAATAGCGACTTTTTGATTTCGCCTTGGTTGTCAACTGTACTCGACCGTCCGCTTAAACGCGGCGAATGTATTGTCGGACACCACGTCGCGGGCGAACCAGGTCAACAGATCAAGTTCTTTGAACAACCTTACCATATTGTCGGTCGTTTAGAACAAACGGGTATGGGGTTTGATGCCGCTGTCTTTATAAATGACGAAACTGCTCAGGCTATGGCAATTGATTCGCAACGCATCAAAAAACACCCTTTGGTTGACAATGGTAATTTGGTTTCTAGCATTATGATTAAACTAAAACCAGGCTATAAAACCGAAGATGTCAGCCGCGAAATAAACAAGCGCTTTGCAGCAGAAGGCATGGTCGCACTATACGGCAAGGCCTTTGTCAACGATATATCTTCTAATTTACAAATTATCACGCGCATTGTAAAAATAGCGATCGCCATTATTTGGATTCTTTCTATTATTGTGCTGGCAATGGTATTTTCAATGATATTGCGTGAACGCAAAAAAGAAATGGCGACCCTGCGCATACTAGGCGCTAAGAAAAGTCAGCTCAATTATTTAATACTGCGCGAATCGACGCAAATCAGTTTAATTGGCGCAAGCGTCGGCACAATTTTAGGCTATATCTTCTTGTTCTTTTACGGTGTACAAATTGCCAATAAAATTAGTATTCCATTTTTATTGCCTAATCTGATGACGTTGTTGCTGTGGGGCATCGCTTGTTTCGCCAGCGCCCTATTAATTGCGCCACTATCATCACTTTACGCACTTAATAAATTTGCTAAATGGGATATCTACCAGCAGTTTAGAGAAAACGAATAGGAGCAACCATGCTATTAAATTTACAATCTCTCACTAAAAAATATCGTCGTGCCGAACGCGATTTTGCCGCCGTCGACGACGTCAACTTGTCACTTGAAAAGGGTGATTTTGTCAGCATTATCGGTCGTAGCGGCAGCGGTAAGACAACGCTATTAAACATGATTGCTGGTTTAGTAAAACCAACCACTGGTAAAGTCATGCTGCTTGACGAAGATCTCTACGCCAAAACAGATGACGAAATATCTAAGCTGCGCAACACGACAATTGGTTTTATCCCGCAGCAAAGTGCACTACTGGGCAATCTAAAAGTTATTGAAAATGTCTGTCTTCCCTATTTCTTATACCCCAGAGAAGGCGACCCGTTTGGCAAAGCCCACTTAATATTAGAACAGCTCGGCATTGCTGATTTGGCAAAGGCCTACCCCAAAGAATTATCGGGCGGCGAGCGCAAGCGCATCTTAATTGCGCGGGCAATGCTAAATGACCCTAAGATTATCATTGCCGACGAACCAACATCAGACCTCGATATTGAAAATACCGAAGAAGTCATGCGCAGCTTTCAAAAACTCAGCGAAAATGGCACAACTTTAATGCTTGTCACGCATGAGCTCGATACACTGACTTATAGTAAATCACTTTATACCATGCAAGAAGGTCGCCTTATTAAAGGGCGACCTAAAGACAAAAAGTCTTAAATACTACATAAATTATAAAACCGCCTCAATGATTTTTTCAAGGCGGTCTTTTTATATTTCTTCATTTGCCACAACGTCTTCTTGGTATTGCAAGCGGTAAAGATCATAATAGAGTCCCTTGTTTTTTAATAAGTCATCATGCTTACCCACTTCACATATTTCGCCGTTATTTAGCACGATGATTTTATCGGCATTTACAATGGTTGACAAACGATGTGCAATAACGATTAACGTGCGTTTTTGTGACATTTTTTTAATGGCGTCTTGAATCAACATTTCTGTATTGGTATCAATATTCGACGTCGCTTCATCTAAAATCAAAATCGACGGATTATAAACCAGCGCCCGCGCAAATGAAAGCAATTGGCGTTGCCCTGCCGAAAATTCGTTGCCGCGCTCTTTTAACCGATAGTCATATTGACCGTCTAATGATTCAATAAAGGACTTCGCATTGACAATTTCAGCCGTCTCAATAATGCGTTTATCCGATATTGTATCATCATATAATCTGATGTTTTCTCGCACACTGTCAGAAAACAGAAAGACATCTTGTAAAACCATGCCAATATATTGACGCAACTGGGCCTTTTTAAACTGTTTGACATTGATGCCGTCTATCAACACTTCACCATCTGTGACATCATAAAAACGCGCGATGAGATTGCTAATTGTCGTTTTGCCACTGCCTGTATGCCCAACCAGCGCAACTGTTTCACCTGCCTTTATTTCAAAATTGATATGCTTTAAGACTTGTTGTTCTGGCTGATAAGCAAAACTGACATTCTTAAAACAGATATCGCCCTTTATTTTTTTAACAGATTGCGTTTCATCTAATTCAGCGACTGAATTTTCAGTATGTTGAATTAAGTAGATGCGTTCAGCACTTGCCATCGCCGATTGCATGATGTTAAACTTCTCTGAAAAGTCAAAAATCGGCTGATAAAATTGTTTAATATAGCGCGTAAAGGCGATTAATACGCCTAATTGTATCGTATAGTTCATCACACTTGTCGAACCGTATAATAGCAACGCGACAAGACCGATACTGTAAATAAAGTTCATTGCTGGTCGAAAAATACCGTAAACTTGAATATCGTCTAAGGTCGCCTCTAAATAACTGTCGTTAGCGGCTCGAAAATCGTCTAAGAACTTATCTTCAACAGCAAAAATTTGAATGATGTTCATACCAGAAATATATTCTGATAGCTTGGCATTGATGACGGCAAGGCGCAGTTTTATTTTGCGTTGAATCGGTCTGATATTGCGCCTAAAAATATATGTCGCCAATACAACTAACGGAAACGAAAGTAGACATATCCACGTCAACTTTTGGTCAATTTTAAACATGACCAAAAGAATACCGACAAGCAGCAGGCTGTCTTTAATAACCGTCAGTAACACACTGGTAAACATTTCGTTGATATTGGACAAATCATTGGTGACACGCGTCACTAGACGCCCAACCGGGTTGGCATCAAAATAGCGTAAATCGAGCAGACTAATATGCTTAAACAAGGCTTCACGCATGCGATAAATAACCTTTTGTGAGGTCAAATTTAACAGTAATATCTGTGCATAATTAAAGCAAAAGCCAACTACTAAGACAATGCCAAATAACACAATAAGCAGCTTGAGGTTAGTTTTGTTTTGAGTTTCAATTGCATTGACAAAGCTATCGTTTAATCGTTTTACTTTTTGAAAGTGCGTCGCCGTCTTTATATAATACGCCCCTTCCGAAAAAGTTATTTGATAGGTGCTACTGATGTCAATCGATAGCGGCAACTGATAATACGCTTGGTCGTACTGCACTATTCTAATCGTCTGATTGGGCGTATGATAGTGCCTTGCCACCGTCGAATAAAACTTATCGTTTATCTGAAAGCCGCTCAAGTCACTATAATTATCATAGACACCATAGATTTTTTCTTCGTTGTTAATGACATCATCAATCGCTATTTTAACTAAAAATGGACCGCTTAATTCGGCAATTGTCACAATGATAAGCAGTAAAAAACAGATCACAAAAACCCACGCGTAACCCTTTGCATAGCTTAATAAGTAGCGCATCAGTTTCCAGTCAAACGACTTTTCAATATGTTTTTCAGTGTAGTTGTTTTCCATATTATGCCCCACTACCGTAATGTGCAATACGCGTTTCGAGTTGCTGTTTTAAAAACAAATCATGATAGTAGCCCTTTTCAGCCATTAAGCTGGCGTGGTCACCAATTTGGATAATGTGACCCGCATTTAAAACAACGATGACATCAGCATCGCTAACTGTTGAAATACGATGCGAAATAATTATCGATGTTTTGTCTTTTAATTCTTCTTTTAAGTGATTGAGAATGCTCTCTTCTGTTTTGGTGTCAACCGCTGAAAGCGCGTCATCTAATATGACAATTTCAGGGTTTTTGATTAGCGCGCGCGCAATTGATAGACGCTGTTTTTGACCACCTGACAAGTTGACACCGCGCTCGCCCAGCATGGTATCATAGCCTTCAGTCAAATCGTCAATCTCATAACCAATAGATGCAATTTTGGCATAGCGCGTAATTTTTTTGTCTTTTGTCGTTTCATCGGTCAGTGCAATATTTTGGCGAATGGTCTGGCTAAACAAAAAATTGTTTTGCGGTACATAGCCAATGCTCTTGCGCAAGGTGCTAAGTGGAATGTCGCAAATGTCTTGACCATCAATAAAAATTGTGCCGCGTGGGGCATTGTATAGGCGCAACAACAAATTGGCAAGCGTTGTTTTGCCCGCACCGGTTGGCCCTAATATCGCCAATGTCTGGCCACGCTTAATCGAAAAATTGAGGTGTTTTAAGGTTGGTATAATATTTGACGAATAGCAAAAACTTAAATTCTTAAATTCAATATCGCCATGCAAGCGTTTAATCTCACAATTGGTCATGCTATCGACAACGCTTGGTTCAGCATCGAGTATTTGATTGATGCGTTTGAGCGACGCCAGACCATGTTGCAACATATTGACAACCCAACCAATTGCCATAAACGGCCATATCAGCAGCCCTAAGTAAGTGATAAAGCTGACAAATTCGCCCAGTGAAATTTGGTTTGCCAGCACGCTATTGCCGCCAAAGTAAATGGCAATTGCCAACGTACTTGACGCGACAAACTGAATCAGCGGAAAAAACAAGCCAAATACTCTGACTAACTGTAAGTTGCGGTTTAGCATATTTTGATTGTCAATGTTAAACTGTTTGACAAAGGCATCTTCGCGCACAAAGGTTTTGACAATGCGAATGCCACTAAACGTTTCGCGAGCGCGCTCGCTTAAACCAGAAAACGCCTCGTTAACGCGCTTAAAGCGGCGCTGTACAACCGGCCCGACCAGCGTGATAATCAGCGCCATAATCGGCAGCGGTATTAGGGCAAACAATGTCAATTTAGGACTAATTAAATATGCCATAACAGCAATGGTCGTCAACGAAATCACAATGGCATCGGTAAACAGGACAACCCCCATACTGAGCGCGCGACGTATCGCATTTAAATCGTTGGTGGCGCGCGCCATTAAGTCGCCTGTCTTATGGTGAATATAATAATTGGCATCGAGTTTTTCGAATTGTACAAATAGTTTTTCGCGCAAGTCTGCTTCAATAAAGCGGGCGCTGCCCGAAATTAATTTGCGCCATAAAAAACGGCAGCCAAATATCAACGCTTCAACACCTAGTATTAAGGTTGCCACTTTTAACATGTCTTGCGCTGTCAATTTTTTAGCGACGATTAAATCGACCAAAACACCGATCAGCCATGGCGTTACCAAACGCAACACGGCAATGACTAGCAATAAAAAAACGCCGACTAAATATCTTATTCTATTCTTTTTAATTAAGTCGCCAATGTGACGAAAGGTGTTCATATAATCTTCCCGTTAATTTACTTTGCTAGATTTATTATATCATATAGTAGCGCTAAAAATACGATAACATTATTGCGCTTTCTTTTCAACAACCCAGTGACCACCGCGCACTGGCGCTGTTGACAATCGCCTAACTTTGACTTTGCCTTGATGCTTTTCATTTGTCATTTGTCATAGCTAAATTATTTATCAATTATTTGTTGATAGACAGTCTTTACAAAGACCATAAACTTCTAACTTGTGACTTTCAATAAAAAAGCCCTTTTGCCTAGTGAGCGGGTATATTTCTGTCAGTGGACAATAATCGATAACTTCAATTTTACCACAGTTTCGACAAATTAAATGATGGTGATGTCCATGATCACAGCTTATTTTATAGTACATCACGTTATCGTCTAATATAGTAGCGTGCAGTAAACCAACGCCTTCAAGCGTTTCTAAGTTGCGATAGACTGTCGTAATATTCATTTTTTCGCCTTGCTTGACCAGCTTTTGATGTATTTCTTCAACCGACAACAGGCGCGTTTGCTCTGCTAAGAGCACGTCAATAATTGCCTTGCGTTGATTGGTCATTTTTAACGCACTAGCCTTTAGTTTATTGTAGACAGCTTGTCTTTTCATGGTTTTGTCCTCATGATGCGGTCTGCTAGATATTTATATAATAACACAACGAGTAGCTGAATCACAGCAAATAAAACAATCGTACCGCCTGATGCCAGTTCAAATTGATAAGCGATCAGCATGCCGACAAAGACAGCTGTTTCAGCAAAGACAATTGCCAGTAAAAAGGCATGCTTAAAGCTGCGCGCCAATTGTAAGCTGGTCGCGACGGGCAGTACGATTAATGACGACACAAGTAAGATGCCGACAATGCGCATTGACAGCGTAATGGTTGATGACACCAAAATAATAAAGACCAAATTGACCCATTTAACTGGTACGCCAGCCAATTTGGCGCTGGTTTCATCAAGTGTTATGTAAAACAAATCTTTAAAATAATAGCTGATTGCACATAAAACGACAATGCTAAGCGCAATAATAATCATTAAATCTTGCTGCATTACTGTTGTGATGCTGCCAAATAAAAAACTGTACAGCTGATTGTTAAACGAACGCGCAATGCTGATAATGACGACGGCTAAAGCGATACCCGTCGATAAAATAATGGCAATCGACAGTTCTTGATAGGCACGAAAACGCTGCCGTAACACATCGACCAGCAGCGCGCCGCCAATTGTAAAGACAAGCGCCATGCCGACTGGTGAAAAACCAGTCAGCATACCGAACGCGACGCCAGATAGTGCGACATGTGATAAACTATCACCGATCATCGACATGCGTCTGAGCACTAAATAAATGCCAATCAACGGGCAAATTATACCGATAATTACACCGGCGATTAGCGCGCGCTGCATAAAGCCATATGAAAACATTTCTAGCATGATTGCCCCTTTTCTACGTGATGATGATGTTGCATTAAATGCATTTTATCACCGTATAATTGGTCGATAAACGCCGCGCGCGATACGGCGCAGCAGCCGCTGTGTACAAAAACTTTACCGTCTTCCATACAGGCAATTTTGTTGACCTTTTCGCTGATTAAGCCGACATCGTGCGACACCAAGACAATGGTGACATTCAGCTCTTTATTTAACCTGTCGAGTAAGTCGTAAAACTTAACCTGTGACGCGGCATCAATGCCGACAGTTGGTTCATCTAAAAACATAATTGACGGTTCGCTAACTAAGGCTCTGGCAATAAACACTTTTTGGCGTTGACCACCTGATAAATTGCCAATCAGGCGTTTTTTTAAGTGACCCATCTCGACAATGTCGAGCACTTGATCAACTTTTTTATGGTCTTGTTTAGTGAGCCTTTTTAACCAATTGAGCTTGGGGTATAAGCCAATGCGGACAATTTCTTCAACCGTTGCCGGAAAAGCACTGTTGACTTGGTTGGCATTTTGGGCGACGTAGCCAATTTTACCCCAATTGTTAAACTGCGCAACCGGTTGACCAAATAGTTTAATGCTGCCCCTTTGTAGTTTTAAAACACCGAGAATTAGCTTTAAAAGCGTGCTTTTCGAGGCGCCGTTGGGGCCAATTAAACCCATGTAATCACCCGC
>PDWI01009911.1_pt1 | contig 10790 bp, 11 predicted proteins | sample 1430891 | NCBI WGS metagenome assembly PDWI01 (sample SAMN01162508, study PRJNA174530) | Oral metagenome, whole genome shotgun sequencing project. | biome: Marine environment; feature: Marine mammal; material: Swab sample of the gingival sulcus; isolation source: swab sample of gingival sulcus... | reverse complement strand
GGAACTCGCTGGATATGTACCCGATGGTCGTACGGCGGCAGGGGCGGGAGATGAGCATCGACTTCCCAAAGGGGCTACCGAGGGGGACGAAGCGGGTACGGGTGGCCATCCATTCGGCCAGGGAGGGGCGCACGCTGCATGCGGGATTCGATGCGCTGAGGAGGGGGGATACGGTCAGGATTAGCGTGCCGAAGTGGGCCGCGAGCGGGCCGCTGCACGTCTACTACACGGTGGATGTGAAGGGGAAGTCGCGGTGGGCCAGCGGCTATGCCTTCGTGGCCAGGGGGCGAGGCGCGAGGGCTATGGCCAGGCGCTCCTCTGCGTATCAGCCCCTGCCGGAAGGTCGGCATGGGGGATTGCGCGCAGCACTAAGCCCCCCAATCCGGCTTACGCCTCATGCCATTCTAGGCATGTGTCCCACAGCTATGCCTACGGGCTGCTCGCTGGCCGATGCGCCGCATGGGGGCCATTCATCCCGCGCAGCTAGCCCGTAGCGGCAGCCGCCTTTTTCACTTCGTTCAACAGCACCAGCGCGCACCCCTCCCGCCAGCGCCACGCTGCTAACAAGAAGAATTGGGGTATTGGAGGGATTATGGAGGCGTGTCTGCATACGGAATTAATTGCTACCTTTGCGCCGATTCTAACGGTCCAGTAGCTCAGTTGGATAGAGCAACAGACTTCTAATCTGTAGGTCGTGGGTTCGAATCCCGCCTGGATCACCACTCTAAACCCCTATCCTTGCCATGGCGCTCTACAGGAAAGTCATTCGCCCGTTGCTCTTCCGCATAGACCCCGAGCGGATACACCATCTCCTCATGGGGGCGCTGAAGGTAGGGCTGAATCTGCCCCTGACCTCCAAGCTGCTACGCTGGCGGCTCTACTACCGTGAGGAGGCGTTGGGGAGTACGCACAGCGGGGTGTTCTTCCCCAATAGGGTAGGGCTGGCGGCGGGCTTCGACAAGGGGGCTGAGCTGATAGACCGCCTACGCTCGCTGGGCTTCGGCTTCGCGGAGATGGGCACGGTAACCCCCCGGTCGCAGCCGGGCAACCCGAAGCCACGCGTATTCCGCCTGCCGAAGGACGGGGCGATAATCAACCGCATGGGTTTCAACAGCGTGGGGCTGGAGGCCGTGGTGGGCAGGCTGGCGCGGCGGCGCCCCTACCGCATACCCATTGCGGGGAACATCGGCAAGAACACCGATACGCCCAACGAGCGGGCTGTGGAGGACTACGCCACCTGCATGCGGGAGCTTTACCCGCTGGTGGATTTCTTCGTGGTGAATGTGAGCTGCCCGAATGTGGAGCACCTGACGAATCTGCAGAGCTGCGAGGGGGTGACGCCCATCGTGCAGGCCCTGATGCGCCAGCGGGAGGAGATGCGCTACTACAAGCCGATCTACCTGAAGCTGGGGCCGGACGAGCCGGAGGAGTCGCTGGTGGCGGTGGCGCAGGCCACGCTGAAGATGGGGGTGGATGGCTTCGTGCTGACCAATACGACGCGCAGCCGTAGCGGGCTGATCACCCCGGAGGGGGAGGTGGAGACCATGGGCATGGGCGGCCTGAGCGGTGCGCCCCTACGGGTGAGGGCGAGGGAGCGCGTGCGGGTGCTACGTGAGGCGGTGGGGAATGATGTGCCAATCATCGGAGTGGGTGGTATATTCACCGGTGCGGATGCGCTCGAGATGCTCAAGGCGGGGGCATCGCTGGTGGAGATATACACGGGCTTCATCTATGAGGGGCCGTGCGCTGCGCGGAACATCAACCGCTACCTCATGGAACATGCCGACGAGCTACCCCGATGGTAAGGACTGTAGACTGCAAGGGGATGCCCTGCCCGCTGCCGATCATCACGCTGCGGCGGACGATGGCCGAGTGCGAGGCGGGGGTGGAGATGGAGGTGCTGCTCGATAGCGAGCTGTCGGCGCACAATGTGCAACGCTACCTCGCAGACTACGGCATAGCCCTGGAGCTGCATGAAGAGGCGGGGGTGTATGCGGGGCGTTTTATCAATCCGGCAGCGGTGGATGTGGAGGGGGCTATCCCCGAGTGCGCCACGGTGCTGCCCGAGGGGGGAGTACAAGCCATTGCGGATGCTTCTCCTAGGCCAAAGAATGCGTCTGCTGCGGTGGGAGATACCCTCGTTGTGGTGGACTCTGATACCCTGGGGCGAGGGAGCGATGAGCTGGGCGGGCTGCTGATGAAGGGCATGGTGGCCACCCTCGCGGAGTGGGAACGAGCGCCTAGCCATGTGGTGCTGATGAACTCCGGGGTGCGCCTTGCGGTGGGGCAGTCTGGCACGGTGGAGGCTCTCCGCCAGCTGGAGCAGTCGGGGACGGCCGTCTGGCTCTGCGGCACCTGCGTGGACTACTTCAACATTTCGAATGAGGTGGGGGTGGGTGAGGTGCGCAATATGTATGATATTTCCCGTGCGATCTCGCTGGCCCCGCGGGTTGTTCGGCTCTAGATAGCTTGCCATGCTGCCTCCTTCAGCCCTTAATCTGTACTTTGACAACGCCGCGTTGGCCTTCCCGCCGAGCGATGGGGTGCACGGGGCGATGGAGCGCTACCTGGAGGTGGGGGCCTCCTACGGGCGGGCGAGCCATGGGCGTGCGCTGGAGGCGGCGAGAATGGTGGAGGCGGCGCGGCTTGCGCTGGCCGACCTGCTGGGGGCATCCCGGCCGGAGCATATATCCTTCACGCTGAATGCGACGGCGGCCATCAACACCGTGCTGCGGGGATTCCCCTACCGGTCGAGGCGGGTGCTCATCTCGCCCATGGAGCATAATGCCGTAACCCGCGCGCTGGTTGCCGAGGGGGTGGACTACGAGCTACTCCCTGCATTCCCCTCGGGGCTAGTTGACCTGGAGAAGTTGGATAGGATGGACCTCTCGGGCTACGATCTGGCGGTGGTGAATGGGGCGAGCAATGTGAATGGGGTAGTGCAGCCGCTGGGGGCTTTAGGTGTATTGCTGGGTAGGAAGGTGCCGCTCCTGGTTGATGGTAGCCAGCTGGTGGGGCATAGCCCCGTTGCAGTGGAGAGGTGGGGGATAGATTTCCTGGCCTTCTCGGGGCATAAGGGGTTGGCGAGTACGACGGGGGTAGGCTGCCTGTACCAGAGCGGACGGGTGAAGCTGCGTCCGCTGGTCTTCGGGGGGACGGGTTCGGGGCTGAGTGAGCAGGATATGCCGGATGCATTGCCGGAGGCCCTCGAGGCGGGTACGCACAACATGGTGGGCATAGCGGCGCTCCTGGGGGCGCTGGGGAAGCCCCTGGACCGTATGCATGGGCGCGAGGAGTTTGAGGGGTTCGTGTCGGCGCTGCGGGCTATGGATGGGCTGCGGGTGTACCATGGGCACGGCTTGGAGAGTGGGCGTTTGGGTGCTGTTTCTCTACCGGAATCCATAGAGCTGGTAAGCCTTGCGCCTACCGGGATGGAGGTGTCGGAGATGGCGGATAGGTTGTACGCAGAGCATGGCATAGAGTTGCGCTCGGGGCTACACTGCGCGCCGCTGGCGCATCAGCATCTGGGAACCTACCCGGAGGGAACGGTTCGTCTGTCGTTTTCGCCATTGCATACCCGGGATGATATGGACTACCTGCTGCGGGCGATAGGGGAGGTGCTGAGATGATGGGTAATGAGTTCTCGGTGCTGCTGACCTTTCCGGCCTTGTCCTTGCTGCTGCAGGCGGAGCGTTTCATTGTGCGGGAGGGCTTGCGGTACCGTGTGCAGCCGATTCCGTCGCATCTGCAGGCGGGCTGCGGGATGTGCATAGCTGTCCAGGCGGCGGACGCGGAACGGGTGGATGCGCTGCTGGGTGCCGAGGGGATAGGGCATAGCCTGCAACGAGTGTAATAAATAGGATAGGGCGATAGGATGATGGAGCTAGAGCTGCCGAATGAGGGCGGGTGTACGGCGAAGCTGCCGGCGCTGGAGCTGGAGCGATTGCTGGCCGGCATGGGGTGGGGGAGAGACCCGCACGTGCTGGTGGGGCTGGAGACGGGGGATGATGCCGGGGTGTACCTCCTGTCGGAGGAGCTGGGGCTGGTGCTGACGACGGATTTTTTCCCGCCCTTCTGCCGGGATGCGCGCCTCTACGGGGAGGTGTCAGCGGTGAATGCGCTCAGCGATGTGTACGCCATGGGCGGTGAGCCGCTGGCTGCGCTGAATATTACGATGTACCCCGGGGATGGGGCAGACCTTGGCCCCCTGCGTACGATACTGGAGGGCGGTTTGGCCGCAACGCAGCGTGCGGGGGTCCCCATCATAGGGGGGCATACGATAGCGAATGATACGCCGGTGTACGGGATGGCGGTGCTGGGGCGTGTGGACCCGGCCCGTATGCAGACGAATGCGGGCCTTCGGGCGGGGCTTTCGCTGGTGTTGACCAATCCTATAGGTACGGGGGTGGTGATGGCGGCGGAGCGTCTGGGAATCTGCCCTCCTGCGAGCTATAGGGTGGCGGTGGAGAGCATGCGGCAGCTGAATCGGGAGGCGGCGGGGGTGGCCCGCGGGCTGGGGGCAGTGGCCTGCACGGACATTACGGGGTTCTCGCTGCTGGGGCATGCGTACCGCATGGCGGCTGCGAGCGGGGTAGGGTTGGAGCTGCGTGCGGCGGATGTGCCGTTCATCCCGGGGGCGGTGGATTTGTCGCTGATGGGCTGCGTGCCTGGGGCTACCTTCCGGAATGCGGAGTACCTGGAGGGGAAGTGGGAAGAGGGGATGGGTTTGGCGGTGCACGTCCGGCATCTGCTGCTTGACCCGCAGACGTCGGGGGGGCTGCTCTTCGCGCTGGAGGCAGAGAAGGTGGCGGTGGCGGTGGAGCGCCTGCGGGTGGCGGGGTATGAGTATGCTGCGGTGGTGGGGGAGACTGTGGAGGGGGATGGGATTAGCGTACAGGCTGGGTAGGCGGCGTTTTTTGCCTTTCTATTTCTGCCTCTTGAGCTTTAATCTTGGGGAGAAGGGTTCGAACTTTCTCGATTTCCTTTACGGCTTGCTTATACCATTTCCTGGGTACACCAAGCTTCTGGGCCTCCTCGGGAGATATGTTCAGGATGGGGAGGCCGTTCTCGTCCTCGTGTAGGTATTCAGCTAGTATCCTATTGGCGGCGAGCCTTGAGGAGTGCGGTGTCATTGCGTAGCTTCGTATCGGCCATCATTTCCTCGTAGGTTGGGTATTCTAGACCATTACCTTGCGTATCGGATAGCCGCTCGGTCTTGCTGCAGGATTGCAGGAGGGCGAGAGGTAGCAGGGCGGTGGCTAGCAGAAGCGTGAGGGTGAGGTTTTTCATTGTTCGCTTTGTTAGGGTTCGGGGAGGGGCTTATGCTGTAAATGGAACGGTTTCCCCCTGTAGATAGTAGTGGCCAGCACTGCGCCTGAGAGGACTGTAGTGCTGGCCGCGGTATATTTTTTGGGTTTCTGGGAAACGGTTGCCCAGCCCGCTGTATGCTAGAAGTCGTCGGTGGCCTCCTCGGCGTACTCCTTCTCTGCGTGCTTGAAGGCATCGGTGGCCTCCTCGATGGGGGCCTCTGCACTATCCTCCTCTTCTTCCTCGTTGTACTCGTCGACCTCGAACTTGACCTTGACGAGGTAGCTGGTGTCCTCGGTCTCGAGGCGAACGGTGTAGATGGTTTCGCCGTTGGGCTTCTGTATGGGGGTGATGGCTGTGGAGTATCCGGAGGGGTAGGTCTCGTGGAATAGCTCCATTAGCTCGTCGCTGAGCTTTTCGTAGCTGGTGATGATGCGCTTCTTTGTCGTCGGAGGCATGGTCGCTTAGATTATGGTTAGTTGTAGTCGCGAATGTAGGAAATATTTTATGCGGCAAAGTCCCTGCTAGCTTTTTTTCATGCTTCTATTCTTCGTAGCTTTTAGTCTGGGTGGGTATTCCCCTTGTGGGTGTGTGGGGAATGCGTTTTTATGTCCAATTCGCCATTCTAGGCATGCGGCGAGCCGCTATGCCTACGGGCTGCTTGCTACCTAATGCCCCGAATTGCGCATGTATGTTTTGCCCCACTATTCGGTTTAGGCTATGTTTTCTAGGGGTATTTCGAGTTATTTGGGTTTCGTCAAAATGGGCTACCTTCGCGGTCATGAAAATGAAGGATTTGCTGACTCGCTGGTATGCGCTGGGTATTGTGGGCGCAGTGCTTATGTGTCTTCCCTGGTCGCTGCGGCTCAGCCCGGTGAGCCTGGTGGCGTGGTTGCCGTGGCTGTACATGCTGCGGGGCATGAGCCGTGCGGGGGGCTACGGGGGGCATTTTGCGCGGCTGCTGCTGCCTATGTACCTCTGGAATGCGCTAACTGTATGGTGGATTTCGGGGGCGACGGTAGCGGGGATGGTTGGGGCGATTCTGGCCATGGGGACGATGATGGCGGGGGTGCTGACCATAGTGCTCTGGGGTTGGCGGGTGAAGGGGCAGACCTTTGCTTTGATCCTGCTGGGCTTCATCTGGGTGTGGTACGACTACTTCTTCCACAACTCGGAGATTGCGTGGTCGTGGCTCTCGATGGGGAATGCGTGGGCGGCGATGCCGAGCCAGGTGCAGTGGTACGAGTATACGGGTATCCTGGGGGGCTCAGCGTGGGTGATGGTGAGCAATGCGCTGCTCTTCGACGCGGTGAGCCGGGCGGGCGATAGGCCCCGGCGGCAGACGTTGATACTAGGTGGGCTATTGCTGCTGCTGTGGGTGGTGCCGCCGGTGGTGTCGCGGGTGGTGGCCAGCGCAGCGGAGGGGCTGCCCGAGGAGGAGCCGGTGGAGGTGGTGATTATCCAGCCGAATATAGACCCCTGGAAGGAGAAGTTCACGGGGCTTAGCCCGATGGAGCAGGTGGAGATGATGGTGCGCATGGCGGATTCGCTGGTTACGCCGCGTACGCAGCTGGTGATATGCCCAGAGACGGCGATAGCGCGGGCCTTCTGGGAGGATGAGGTGGCGGATAACCGCTACGTGGCCAAGGTGCGCAGCCTGGTGGTAAGGCATCCTGGCCTGGTGTGCGTGATTGGCGGGACGATGATGCGGGCCTACCCTCCGGGTGAGGAGCGGTCGGCCACCGCGCGCCCGATGGATGGGATGGAGGGTTGGGACTACGATGCCTACAATGTGGCGCTGCGGATAGACTCCTCGCCACGGGTGGACTACTACATCAAGTCGAAGCTGGTGGTGGGGGTGGAGATGATTCCCTACCCGGAGTACATGAAGTGGCTCAACAAGGTGAGCATAGACCTCGGGGGAATGGCGGGGTCGCTGGGTACGCAGGAGGAGCGTGCGGTATTCGGCCTGCCCTCTGGGCAACGCTTTGCGCCGATTATCTGCTACGAGAGCGTTTTCGGGGAGTACTGCAATGATTTTATCTCGGCAGGTGCGGATTTCCTGACGGTGATAACTAACGATGCGTGGTGGGGCGATACGCCGGGTTTCCGCGAGCATTTCTCCTTTTCGCAGCTGCGGTGCATCGAGCAACGCCGCTGGATGGCGCGCTGCGGGAATACGGGTATCTCGGCGATTATTAATCCGCTGGGTGAGGTGGTGGAGAGCACGGAGTGGTGGCGGCGTTGCGGCCTGCGGGGGGTGGTGTACCCGCTGCAGGGGGAGACCTTCTACGTGCGGCATGGGGACTTCATCGGCCGGATAGCGGCATGGATGACGCTGCTGCTGCTGGTGTACCTGGGCGTGCAGTCGGTGGTTCGTCGTCGGCATCTGTAGGGCCTGGGGGGGATGATGGTGCGCTGGAGCTCGGCGCGCTGCGTGCGGGGGGTGCAGGGGATGGGCCTATGGGCGGTTTTTCTCAACTATCGAATGGGTTTGACTTTTTTTATTCCCCAAAATAGGCCAACTTTGCACTCCAATGCCGAATAAGAACTATGGGAAGAAGCGCAACCGACGTCTGGAACGAATGCCTAGGGCTCATACGGGGTAGGGTCTCGGCCGAGCAGTTTAATATCGTATTTGCTAAGATTCAGCCCCTTAGCTTTGAGGAGCAGGTGTCCGATGGGGTGCGCCGTAAGGTGCTCATGCTGCAGATTCCGAGCCAGTGGTACTACGAGCAGCTGGAGGATGACCTTACGCTCAATGGTATTCTCAATAGCGTGGTTACTAGCGTTATAGGCCAGGAGCGGGAGCTGCTCTACAGCATCGGGGGTGGTGGTGTGGGGGCTGAGGCATCCGGCCCGCAGATGCGGATTCCCTCTGTGCCCACCTCGGCCAATCTGGACCAGATGGTGGATTTGCAGCCCAAGGAGCTGGGGGATGCACGGGTTACCCCGTACGCCATCCCGGCGGTACGGCAGGTCATCATCAACCCGAACCTGAATCCGGAGAAGAACATCGAGAACTTCGTGAAGGGGGGGTGCAATGAGCTGGGCTATGAGGTGGCGCGCCAGATTGGGGTTGTGGGGCTGGGTAAGGCGAACTCGAAGTTCAACCCGCTCTACATCTTCGGGGCATCCGGGCTGGGGAAGACGCACCTGGCGCAGAGCATAGGGATAGCCATCCGGGAGCGGCATCCGGATAGGTACGTGCTCTACGTGGCGGCGATGAACTTCCTGAACGAGTATACGGAGGCGGTGTCGAAGGACAAGAAGAGCGGCAACTCGGGGGCTGTGAAGGATTTTATCAACCGCTACGAGAGCCTGCATGTGCTGATACTGGATGATGTGCATGAGCTGGCGCATAAGTCGGGTACGCAGGATGTGCTCTTCAGCATATTCAACTACCTGCTGAACCGGGGTTGCCATATCATCTTCACGAGCCTCTACAAGCTGGTGGATATGCAGGGCTTCCGGGAGGAGCTGCTGAGCCGCTTCAAGTCTGGGATACAGGTGGAGATGCTGCCACCGGACTACGATACGCGCCTGCGCATCCTCAAGCGGAGCTGCTATGCGGATGGTATCGACACGGTGTCGGAGGAGGTGCTGAAGCTCATCGCCGAGCGTGTGAAGACGAACGTGCGGGAGCTGAAGGGGGTTTTCTTCTCGGTGTTCGTACGTTCGCTCACGGGTGGGGAGGTTACGGTGGAGTTTGCCGAGAGCGTGATCTCCGATATGGTCAAGGATGAGAAGAAGCTTATCACGATGAAGATGATCATTGCGCAGGTTTGCGAGTTCTACCACCTGACACCGGAGGCCATCCTCTCTAAGCAGCGGAAGCGGGAGGTTTCGGTAGCACGGCAGATCATCATGTACCTCTCGCGCGAGCTGCTGCAGGCCTCCTATAAGACGATAGGCGAGCAGCTGGGCAACCGTACGCATGCTACCTGCGTGCATGGCTGCGCGCAGGTGGAGAAGTTCATGGAAACGGAGAAGCAGCTGCGGGAGGAGGTGGAGACCATTCGCAAGCTGCTCCTGGAGTCCTAGCAGCGGAGGGGTCATAAATGGATGCTAAGCGCATGGAGTGGATAGATACGCATTGCCATTTGTATTCGTCGAAGTTCGAGGGGGATAGGGATGAGGTCTATGCGCGTGCGCTGGAGGCCGGGGTGACGAAGACGGTGCTACCGAATGTGGATCTGGCCTCCGTGCAGATGATGGAGGATTGCCTGGCGCGGTACGAGGGGACGTTTGCTGGCATTGGTCTGCATCCTACCTACGTGAAGGAGAATTGGCGGGAGGAGCTGAAGGGCATAGAGCATGCCTACGGGAACTGCCGCACGGAGCGCTATGTGGCCGTGGGGGAGGTGGGTATAGATTTGTACTGGGATAAGTCGACCTTTGGGGAGCAGCGTAAGGCTTTCATCCATCAGGTGGAGTGGGCCAGGGAGTTGGGGTTCCCGATGCTAGTGCACGCACGGGATGCGGTGCATGAGGTGCTGGATATTGTTTCTCAGTCCCGCTATGATAGCGTACCGCTGGTGCTACATGCCTTTTCTGCCCCTTTGGAGGTGCTGCAGGATGCGCTTTCGTTGCCACAGGTGTGGATAGGGGTTGGGGGCGTGGCCACGTTTAAGAACGGCCTGGGGGAGGCGGTGATCAATGCGCTGGACCTCGACCGGACGGTGCTGGAGACCGATGCACCCTACCTAGCACCCGTGCCCTATCGTGGTAAGCGCAATGAGAGCGCGTATGTGCCGATAATCGGTGAGCATGTGGCGAAGGTGCGTGGGATGGATGTTGCGGAGGTTGCCGACCGGACTAGTGAAGCGGCGAGGCGGTTGCTGGGGCTATAGGAGGAGTTTCTCTAGTCCTGGGTGGTGGGGCTCGGACAGCTGTATATGGGTGGGATTTGCTACCTTTGCTAGTGCATAAATGCGAATATGGCTTATGGATAGGTATCTCAATCCGTTCACGGACTTCGGCTTTAAGCGGCTCTTCGGGGAGGAGGCCAGCAAGGATTTGCTCATGGATTTCCTCAATGCGCTACTGTGCGGTGAACAGGTGATAAAGCGACTGACCTACCTGAAGACGGAGCAGCTGGGCGGTACGCAGTTCGACCGTAAGGCGATTTTTGACCTGTACTGCGAGAATGAGCATGGCGAGAAGTTCATCGTGGAGCTACAACGGGCGAAGCAGAAGTTCTTCCGCGACCGCACGGTGTTCTACTCCACCTTTCCCATTCGTGATCAGGCCATGCCCAATGACTGGGACTTTCGCTTGCGTTCGGTCTACACGATAGCCATTCTGGATTTTGAGCTGGATGATGATATCGGCGATGAGGATATGTACCGCTACGATGTGCAGCTCATGGAGAGGAAGGTCAAGCGGGTGTTCTACGACAAGCTAACGTACATCTACCTGATCATGCCGAAGTTCAAGAAGGAGCTCGATCAGCTGGAGACCCTTTTTGATAAGTGGCTCTA
>PDWI01010121.1_pt1 | contig 10791 bp, 9 predicted proteins | sample 1430891 | NCBI WGS metagenome assembly PDWI01 (sample SAMN01162508, study PRJNA174530) | Oral metagenome, whole genome shotgun sequencing project. | biome: Marine environment; feature: Marine mammal; material: Swab sample of the gingival sulcus; isolation source: swab sample of gingival sulcus... | reverse complement strand
GGCCGATTTGGCGAAAAAGCTCATCGGTCTGGGCTTCTGCCTGTTTTCTGGATTTGTTGCTCTTGTCAAAGATATCGGCGGCACCTTCGAGCATTTGTCATTTCCAGTTGGAAATCATGGTAGGATGAACACCGAATCTGCTGGCGATCTGAGACATTGTTTCATCGTTTTGTTTGCCTTGAACTGTGGACTGTGTGTTTTGCGTTTTTTACTCATTGTCAGTTCCTCCTGAATTTGGTCTGACTTATAGCTTACCACATTGTCCAGTTTTTGGGGGCCACCGCCCATTGAACAAACACTCTAACGCTTGATAATGGTGGTGGGTAGTGTCAAAAGGCGAGTGTTTTTTCCTAATTCTTTGCTGACCACTAACATTTTATCGTGGCATGATCACAGCATAAAATATCACAAACAGAATCTGCTGGATTGAAGTCAGCGGGTGCTGATAGCAGCAATTTCCGAACTTCTTGTGGATTAAATTCCTTGCTTGCTTTTTCCAGTGCTATCAGTAATTTTTCTAATTCATCCCATTCAAGCATTTTCTCTTTTGTAGTCATAATTTTGGGATGAGTCGTTCCCCTGGCGTTTTCGCTGATTAGCAACTCTTCGTATAATTTTTCACCGGGTCGTAATCCCGTTACCTTAATTTCAATATCTCCATCAGGTGAGTACTCATCCTTGAGTTTAAGTCCACTAAGATGAACCATTTGTCGGGCCAGATCTATGATTTTTACAGGTTCTCCCATATCCAGTAAAAAAACATCACCGCCTTCTCCCATTGCCCCTGCCTGTATAACTAACTGCGCAGCCTCTGGAATAGTCATAAAGAAACGGGTAATGTCCTTATGGGTAAGCGTTATTGGACCGCCCTTGGCAATCTGTTTTTCAAACAGGGGGATGACAGACCCAGACGACCCGAGAACATTGCCAAAGCGAACCATACAAAAGCGGGTATGATGATTTTCTGTTTTTGCCAGAGCCTGCAGAACCAGCTCTGCTACGCGTTTGGTTGTTCCCATTGTATTGGTTGGACGTACGGCCTTATCGGTAGAGATAAGAACAAAGGTGTTAACACCCGCGTCTATTGCCGCCCTGGCACAATGCAGCGTGCCAAATATATTATTACGAACACCTTCTATCGTGTTGTATTCAACCAGAGGAACATGTTTATATGCTGCGGCATGATAGATAGTATCAACCTTGAATCGGAGCATCAATTCCGTCAATCGGCGTTGATGTTGAACAGAACCTAATGCTGGGATAAGAGAAATTGAAAGCTTGTTTTTACTGATATATTCCGATAACTCCTTCTCAATATTATATAAAGAACATTCTGATAATTCGAATAAAATCAGTTTAGCTGGTGATTGCTGAATGATCTGCCGGCAGAGTTCCGAGCCAATAGAACCTCCAGCACCGGTTACCATAACAACTTTATTTTGGATATTTTTTACCATCAAAGATGTTACCGGAGAAACAGCATCTCGGCCCAACAAGTCAACTACTGAAACTTTTTTTAGTGTTTCAACACTGACCTTACCCTCAACCAAATCCTTTAATCCAGGCATCGAAAGCACTTTGCAGGGTAATGAACTAAGCCGTTGGATAATTTCTTTTCGCTGCTTATTAGTTGCACTGGGGATGGCGAGTAGAATTGACTTTACGCCATATTGTGATATTAACTTTTCTAATTGTGAAGAAGGATAAACTTTTTTATTATCAATAACTATATCAAATAAAGAACTATTATCATCAACAAATGCAACAGGATAATAAGCATCTGTACGTATAATTGAACCTAACAGTTGGCGGCCGGATTCCCCAGCACCATAGATTATTACTGGATGGCTGAACTGATTATTTCTGGCTTGTAAAAAACCTTTTACTGTAAATCGTGACCCAATCATAAAAACGAGTAATAATAAAACATACATGATCGGCACACTACGGGGAATAGAAATATGTAAATAAAAAGCCGCTACCAGAAGTGTTGCTATAGAAATCGAGCAACCTATAGCTATAACATTTAATATTTTCTCTCCAGCATATCTAATTACTGCTCGATATAAGCCAAGACGAGCAAAAACGATCAAGCTGATCGTAGTTGTAATAAACAGAATTCTCCAGTTATCAATGTTTAGCCATTCACCTTTAATTGGTAGACGTAGGCCAAAAGCCAGCCAAAAAGAGATAAATATCATTAAAGAATCATGCAGTAAAAAAATAACTTTTTTGAACCAACGAGGTGAGGTTAGTAGTAATTCTAGCATTGATTATTGTTTAAACTTTTATATTTAGATAGGTAGTTTTTATTATTTCATGATTCTATCGCCTTGCCCCTTTCCTCCGATAGTAGAAAAGATATATTTAAAATAATTAATCAAAGAATATTGTTTTATCATTTCAGCATCTTTTTCTGCCAGTTTTTTTGGGGTTGACATGTCTATTCCATTTATTTGGGATAATCCTGTTATTCCTGGAGATACACTGTAAACTTCAAATTTATCCCTCTCTTTGATTAATTCTGTTTGATTGAAAAGATTTGGCCGAGGACCAACTAAACTCATATCTCCTTTTAAAACATTAACTAATTGTGGCAGTTCATCCAATTTTGTTTTCCGTAAAAAAGAACCAAATTTAGTGATAGAAGATTTATCTGCTAAATGTGATGCGATTGATTTTGTTTCTTTAGTCATTGTTCTAAATTTTAACAAGTTAAAAGGTTTTTTGTTCTTTCCTACTCGTTCTTGAATAAAAATAGGTGAACCTGTATCAAATAAACCTATGATATATATAATGAGTGCTATTGGTGATAAAAAAAATATTCCCAAAAGAGAAAAAAGAAAATCAAATAATCGTATCATCTCTGAAACTTTTGATAGTTTTTATTAAGCCTTCTTCAGCTGTCAAAGGTAACTTCCCAATGGCTAATTTTTGTTTTATTTTATCGTTGGAAACCACATAGCTATTTGTCAATTTTTTTAGCTTTACTGTATCTAAAGGTAAATTGAATATATCACCTATTTTTGCTGCTATAAAAATTAACTTTACAGGTAATTTCCACAAGCGAACCTTTTTTTTTGATATATTTGCAATAATTTCTATTAATCTATTAGTAGAAACAGTTTCATCATCAGCTAGGTGATAAATTCCAGAAGGAAATCTATCAGCTTTTAATATTTCATTTATAAAAAAAATGAGATTGTCAATAGATAAAAATGAACGCTGATTATTGAACATTACCAGAGGCCAAGGGTACCCTTTTTTTACTACTTTATATAGTAAATTTAAATTTCCTCTGTTGTTTTTTCCATGAATTATTGTTGGACGTAATATATAGAAATTCTTTCCTAGTTCATTACAGTCTTTTTCCTTGCTTAAAAGATATTTTTCTGCTTTTATTTTTGATTCTCCATAGGGGCCAGTAGGTTTTGGATTCATTTCTTCTGTTAGAATTCCTTTTTCTAAAGTCTCTCTAGTGGCTTTAATAGAGCTGAAATATATAAATTTTTTTGACTTTGATTGTATAAAATAATCAAATATTTTTTGAGTTAAATCTGTATTTATTTTGAAATATTCACTAGAGCTTACTTTGTCTTTTGTATCGTGAGCTATACCAGCTAAATGAATAATTATGTCAACTTCAGGCAGCTTATCAATTTCATTCCAAAAAAATATGTTTTCTTTTTTTGAAAGCTTAGTACTCAAACCATATAAATTGTATTTCTTTTCCCAACTTTTTTTTAAATTACTTCCTACAAAACCTGTAATTCCCGTGATGAGAATTGATTTATTTTTTTTCATTTTTTCTTAAGCTTGTATATATTTTCAATTGTTCTTCCCATATCATTTCTGAAGAGAAAAATTTTTCAACTCTCATTCTAGCTAAGTCGCCGTATTCTTCCATCGTTTTTTTATTTCTTACGCAAAATTGAATTCCTTTTACTAGTTCAGGAATGTTTTTGGGAGGAATCAATAATCCAGATACTTCTTTTTCTACAGTGTCCTTGAGTCCTGGAATATCTGATACCAATACAGGAACTTTCATAGCTGAAGCTTCCAAAACAACATTTCCAAAACCTTCTCTATGTGAATATAAAACCAGAATATCTATTGCAGAGTAAACTACTTCAACGTTCTTTATTTTTCCTAAAATGAAAGTATTTTTATCATTTTTCATTTCAGAAAAAAGTTCACTATTTATTGCATCTTTTTCTTCTAAAGGTCCTGCTAGTAATAGTTTTATCTTTGAGTCGTTTTGACAACAGATATTAAAAGCTTTATATAATTCTTCAACTCCTTTGTCTTTTGTTATTCTTCCAACAAAACCTATTACAAAATCATCCTTTTTAAAACCTATTTTCTGCCGTAATTTTTGCCCTTCTTTCAATGTTAAGGCTGTTTTTTTGAATTTATTGATGTCTACTCCGTTACTACTTCCCTTGCCAATCACAATAGTCTTTTCTTTATTTAATATTTTTCTTTTTATTGCGTGGTTTTCAAGAGAAGGACTTATTACGATAACCTTATCAGCTAACCGGCAGGACAAATATTCTGTGAATGTAACTATTTTTTTTTTAAATCCTTTTAAGGTATCTGATCTTAGTCCTCTTAATGTGAAAATCACTGGAACTTTGGGATAAAATATCCCAGCTATGGTGAACAGGAAACCTGTTTTGGGATTTCCGGCATTTATAATAGATGGTTTTTCTTTGCCTATAATTATGGCTACTTTTATTAGAGATTTGATGTCATTAAATATGGAAATTTCCCTACTAAACGGCAGTTCAATAAGTTTGCAATTTTCTTTTTTTTCTATTTCTCTAATTTCTTCTCCTTTAGGAGAAACTATTATAACATCATGTCCTCTAGATTTTAAAAATGCAGCTTGTCCTTTTATAAAGCTACCACAAAAAGAATCCGAAATTGCAATCAATATTTTCATATATTTTTGTCTATATGTTGTCTTCTAGTATGAAACTTTGCCGTCTTATTTTTGTTGTCTTTTATTTCTTTTGCAGGCACACCTCCTAATATTTTATTGTCTTTTGTATCTGAAACAACGAAAGAATTTGCAGCTATTAAGTTCCCACTTCCTATAGAAACCCCACATTTGACAGCACTGTGAGCTGCTAACCAAGTTCCTTTTCCTATTAAAACTGGAGAGGTAATACTTCCTCCAAAACGAACAGAGTTATCTTTAAAAACATGTTGTAAAGAACTTATGACTACATAAGGAGCAAATACCACTTCATCTTCTATAATTATACTACCCATTGCATTTAGCCAACACCCTTTAGCAATATAAACATTGTCACCAACTAAAAGGTTGTACGTATTTAATAAAGTTACATCTCGTCCTAAAGCAAAATTTTTACCACACTTTTTAATAAAAAAACTTGCCATAAAACCTCTTATTCGAATAGTAATTCGGTTGTCTGGCATCCAGTTAGTTGATAGTAAAATGAACCAAAGTGGCAATGCATATCTTATCTGTATAATGATCCCTTTCATTTGTCTAAAGCTTCTTTTATGAACTTAATTCTATTAGTTTGTAAGATATCTTCTGTATAGTTTGAAGCTGTATCTAGATTATTTTGAATAATAGACTTCCACTCTTCTTTGTTATGGTATAAATACGATATCTGATTCGCTAGCTCCTCCCAATTACCTGGAGTATGTAAAAATTTTTTTTCTATCAACTCTGGTAAGCCTGCTATGTTTGCTCCTAATACTAATTTCCCTCTGCTCATAGCTTCTAGGACAGCTCTCGGAAGTCCTTCTTGTCTTGAAGGATGTATATAAAGATGTAGTGAATCTAAAAAAGGAAAAATTCCTTTATCTCCTGCCTTTAATAAACCTATAAAATTAACATACTGGTCTATTCCCATTTTTTTAGCTAGTTGTTGAACCCAAAAAAAGTCGCCTGACCCTACCAAATGTAGCTTAACTCCGGTCAATCCATTATCAATATTTTTTTTAAGAGCTTTTAAAGCTTCTTTATGCCCTTTATATTTTACATGAAAAGATCCTATTAAGCCAATATTAAAAACTGAAAATTTCTTGTTATAAAACTTTAAAGAAAAATTAAAATCAACTACATTATTTATGTTTACATTGGATATTCCTATACTTTTATTTTTAGTTGGATATCTCTTTTGGAGAAATTCTTGAGTTACGTATATTGTGTAGGATGATTTTTTGACGTATTTTCTTAATTTAAACCATTGATAAGGAGCTATGAACTTGGTGATCAATTTTCCATAATTCCAGTAAGCATCAAAAGGACAGCCAACTACTTCTATAAGATAAGATTTTTTTTGAGAAATACATTCGTCTATTGCCAAGTAACCTAATGTGCTTGGAATCCTACAAATAACTAAATCTGCTCTAAATATTTTTTTGCAAATCTTTTTTTTAATTTTTTCTGATTTTAAAATTTTATCAAATGGATTATTTATATCGTCAATCAAAAAAAAAATCACATTCTTTGTGGACGAAATAACTAACTTATTAGGTAAGTTTTTTCTCTTTCTTGCTATCACTGTAAGTTCATTGAATACAGATAAATATCTGTTCCACATATAAGCAGTAAAACTTCCTCCAGAACCATCATAAAAAATATTTTTATGAATATCATGGACAAAATAATGATCATGAACAAAGATTGCTTTCATATTTTTATGTCAATTTGATTATTATTTATAACGAATTTTGACTTTTAACAATAAAAACGGTATTAGTAAGAATTTTATAGAAAAATTAATAAAAAAAGCTAAATCTTGTCTTTGAATATAAATAAGTAAAGAAATTAGTGAAACAAAAAAAGATAATCCTAATACTGATGTTGTGAATATCCTACTATACCAAGCTACTGCTAGTCCTACTAAAAAATAGACAAAGAAAACCCCAAAATAGCCCATGTCCATATAACCTGTAAGCTCTAATGAATATCCCAATCCTGACAAATTTTGTGGTCTATTAAGAAAGTCTTCAGAATACCATCGTCCTGAATTTTTCGAAACTTTAAGAAAGTTTCCTAAATCTGCCAAGATTAGATTTTTATCTTCAATTTTTTTAAGGTTATTTACATTATAAACTCTTTCTATATTCTTCCCTACTGTCATAAAATCATTAAAACCCATTTTTCTAAATTCAGATTTCATTTCAATTTGGTCTTCTGAGATTAAAACAGATTTCAATAATTGAGTATATGGTGCAGTAAAAGCTACTACTAAGAGAAATGAATAATATGTAAATATTTTAAATTTTCCATTTTTAAAGCTATCAAAAAAGAGAACCCCTATAACAAAAGTAAATAATAATTCTCTTTCCCCTAGAAATAGAAAAATAAAAGAAAATAAAAAACTGTAAAGAAGTACTTTTTTCAAGTTAGTACCGTGTTTATAAGTATCATAAAGGCTAAGTGTAATAAATAATCCAGTCAGAGCATAAAGATATCGAATAAAAGGTGTTTCTAGCATAAAATTCTTAATCATTCTTTTGCTGGAAAGATCTGCTTGAAAGATTAAAAATAAATATGTAGTAATGCTCAATAAACATACTATCCAAAATAGATATAAAATATGCTTGTTTATTCTTATTTTTTTTATTTTAAAATCCTCGTAAAAAAATAATACAACTATATTGAGAGTATAAAAACTTATAAGTGACATTATTATCATTTTAAACTCTAAGATTTGATCTATTTTTACGCCTACTATACTGTTATAAATAGAATACCCATAATTGTGGAGTAAAATAAATGGATTTATCCAATGAAGAATTAAAGAAGGTTCCTCTTTATAGATGAGACTTATTATTATCGCACAAATATATGAAACTATAATGATGGCAATATGCTGTTCAAATAACAGTAGAATAAAGCTGAAAAAAAACAGTACATATATTGTTCTGTAAGCTATCTTTTTCATATGTTTATTATATCTTTAAATTATGAAAGACAAACTAAATATATTGTAGTTATAATTGTTTTAAATATTTTAGATTTTTAGGGTTTTGACAATCCATTCTGTTTCCTTACATAAATTCAATACTTTAAGCTTATTTAAAGCGTATAAGTATGTTACAAAAGAAAGCATAAAATAAAGTGCATTAAAAGTGAGATCGTTATAATTATGCTTAATAAGATCAGAGGATAAAGCTAAAAATAATGATAAAACTAATACAATAGTCGTATTTCTCACTCTTTTGTTTTTGCATACGTACTTCTCACTTATTTTATAGCTAATATAGTAGCTAAAAGCATTTGAAACTATAAGCCCTAAAAGTAATATGAACACACTCTTATTATAAATACCCATAAAAATGGTAATTATTTGTATTGCCTTTTTTATTAAATCTATTTTTAAAATAATATTTGTTTTGTCAATAGTTTTAAAGAGAACTCGTATAGTTAGGTCTTGTACATAAAAGAAGGACGCTATCAATAGTAGCCGAAGATAAAAAGCTCCATCAATCCAGTTTTTCCCATACACAAATTCTAACAAATACTCTCCAAATAAAAAAGAGAAGATAATAGCTAATCCCAAAACTGCGGCAACATAATCAGTCGTTTTTATTAGGAGACTGCTCAGCAATTTTTTGCTTTTTTGCTTTTTAGACATTTCAGAGTATATAACACCCTGTAATATAGTATTAATTAAATTGGTAGGTACATCTTGAAGCCTTTTTGACTGATAATATAATCCTGCTTGACTATAATTAAAATATTTACCCAATATCACTTGATAAATATTATCAAAAATAGCAGATAATAAGGAGGTGATAGATGTATTTACTCCGAATTTGTATAAAGAAAAAAGAGAGTTTCTTGAGAATTCAATTTTGTAAAATATTTTTTCTTTCAGGATTAGGCAAAAAGTAAAAGTAAAGGTATAAATAATTTGAATAATTATAGCACTTATTACACCGTTTCCAAAATATGCAAATGTTATCCCAAAGATAGACGCAAGTGACATTGAAAGGAGTCTATATAGGCTCCTTTCTCTGAACTTCATGAAAATAATTAGTTTTGCATTAGGGACTACTTGAAAAGAGTTAATCAACAAAATTGAAGAAGATATTATTAAATATTTTTTCAACTCAATATCATTGTAAAAAGATGCAATATTACCAGATAATATCAGTAACAATAGAAACATAATAATGCTCAAAAAGAAGTTAAACAAAAAAGCTGTTGAATAATCTTTGTTTGTTATGTGCTCTTTTCTTACAAGAGCTCCGCCTACTCCTCCTTCTGATATTATATTAGATATAATTATAAAAAACATAACAATACTTAACTGTCCAAACTCAGATTTTGTGAGAAATCTCGCTAAAATAGCGTTTGTTATCAAGATTATCACCATATAGCCTATCTGGCCAAATAGTGACCAAAATGCACTTTTTATTAAGGCATGTTTATTTCTTTCTCCCATAATTATTTTCATTTACTCTTGTTATTAAAAAGGCGGGCAAATAGTTTATATCTCTACCTTGTAAATGTTTGAATTTGCGACTATTATCTTTAGCAAGTAAAGTGTTAACGCCTGCCAGATCAATATCTTCTAGAATTCACGATAAAATATATATTGTAATTAGGGTTTTGTGATGACGTATTGCCGGGTTCAAGTAATCTAGAATTTCTCCCGATCTTCCGGGATATTCTGCTTTAAGCTTTTTTGCTTTTCTGGCTAGTTTTTTCAAGAATGGTTCAAGTACTTGTTTCTCTCTACCTTCAACAGCATGTAAAATTCGTCTGGATTGAAAATCAACAAAGATTGTCATATAGGTGTGTCCTTTGCGTATGCTGAATTCATCAATGCCTATGCCTATTTACTAATCCTACGATATTTGATTGCTAACCTGCGCCTGTGAATGTTTTTAATTACATCCCAGTTTACATGAAGGTATCTGGAAACATCCATTATCGTTGAATCTTTGGGTAAACCAAGTTGACAGGCTATACATTATAGACGAAGGGTAGTTACGCTCAGTAACGTCTATTTTCTTCCAATTAACGGCATTCGTAACAACCGGTTATTTTGACCGTGAAATATACATTTTCTTTGCCCACACCGGGGACATTGATGATGCCGACTATTTTACTCAATATTAAAAATAACTGTATTGCCAATATATTCAGTAAAGCAATAAGTTACATCTTTTATACCAAAAGCATAGTAAAATAGTAACTGAGACATGATAGAGACTTCGTGAAATTTGATTGATTGAGCATTAAACAACTTGTCTCATATCATGTCCTTTCGCTATCCTTTTTTCAAGCATTTGTTTTCCGGATGAATTTCTTTCTCCACAGTGAGTTTTCTATAACCTTTTATCGCTATTTATTAAAAATCCTTTTATATCATATATTATCGATTTTTTTTCTCTTAGAGGATTTAAATCTATGGTTTGGAATTGGTGGTGTGCCACAGCTAAGACAATGGCGCTAAATTTCTTTTTTGGAGCTTTTTGTATGCTTTCTAATCTGTATTCCTTTCGAACTTTTTCTGGAGATGCCCAAGGATCATAGATAGTTACTTTAATGCCAAAACCTTCCAGTGCGTTGACCACATCCACAATCTTGGTATTACGTACATCAGGACAGTTTTCTTTAAAAGTTATACCAAGTATTAATACTGCTGCATTATTTACAGGAATATCTTTTTTTATCATTGTCTTAACTATCTGGTCAGCAATATATTTGCCCATGGAGTCGTTCAGCCTTCTACCGGCCAGAATAATTTCTGGATGATAACCATATTCCTGCGCTTTTTGCGCCAGGTA
>PDWI01009909.1_pt1 | contig 10791 bp, 9 predicted proteins | sample 1430891 | NCBI WGS metagenome assembly PDWI01 (sample SAMN01162508, study PRJNA174530) | Oral metagenome, whole genome shotgun sequencing project. | biome: Marine environment; feature: Marine mammal; material: Swab sample of the gingival sulcus; isolation source: swab sample of gingival sulcus... | reverse complement strand
GTATCAGTCACTGGCACAGCAATGTTTAACGAAGTAAAACCCACTTTAAATGCTCAACGGTTTTTGTCTAATTTTAGGTATGGGAGACGCATGCAATGCGTCTCTACAATGGGGATTTTTAGCCATTTTTACCATATTCAATGTATCAATGTCTGATAAAAACAATCGTGGGATGCATTGTATGCGTCTCCTGCGTGCGTCTTCAACCAACCCAGCATTTTTCGTTGGGTTTTGTTTTTACCAATATTAACTGCCGGCGGTATTATTTTGCCCGCCTTTACATGATGCCGTTCAATGCCTATGCGGTAAAAACATGGGCTGTTAAATTGCGATGGCTTTATTGCATCAAAATAATTGATTATTTTGCTTAATTTAGGGTATGGGAGACGCATGCAATGCGTCTCTACGGTTATGTTTAGGAATCTCCGTAAAATGTTCAGTTCGAGTAAAGAACAAGGAATAGCACCGGAGCTGATTTTTGACATATCAATTAGATAGGCGAAAATAGCGAGGAGCCCCACCACGCTTGAGTGGTCGGATAAACACATGACGCAGCCTGTCCAGCTTTTGCAAAGCACTTGCTGGGTTATTTGCCAAAATGTGCATTTTGCGGAGCTTCCTTTATTAAACGTTAATAGATTGAATGCGGAAAAAACGGGTAAAATCCATTAACTTGTGGCAAACTTATTATCATGCAAACCACCCTGAGAATCGCCACCCGCAACAGCCCGCTTGCTATGTGGCAAGCTGAATTTGTGCGCCATCAGTTATTACACCATCACGCTGATTTGGCTGTTAAAATCATCGGCATGACCACCACAGGCGACCAATTATTGGATACACCGCTGGCTAAAATCGGTGGCAAAGGCTTATTCGTCAAAACACTGGAAGAGGCGCTGCTGGAAAACCGTGCCGATATTGCCGTGCATTCGATGAAAGATGTGGGCGTGCAATTTCCCGACGGTTTGGGGATTGGTGCTATTATGACCCGGCATAATCCGTTTGATGCGCTGGTATCAAATACTTATCAAACGCTGGCGGATTTACCGGCGGGCGCCATCGTCGGCACCTGCAGTCTGCGCCGTATCTGTCAGTTACAAAAACACTATCCGCAATTGCAATTCAAAAACTTACGCGGCAATATCCACACGCGGCTCGCCAAGCTCGACAGCGGCGAATACAATGCCATTATCCTCGCTGCCGCCGGACTCAATCGCATGGGGCTGGCGGCACGTATCGCCGCAGAAATCCCCCCGGAAATTTGTTTGCCGGCGATTGCCCAAGGCTCGCTGGGTATTGAAGTGCGTCTAGCAGACACTGCCACTTTGGCACGGTTGCAACCCTTGATAGATACGCAAAACACGCTTTGCGCCGCCGCCGAACGGGCCGTCAACGAACGCTTAAACGGCAGCTGCCAAACACCTATCGCCGCTTATGCCACCCTAAACGCTGAGCAGCTGCATTTACGAGCATTGATTGGCTCACCGGACGGTAAAACCCTGCTGCATGCCGAACAGCGCGGCGCTGCCAGCCAGGCTCGTGTACTGGGTTTAGCCGCCGCCGAAACGTTGCTGGCACAAGGTGCACAAGCGATTTTAGACAGCCTGTAAGCATGGCAAAACGCTTAAACCTTTGGTCACCACGCCCGGATGCCGAGGCTTTTGCGGCGCTAACGCCCAACATTTATATTTACGGGTTACCGCTAATCACCATCGGCCGCCAAATCCTGACAAAAAATGACAAAGCGGCGCTGGCAGCAGCAGATACTTTAATTTTTACCAGCCATCATGCGGTCATTCACAGTGTGGCGCAATTGCCGAGTGCAACCCTGGCAAGCAAAACACGCATTGCCATTGGCCAACGCACGGCCAGCACGTTGACCAGACATGATTTGCCTGCGCAGCTAACCGCACCGCCACCGTTTAACAGCGAGGCCCTGCTCGCCGACCCGCAGTTTCAATCGCAGGCGTCAAACCACGTAGTGCTGGTGTGCGGCGTGGGTGGCCGCCGGCAGTTACAAAACCACCTGCAAGGCTCGGCAAAATCATTGCATCGCATTGAATGTTATCAGCGAGATAAGGCTAACGTGTCACCGCAAGTTATGTTAGAATTTCTCAGCAGGCATTCGATTGCCGGTGTTATCGTCAGTAGTTGCGAAATTGCCGATCAATTGGATGCCGTATTAACCAACATCGGTCGGCATCACAGCGATGATTGGACGTTTTTTGCGCTTAGTGAGCGCATCGGTATGCGGCTTCGCGAACAGACACCGGCAGCAATTATCGTTGCCAAGGCCGCCAATCAAGAGATGCTAAATCAACAAATTATCACCTGGTGGGAAGGACAGTAACGATGAGCAACCAAAGACAAAAAAATAACACACAGGCAAAAGATGCAAAGCAAGCATCAGCGCAAAAGCCAGCCGCTTCGCCGCCAAATAAACGGTCTTCGGCAGCATCTAGCGCTGCTGAAAAGCACCAGACGCCAGCGCCAACGGCTGCCAAGCCATCGGCGGCAAACACCGACTCAACAAGCACTTCTAATACTGATTCTACGACTGACAGCAGTTTAAACAATGATATGAGCAGAAAAAACCAAAAAAACACCTCGGCGAAAAATACACCCAATACCGCAACTAAAGCTGCTGGCCATAACGCCGATAACCAACAAGACAAGGCTGAACAAACCAATACCAATCAGCCCGGCGACAAAAATAAGGAAAAAGCCAATACCAACGCTGATAAAACAAACAAAGCCGACAAGCCAACCAAAGTCAACGCCGACACAAACACCGGCGCCGCAGAAAAAAAACCGGATAAAAAAGCCGACAACGACCACGCTGTGCCGGCGAAAAAAGACCATCAGCCCTCACCCACCCCACCACCGGCAGCTAAAAACGACAAATCCGGCACCGGACTGGTGGCCAAATTAGCACTGCTATTAGGGGTGCTGGGCACGGTTATTGCGGCTTATGATTACAATGAAATCCGCACCTTAAAATCACAAAACCATTCTGCCGAGTTAGTCGCCAAACTCGATGCTGCAGAAGCCAAAATTGCCGAACTCAGCGCCCGTAATACCGATGCACTGGAGGCCAAGGTGACGGCACTGGCTAACGATGCCGCTGCTTTAAAAACCACCGGTGGCCGTGTTAACGAACGCTTAAGTGCGATTGAGCAAACGCAAAACGGCTTAACGAAAACCTTGCAGGGTGATTTAAATGCAACCTTGGATGCGCGTTTAAATGAAATCAATGCCTTGCTGAAAAAAGTCGAGCAAATCGAAATGACGCAGGAAGGACTGGCGCAAAACTTAAATCAAGTCACCGCTGCCGGTGAGGCCGTGACCGCCGAAGGCATGGCCAGGCAAGAAGTCGGTTATCTGTTGCGTATGGCCGATTACAAAATTGATTCCGAAGGCGACACCGTTGGCGCCATGGGCTTGCTGAAAATCGCCGAAGACAAATTACTGTTGCTTAACCAAGGTCAAAGCGATAATTTAATCAACGCCATTCGTCAAAAAAATATACAATTAGCGGGGGTAAAACCGGTTGACCCCAATGCCATTATCAGTGATTTAAGGGCTATTTCTCGTCAGGTTCCAAACTTGATTGCCAAAGCCAATGCCGAAGCCACCGACAGCCAAGAAGCCGACATGAAAAAAGCCGCCACTGCCGGGGATAGTGGTGTTTTGGCCAGTATCGGTGCGGTGATTTCCAGTGGTGTTAAATACACCCCGAACGACCCCAGTAAAATTGATATTTCGGCAGAAACCGTGCTGATTGAAAAGCGCTTGATGCAAGCCGATTTGCGCACTGCAGAGCTGGCTGTGCGCTCACAAAATCAAGTGTTACTGGCCGAGAGTTTACGCAGCGTTCACGACAGCTTGGACAAATATTTTGCTCAAGACAGCACCGCCGAGGCTATCAATAAAGCGCTCGCGGCTATTGAGCAGCGCAAGCTGGAAACCGTGTTGCCGGATTTAAGCCCGTTGGTCAAACAATTTGAAGGTCGCCAATAAGGCTAGGAGACACTCATTATGATTTATGCAATTGTTATTCTAATTATTATCGCTTTATTAGCGTATGCCGGCACGTTACTTAGTCAATACCCCGGCTACGTCGAAATCGGCTTTGCCAGCGGCAGTTTTACCATGACCCTATGGTACTTTATTTTGGCGATGATTATCCTGATTATCGCGGTTATGGTGGTCTTTAAAATCATTTGGACGATTATCCGCATTCCGGCCATTGCCAAACGCTTTGGTAAAAACCGTCGTGTTTACAAAGCTAATAATTTATTACAAAAAGGCATGCTGGCCATGGGCAAAGGCCAGTGGAAACGCGCCGAAAAAATCTTGGTCAAAGGCGCACACCTAAGCCGTGACGGCAAACAAGATGCCGGCTTGTTTTTAAGCGCCGCCGCCCAAGCTGCGCAACAACAAGGCGCCCATGAACGCCGCAATCAATATTTGTTAGAAGCCCGGCAATTAGCCGTCGAAGGCGCCGACATACTGACAGCCGCCATCGCCGAAGCCCAGCTGCATTTAGACGCTAACGAGGCCGAACAAGCCTTGGCCGTGTTAAAGCAACAACATACGCTGCATTATGATAACAAGCGTTTATTGGCTTTGGAAAGCGAGGCTTACGAACAGCTGGGACAGCACGACCAAGTATGGCGCTTGCTTAAACAGCTGAAAAAAGACTACACCAGCAAAGCCGCTTATCAAGCGCGCCAAGCCGAAGTTGCCAAAAATGTCTTTAACACCTTGAAAAGCGACTTAGGCAGTATTGAAACCGTGTGGTCGGAACTGCCCAAAATCGATAAAAAGGATGACAGCGTTATTTTGGCTTATGTCAGCGCCTTGATTAACCACGACCAGGACAACAAAGCCGAACAGGTTTTAGCCAAAGCCATTCGCGCCGGTTTTTCCGACCCGCTGATTCACGCCTATACCCAATTGGAGGTCGGCTCGTCACGTGCACGTTTGGATACCCTGGTCAAGTGGGTGCGCAGCCACCCTGATAATGCTTATTTAAATTACGGTGCGGCTAAACTGGCGCTACAATCAGAACAGCTGGAAGCCGCCAAAACCTATGCCGAGCGCTCGGTGAAGTCACAAGCATTACCGGAAGCGCTGGCGCTGTTAGGTAAAATTTACGAAGCCCTGGGTGAAGAGCATAACGCTTTGCAAGCTTATCGCACCTCGGTGGGTTTAACTTATGCCGAGCAAGTTCCGGTGGTACGCGGCGATGTCTTACCCGGCGCCGAGACCAAAGCCCTGACCCAAGACAGTACTGCAGACGACACGGTGGCCGACGAGGGCAGCAAAACAAACAAGGCACCTGCTTAAAAAAACCAACCGGCACAATGGCGACCCTCAAATCGCCATTGTGCGCGGATAACAACAATATCTTATGAATCAGCTGCTTGACCCCGTAAAAAAACTCTTCCTCAATCGCCAATTTACGGCGATGATTTTTTTTCTTGCCCTGCTAACGCTGGTGGTTTTATATACCGGAAAAATTTTAGCACCGTTTTTCGCCGCCATTATTATCGCTTATTTACTCGAAGGCATTATCACGCGTATTACTCGCACCGGCATACTGTCGCGCTTTTTTGTCACCAATATTGTTTTTATCCTGTTTTTGTTGTTTGTTACCGCTATTTTGCTGTGGGCAGTGCCGGAAATCGGCCGTCAGGCCAAACAAGCGGCTGCCAATATTCCCGTCTATATCAACGCCGGGCAAGAATTAATTCTGCGCCTGCCGGAAAAATACCCCGACTTGGTAAGCAAAGATCAGGCTGCTGATATTATCGGTCAAATCAGCCGTGAACTGACCGGTGTTGCACAGGGGGCGTTATCCGGTGGTGTGATTAAACCGCTGGTATGGACGCTGACATTTTTGATTTACCTGATTTTGGTGCCGGTAATGGTATATTTTATGCTAAAAGATAAAAATATCATTATCAATTACTTAAAAAAATATCTGCCGTTTGATAACCCGTTTTTAAAATCGGTATGGGCGGATGTTGACATGCAAATCGGCAACTATATTCGCGGTAAGTTCACCGAAATTATGGTAATTTGGTTTGCCAGCTATATTGCCTTTGTTCTTATGGGGCTGGATTACGCCATGTTGTTATCGTTTATGGTCGGTTTATCGGTGTTAATTCCGTATATTGGTGCCACCGTGGTGACCGTGCCGGTGCTGATTGTAGCCTTTGTACAATGGGGCTTGGGCGGGCAATTTTATATACTGGCCATCACTTATTTTGTGATTCAGATTTTAGATGGTAATGTCTTGGTACCGCTGATTTTTTCCGAAGCAGTCAGCATCCACCCCATCGCCATTATTGTGGCTGTATTGGTGTTTGGTGGTATTTGGGGTTTTTGGGGTGTCTTTTTTGCTATTCCCTTGGCCACTGTCGTTAATGCCATCTTAAATGCCTGGAGCGACAGTTTAGAAGAGTTTGAATAAAATCAATCGAATAACTCACCCTGCCCTGCATCCAAACCTTCACGCAAAGCAACCGCCAATTTCAACGGCTCGTTCACACGACAGCAGCACGGTAAGATTTCATCAGCATTGAGCAAGGCTAACGGATACTCGTCATAATCGACTTGTCCATGCGTGACGCTTAGGCGGCAAGCACCACAATAACCGCTACGGCATTGGTATTCCACCGCATGACCGCTGTTTAGCAAGGCATCTAATAAATTCTCCCCCACCGCGATTTCCAAACTGCTGTCATTGGTTTCCACGGTAATGGTGGGGCTGGCCGCCCGCACCGGTTCTTGCTTTGCCGGCGGCGACACAGCCAACGATGAAGCCGGGGCGGTTGCCGAGACCATTTTCACAGCTCAAAATCCCCTAAATCATCGACATCGACTTTAGCATCAATTTGCCCAACCAGATACGAACTGACTTCAACCTCTTGCGGGGCGACTTGCACGTTATCCGAAGATAACCAGGCATTAATCCACGGAATCGGGTTTTGTGTCGCCCCGGCAAACGCCGGTGGCAAACCCACTGCGGACATACGTAAATTAGTTATATATTCAACGTACTGGCTAAGAATATTTTGATTTAAACCAATCATCGAACCGTCTTTAAACAAATACTTAGCCCAGTCTTTTTCTTGTTGGGCGGCGCGTGCAAAGATGTCAAAACTGTCTTGGCTTAATTCGCTGGCAATTTGTGCCATCTCCGGGTCGTCTTGGCCATTGCGCATTAAATTCAGCATATGCTGGGTGCTGGTTAAATGCAGCGCCTCGTCACGGGCTATCAATTTGATAATTTTGGCATTGCCTTCCATTAATTCGCGCTCGGCAAAAGCAAACGAACAAGCAAAGCTGACATAAAAACGAATCGCTTCCAGCACATTAACGCACATCAGGCACAGATACAGCTTTTTTTTCAGTTCGTATTGCGTGATAAGTACCGTTTTGCCGTCGATATCGTGCTCACCTTCACCGAATAAATTCAGGTACTGCGTATAGGTAATCACATCGTCATAGTAGCGGGCAATTTCATCGGCGCGTTTGATGATTTCTGTATTAGAAACAATATCATCAAACACCGTTGATGGATCGGTAACAATATTGCGAATAATATGGGTGTAGGAGCGCGAATGAATGGTTTCCGAAAATGACCAGGTTTCAATCCAGGTTTCCAGTTCCGGCAACGACACCAACGGTAACAAAGCCACATTAGGGCTGCGACCCTGAATTGAATCTAACAGTGTTTGATATTTTAAGTTACTGATAAAAATATGCTTTTCATGGTCAGGCAAATTTTGGTAATCAATACGGTCTTGGGAAACATCGACTTCTTCCGGGCGCCAGAAAAATGATAATTGTTTTTCAATCAGTTTCTCAAAAATCGGGAATTTTTGTTGATCGTAGCGCGCCACATTGACCGGCTGGCCAAAAAACATCGGTTCTTTAAGTTGGTCGTTATGAGTTTTGCAAAAAATACTGTAAGACATGGTGGTTTTTTTAATGTTTGTTAGCAATCACAACTTACACGCCCCGCTGGCACAACCATCGTCGTGCAAATCGGCTTGCGCATCATCGGCACCGTCGCGGGTATTATGATAATACAAGGTTTTCAAACCCAATTTATAAGCATTGAGCAAATCTTTAAGCATTTGTTTCATCGGGATACGGCCGCCCGCAAATTTACCGGGGTCATAATTGGTGTTGGCCGAAATTGATTGATCAACGAATTTTTGCATAATACCAACCAGCTGCAAATAGCCGTCATTATCAGGCATTTGCCACAGCAATTCGTATTGGTTTTTTAAGCGTTCGTATTCAGGTACCACCTGTTTTAAAATACCGTCTTTCGACGCTTTAACCGACACCAAACCACGCGGTGGTTCGATACCATTGGTGGCGTTGGAAATTTGGCTGGAAGTCTCTGACGGCATCAACGCCGTTAAAGTGGAATTACGCAAACCGTGCCTTTGTATATCAGTGCGCAGCTGCTCCCAATCCAAATGCAGCGGTTCGTGGCAAATGTTATCCAGCTCTTTTTTATAGCTGTCGATTGGCAATATACCTTGCGCATAGGTTGTTTCGTTAAACGCCGGACAGCCACCGTATTCTTTGGCCAGCTGCACCGAGGCTTTTAACAAATAATACTGCATGGCTTCAAAGGTGCGGTGTGTCAAGGCAAGGCCCGAACCATCGGAATATTTGGCACCGTTTTTCGCCAAATAATAGGCAAAATTGACCACGCCCACGCCTAAAGTACGGCGGTTCACCGTTGCTTTTTTTGCAGCTTTAATCGGATAATCCTGATAATCGAGCAAGGCGTCCAGCGCCCGTACAATCAAATCCGCCATTTCTTCAAAATCAGATAATTGATTGATTTTACCTAAATTAAACCCGGATAATGTACACAGCGCGATTTCTCCGTTGGTATCGTTAATGTCATTCAAGGGTTTGGTGGGCAAGGCGATTTCTAAGCACAAATTCGATTGCCGTACCGGTGCAAGCTGCGGATTAAAGGGGCTGTGGGTATTACAGTGGTCAACATTTTGAATATAAATGCGGCCTGTACCGGCGCGTTCTTGCATCATCAGGGAAAATAGCTCCACTGCCGGCAAACTGTGTTTGCGGATGCTGTCGTCGGCTTCGTATTGCCTGTACAGGCGCTCAAACTCGTCTTGGTCGGCAAAAAAAGCCTCGTACAAACCCGGCACATCCGATGGCGAAAACAAGGTAATCTGACCGTTTTTAATCAAACGCTGGTACAGCAAACGGTTGATTTGCACCCCGTAATCCATGTGACGCACCCGGTTTTCATCCACACCACGGTTATTTTTCAGCACCAGCAGCGATTCGACTTCCAAGTGCCATAACGGATAAAACAGTGTCGCTGCACCACCACGCACGCCGCCTTGCGAGCAGCATTTAACTGCGGTTTGGAACAATTTATAAAACGGGATACAGCCGGTGTGCTGGGCTTCACCATCGCGAATCGGGCTGCCCAGAGCACGAATGGCACCGGCATTGATGCCGATACCGGCGCGTTGTGAGACATAACGCACAATCGCTGAGGTGGTGGCATTGATACTGTCTAAACTGTCACCGCATTCAATCAGCACACACGAACTAAACTGCCGCGTCGGTGTACGAACACCCGACATAATCGGTGTCGGCAACGACAGTTTAAAGGTTGAAATGGCATCATAAAAACGTATCACATAGTCTAGGCGCGTCTGTGACGGGTATTTTGAAAATAAACACATTGCCACCAGCATATACAAAAACTGCGGGCTTTCGTAAATTTCCCCGGTGACGCGATTTTGCACCAAATATTTGCCTTCCAACTGTTTGACGGCCGCGTAAGAAAAATCCAAATCACGGTCGTGAACGATGGCGTTATTTAAGGTTTCAAACTCCGCCTCGCTATAATCTGCCAAGATATGCGGGTCGTATTTGCCCGCTTCGCTTAGCTTTTTAACTTGGGCATACAAATGCGGCGGCTCAAACCTGCCATAGGCGACTTTGCGCAAGTGAAAAATCGCCAGTCGGGCGGCCATATATTGATAATCCGGCGTGTCGGTGGAAATTAAATCGGCAGCGGCTTTAATAATGGTTTCATGAATATCCTTGGTGGCGATACCATCATAAAATTGAATATGCGATTTCATTTCCACCTGCGAAACCGAGACTTTATCCAGCCCGACTGCCGCCCAATCCAGAACACGGTGAATTTTATCGAGATTAATGGATTCCTGACGGCCATCACGTTTAGTGACCTTGAGCAAAGAGGTGGCGTTCATGATTATTTACCTTGAATTTGTTAGTGTTACGTTTGCTAGAGCTAAAAACCGCAAACACACTATATATTGTGTTTCTTTAAAAGAGAAACACAATATATAATATTTCAACTCGCTATTCAATAGTCTTTTTCTGGCTAAGTTTGACCGTCAGCGGCAAAAGCTTGCGCTGTCTTGTTTAGCTTGGAATAGAAAAAAATAAAATTTTTTTTAATGTTAAGTACACAAACATAAGCAGTCTGAGCAATGGCTTAAAGTAAACTCTCATTCCGCCACCAACCGCATCAAACTATTTTCTGCCCCATTAATACCAACCACACCGGTATCGAAACTCACACTGAGTGCATCGGTGGTGCTGCCAGTCACCAGCGGCGTGGCCGACCACACCCAGGCATTGGGCTGGTTGGGGAAAACCGCCGGATTAATCGCCGGTAGTCGGCATTGCAACTCCACGATACTGCCGAGCTCTTTAATATTCGGCAGACGCAAGCCGCTT
>PDWI01009907.1_pt1 | contig 10792 bp, 7 predicted proteins | sample 1430891 | NCBI WGS metagenome assembly PDWI01 (sample SAMN01162508, study PRJNA174530) | Oral metagenome, whole genome shotgun sequencing project. | biome: Marine environment; feature: Marine mammal; material: Swab sample of the gingival sulcus; isolation source: swab sample of gingival sulcus... | reverse complement strand
GATATTTTTTAGGACAAAAAATATCCGAAGCGCCAAGCGAGAGCTGAGGATCAGCGAAGCGATAGAAGAGAAGACAAACACGTACAGCCTTTTCAAATTTATAATTTTTTTAAGTAAGGTTATGGCAAAATTGTATTTACACATTTACCCAATCTTTTTCTTTGCACTCTTCAAGATTAGTATCTATTTCAAGCGTTGAGTGCTTGAGATTATGATGTTCAAGCTTATGTTTAATATTATTCTTTATTTCCATATATTCACTTGGCAAAGTTCCTTCCTTTAAGAGGATATGTGCTGTAAGAGCGTTTTCAAAACTGCTTAATGCCCAAATATGTATATGGTGTGTTTCAACAATACGAGTGTCTTGAAGAATGAGAGATTTTATCTCTTTTATATTAAACTCTTTAGGTACTCCATCAAGAGTAAGCTTGAAACTCTCTTTTAATAATCCCCAAGTTGACATTAAAATCATTAAGCCTATAGCAAAACTGATTATTGGGTCTATAATACTCCAACCTGTGTAATAAATAATTATTCCTGAAACAACTACACCTACTGAAACTAAGGCATCAACCATTAGGTGAAGAAATGCACCTTTTATATTGATATCGTGTTTTTGTCCTTTATAAAATAAAAAAGCAGAAAAAGTATTAATAACAACTCCTATTATGGCAGTTATAGTTATCCATTGTCCCATTATTTGGGGAGGTGAACTTAATCTTTCTACCGCTTTAATAAAAATATTTATTACAATAGCCACGAGTACTATCGAATTAATCAAAGAAGCTAAAATTGAAGATTTTTTATAGCCGTAAGTATAAGATTTCGTGGCTGCTTTTTGAGCTAATTTCATTCCTATTAATGATAATACTAAGCTGGCAACATCACTTAAATTATGACTGGCATCTGAGATTAAAGCCAAAGAGTCTGTAAAATACCCCACAAGAAATTCAATAAAAGTAAAAAGGGCATTCAACCCTATTCCTATATAAAATGCAGTATTAATCTTTTTAATTTCTTGTAAACCGTGACTGTGAATATGTCCATGGTGATCATGATGATCATGATGATGTGCATGCATAATTTATTCTCCTTAATTTCAAAGGATAGATATTTCCTTAAATCTATATTATTAATCCTCTGTTTTTAGAATATTTTAAAAATGATTATAGCACTTAAGGTATTGTTTTACCAATCCATATCATAGTTTTTTTTACCATTAATACGGGGGTAATCTCTCCTCTTTTCATGTTTATAAACAATCTTTTCTGTTATTTTCTTTATTAATCATATATAATTATTATATAAGGAGTGTTAATTATGATAAATAACAGGATTAAAAAGTTAAGAGAAAAAATGGAAGTCATTGGGATTGATTGTTTTTATGTTCCGGGAATTGACCCGCATGCGAGTGAATATTTGCCTGACTTTTGGAAAAGAAGAGAGTGGATTAGCGGTTTTACGGGATCAGCCGGTGATGTTATGATTACATTGGATAAATCAGGACTGTGGACAGATTCAAGATATTTTATTCAAGCTGAAAAAGAATTAGAAAATTCGGAGATAAAACTTTTTAAATGCAGAGAGCCCCAAACTCCGGATATTTTTGATTGGGCAGCAAGTAATGTCGGTAAGAAACGTAAAATAGGAATTGATCCTCAACTTATTAGTATTAACACTTTTAAAGGTCTTGAAAAGTATTTTAAAGCAAAAAATGTTGAAATTCTTTTATTGAAAAAAAATCCAATTGATGAAATATGGGAAGAGAGGTGTGATTTTCCAAATTCTAAGGCAGAAGATTATAAGGAAGAATTTGCCGGAGAAAGCAGGACATCAAAAATAAATAAATTGCAAGAAATTTTAAAATTAAGTGGATTTGACTCTATAGTATTAACAGCACTTGATGACATCGCCTGGCTTTTTAATATAAGAGGAAAAGATATAGAATTTAATCCTGTTTTAATTTCTTATGCCCTTATATCGCTTGATAAAGCAATTTTATTTATAAAAACAAATAAAGTAGATAAAGAATTAAAAAAGATTTTAGAAAAAGATATTATCCTTAAAGATTATGATAATTTTGAAAATTATTTCCAAAATAATAATATTTTGGGTAATAATTGTTTAATGGATTTTGATGTTGCAAGTAAATGGGTGTTTGATATTGTTCCCTCAAAAACCAAGATTGAAGATATAAGTGATCCTGTAGCAGATTTAAAAGCAATAAAGAATAATATTGAGCTTAAAGGAATGAAAAAAGCACATATAAAAGATGGTGTTGCTCTTGTAAAGTTTTTATATTGGTGTGATAAAAATTTAGAGAAAAATAATTTTGACGAATACGGAGTGGCTGAAAAATTAATGATGTTCAGAAAAGAGCAGGAAAATTACAGGGGATTGAGCTTTGAAACCATATCGGCATTTAAAGAAAATGGAGCAATTGTCCATTATGCACCATCCAAAAGTCAAAGCAAAAAAATAGAAGGAAACGGACTTTTATTATTGGATTCAGGAGCACAATTCCTTGAAGGTACAACTGACATAACAAGAACACTTGCCGTGGGAGAGCCTACAGAAGAAGAAAAATTAATGTTTACAAAGGTTTTGCAAGGCCATATTGACTTATTCCTTGCACAATTTCCTCAAGGTACATGCGGGAAACAGCTTGATACGATTGCGAGAAAACCTCTTTGGGATATGGAGTTGAATTATGGACATGGTACGGGGCATGGAGTAGGTGTTTATCTTAATGTACACGAGGCTCCCCCCTCTATATCTTATTATAGATGTAATGGAGAAGAGCTTAAAGAGGGTATGATAACTTCCAATGAACCAGGTTATTATAAAGAAGGAGAGTATGGGATAAGGATTGAGAATCTTATTTATGTGGACAAGGCAAGAAATTACGATAACACCGGATTTTTATGTTTTAAAAATTTAACAATGTGTCCTTATGACAAGAAACTCATAGTACCTGAACTTTTAAATGAAAATCAAAAAAAATATATAAATGAGTATCACCAAGAAGTTTGGGATAAACTTAATAAATATCTTAATGAAGAAGAAAAAGAGTGGTTAAGAAAAGCCACATCAGCTATTTAATACTTTATATTTTAGTAAAAATTTAATTGTTAATTATTTATTGAATATGATATTATAAATATTTATTTTTAAGATAATTTGTAAGAAAATATTTATGAAGAATTTTGTCCATCTACATTTACATACAGAAGCTAGCATGTTGGATTCAAGCCTTAAGGTTTCTTCTTTAGTATCAAGGGCTTGCGAACTTGAAATGCCGGCAGTTGCAGTAACAGACCACGGTAATATGTTAGCAGGGGTAACCTTTTTTAAAGAAGCAAAGAAAAAGGGAATTAAACCTATTCTAGGTTGTGAACTTTATGTAGCAGCAGGGGAAAACAGATTTTACAAACCTAAAAGAGGATTAAAGGAGATTAATTATCATCATCTCCTTGCATTGGTTAAAAATGAGCAAGGATATAAGAATTTATCAAATCTTATAACCTTATCTTTTACAGAAGGATTTTATAGAAAACCAAGAGTTGATAAAGAGCTCTTAAAAAAATATAAAGATGGTTTAATAATAATGTCTGCCTGTATTCAGGGGGAAGTTCCTTATTATTTAATCAGAGATAATTATGAACGTTCTCTTCAAGCCGCAAAATGGTATCAAGAAGTTTTTGGGGATGATTATTATTTAGAAGCTCAAAATCATGGATTGCAACAACAAATTGACGCATTACCAGGTCTTATGCAAATTTCCAAAGAGCTTTCCATTCCTTTGGTTGCCACCAATGATGTGCATTATCTTAATAAAGAAGATTCAGAGGCAAGAGAGATACTTGTTTGTTTGAACACAAGATGTAAGATGAGCGATCCTAATCGCCCCATGAAGAAAGAAAATGATGAGATGTATTTAAAGGATTATTCTGATATGGCAAAAGCTCTGCCTCAATGCCCTGATGCTTTAAATATGACTCTTGATGTTGCAAAAAAATGTAATTTTGAATTTGGCTTGGGAAAATATTATTATCCTAATTTTAAAACTCCTGAAAAATATACCCTTGATGAATATTTTAAAAAAATCTGTAATGAAGGTTTTGAGGAATTAAAAGTTAGTTTGAAAGCTCAAGGAAAAGATTTGAGTTTATATGAAGAGAGATTGAACTATGAGCTTTCCCATATTATTAAAATGGGTTTCCCCGGTTACTTTCTCATTGTCTGGGATATTATTCGTTTTTGTAATGAAGTCGGTATTTTAGTTGGTCCTGGCAGAGGTTCTGTAGTTGGTAGTTTAGTTTCTTATAGTATGGGTATTACAACAGTTGACCCTTTGGAATACGATTTGATTTTTGAGAGATTTCTCAATCCCGAAAGAATATCAATGCCTGATATAGATTTAGATTTTGACCCTGAACGAAGAGAAGAGGTTATCTCTTATATAAGGGATACTTATGGTAAGGAGTCAGTTTGTCAAATAGTAACTCTGGGAAGAATGAAAGCAAAAAATGTTATCCGCGATATTGCTAGAGTTCTTGATATTCCTCTGAATTTTGTTTCACTCCTGACCAAAGCTTTGCCCAAAACTCCGCCTGATATTAATTTGGAATATGAGTTAGAAAATAATATCCAATTCCAAGAGATTATACAGAATACTCCCAAGGGAGATGAGTTAATTAAACTTGCATTAAAATTAGAAAATAATGTAAGGCAGACAGGAACACATGCTGCAGGTGTTGTTATTGCGCCTAAAAAACTTACTGAATTTATGCCTCTTTATAAGTCAAAAGAAGATATTGTCTCTCAATATGAGAAAGATGAAGTTGAAGAGATAGGATTATTGAAGCTCGATATATTAGGATTAAAGACTCTTACTATAGTAAAAAAGATTTTAGAACAGATAGAATTAAGACATAATAAAAAATTACTTTTGGAAGATATCCCCCTTAATGATGCTAAAACTTTTGAAATATATCAAAAAGGTGATACAGACGGTATCTTTCAATTTGAAAGTAGCGGGATGAGAAGTTTTTTGGTAGACTCACAACCTAATGTTATTGGAGATTTAATTGCTTTAAATGCACTTTACAGACCGGGGCCACTTGATTCAAATATGGCGACAGAGTTTGTTCAAAGAAAAAAAGGTTTAAAAGAGATTGTTTATCCTTTCCCTGAATTAGAACCTATTTTAAAGGATACTTACGGAGTAATTGTTTATCAAGAACAAGTTATGCGTATTGCTGTTGCCATAGGAGGTTTTTCTATGGGTAAAGCTGACGGTATGCGTAAAATTATGGGTAAGAAATTAATGGATAAAATTGAAGCAGTTGGTCAAGAGTTTGTTGAGTCAGCTGTTAAGAGAGGTTTTGACAGAGAGAAGACAAAAGAACTTTTTAAACAGATTGAGACTTTTGCAAGATACGGATTTAATAAATCACACGCCACCGCTTATGCAATATTATCTTATCAGACAGCTTATTTGAAAGCTCACTACCCTGTTTTCTTTATGGCGGCTCATCTTAGTAATGAATCGGATAAGAGTTCAACTGATGCCAAAGTTGTGGAGTATATTATTGAATGTAAAAAAATGGGGATTGAAATCTTACCTCCTGATATTAATAAAAGTTATGAAACATTTATGGCTGAAAGTGAGAATAGTATAAGATACGGATTAAAGGGATTAAAAAATTGTGGTGGAGCTGTTATTGAAAATATATTAAAGCAGAGAGATGAGGGAGGAGAGTTTAAAAATTTTTCCGATTTTATGACAAGAATCGACCTTTCCAAAGTTAATAAAGCTGTTGTTGAATCTTTAATCAAAGCAGGAGTACTAGACTCTTTCTCAATGAAAAGAAGTGTGATGTACAATTCTTTATCTGCCGTTTTAGAACAAGCAACAGCAATACAAAAATTTAAAGGTGCAAGACAAAACAGTTTATTTGAAGACACCTCTTTCTTGGATAATATAATAATCCCTGATGAATACGCCTCTTTAGAAGAATGGTCAATGGATGAGTTAATAAAAGGGGAAAAAGAAATAGCAGGTTTTTATATAAAGAATCATCCTTTGGCAGAATATGAAGAACAATTAAAATTCTTATGCGATTCTACCACTTCTTCATTGCGAAGTGCAGAAAGAAGCCAAGTTAGGCTATTTGGTGTATTTACCGGCATTAAAGAGATAATATCCAAAAAAGGCAATAAATACGGAGAACTCTCTTTTGAAGATTATGGCGGAAGTTTAACTATTTTATCTTTTAATAACAATTGGCAAATTTTTAAAGATAAAATAGATTGTGATAAACCTTATGTAGTTGATATTGAATTGTCAAGAGAAAAGGAAGATATGGTGTCAGCTTTTTTAATATCGGTATTAAGTCTTGAAGATTTAATGAAATTAAAAAATAAAGAGAAAGAATTGGCACGGCTTTCTAACGGTAATTTATTAAATGCAATGGATAAGAAATTTAAAAAATTCAGGGTAGCCGCTATACTTAATGCCCAAACAATTAAAACTTCTGCCAAAAATAAAGATTATGCTGAGTTAATTATCAGCGACTTAAGCACCAGTATAAAAGTTATGGCTTTTAACAAAGCTTTGGAAAGTATTAAAAATAAATTGATATCTGGAGAAGAATATTTTATAACAATAGAGAAAGGTGATGATAATAAAAAAAATTGGGGACCAAGTTATTTTGTACACTCTATTGAACTTTTAAAAAATACTCTAAAGAAAAGAGTCAGTAAATTGTTTTTAAAAATTCAGCAGGAACAGATTAATAAAGCTTTTAACTCTAAGCTTAAAAATACATTAAAAAAATACCAAAGTAGTGTACCTTATCAACTTGCAATCTATCATCAAGATGGAGATATTATTTTAATGGAACCCGAAGACGGATCCGGTTTGACCGGAAGTTATGAGATGAAAAAAGAAATGGAGTCGATTTTAGGAGAAGGTACAGTGGAGATGGTCTTTGAAAGATAAATATATAACTCTCAAAAATAATTTTGTAAAAAAAAGTATGAAAAAAGGTTTGAAAGAAATAAAAAAAATGCCTAAATCTACACTTCCTTATCCTGAACCCAAAGAGCTTAGTTTATATGAGCTCTCTTTAGAAGTCAGCAGAAGAGAAAGACTTATAATTCAAGATTTGAAACCTTCCAATATTTTAAAGAGAAATATATTTTTTTTTAAGAGCTTAAAGCAGATAATTGAAGATTTTAAATTTATTGTTAAGGCAAATAATCAACGTTTTATAAAATTAGAAAAAAGAATTGAAGTGCTTGAAGAAGAGAATATTGAACTTAAAAACCGAGGATAAAGATATTGCATAGAGAAAAAAATTATCGCTTAAATTTTATCAAGGAAGAGGTCTTACAATCTTCTAAATTAAAAGAAAACGAGCTAATAAAAAAAGCTAAAATTTTGGAGAAAAAAGAATTTGCTTGGGGAATTAATTTTTTAAATCTTTGGGAGTTATATTCTTTAAAAAGAAAACCTAAAATCTTAATCTATGATTCTTTTTTACATTTTATAGGCGGTGCACAGCGTTACGGCTTGACTGTAGCAGCAGTACTTCAAGATTATGCTGATGTTGATATAGTGAGTAATTTTGAAATAAGTAAAGACAAACTTTTTCAATGGTATGGATTAAATTTAGATAAATGTAATTTAATAATAAAGAAGATTTCCTTTTTTAAAAATGATAAAACTATTAATCCCAATAAAATATCCTTAAGGCAAGATAATCCTTTCGATGAAATTTCTTTAATGAGTGCCAATTATGATATTTTTATAAATAATAGTAATTTGGAAATGCTAAGACCTTTAAGCATTTATAGCTTAATGATTGTTCACTTCCCAGAGAGGAGAGCTTTTTCCTATTTTTTTCCGAATATTTATAATTCAATAATTTACGTAAGTAATCATACTAAAATATGGTTACAAAACAGATGGAAATTAAAAGGAGATTACTTGTTATATCCCCCTATAGAAATGAGCAATAAATTCAAGGCAAAAAAGGAAAATATTATTCTTTCAGTATCACGTTTTGAGGAAGGAGGAAGTAAAAAACAACTGGAAATGGTAAAAGCTTTTCATTCTCTTAATCAAAAGTACCCTTCACATAATTGGCATTTTTTATTAATAGGTGGGAGTGAACCAAATAATCCTTATTTAAAAGAGATTAATGATTATATAAATAAAAACCAGATATCAAATATTAACCTTAAAACAAATATCTCTTTAAAAGAGTTGAAAGAAGCTTACTCTTCGTCTTCTATTTTTTGGCATATTTGCGGACTAAATCAAAAAGATCCTTCAAGGGTAGAGCATTTTGGAATGACAACGGTTGAAGCTATGTCAAATTCTTTGGTACCTTTAGTTTTTAAAGGAGGCGGTCAAAAAGAAATTGTTGACGACAAAATTAATGGATTTCATGTTAAATCAAAGCTTGAACTTGCAGATAAAACTTTTAAATTAATGTCGGATATTTCTTTAATGAATAAAATGTCTAAAGAGGCTTTAAAAAAGAGCGAAATGTATAATTTTGATAATTTTAAAAAGAATTTATTGGAAATATACAAAACAATTTTAAAAGAAATGAAACTTGATACCGGTTTTTATTTAAATAAAGAATAATTATATGAAAAAAATATTTTTAACAGTTAGAAAAAAAACCGATGTAATTTCCATGGTAAATGATTATGTTAAAGACTTAAACAAAGCTAAAAAAATAGTTGAGGCAGGAGCCGTATTTCTTAATAAAAAGAGACTTTTGACAAATCAAGAGGTCAATCCCCAAGAAACATTGATTTTATATACAGAGAAGAATCAATTGGAAAAGATGTTTTTAAATCCTGATTATATTCATTATGAAGATACAGATTTAATCATTGTTTATAAGAAACAAGGTATTAATTGCGAAGCTGTGCAAAGTTCCATATTTAATAATCTTGCATATTCCGTAAAAGATTATTTGGATAAACAAGGTATTTATAATTATAGCCCTTCCCCCATAGGCAGGTTAGATAAAAAAGCAAGAGGACTTATTTTATATCCCAAAAATAAGAAAACGGAGAGATTTTTATTTGATATGATTAAAACAGAGAATCTTCAAAAAGAATACTTGGCAATTATTCCCTTTCAATTAAAAAAAGAACTTATCTTTTGTGATTATATAAACACCAAGGGAGCTAAAAGTGTAATTTCCGACAAAAAAGAAGGAAAAAAAAGTATTAGTAGATTTATTCCTTTAGAGTTTAAAGGGCAATTCTCTTTATGTAAGGTTCTTATAGAAACAGGCAGAAAACATCAAATAAGATTACACGCCTCTCATCATTTAAAACCTTTAATGGGAGATGAAGTTTACGGTTCATCTTTTTTGTCGGGCAGGGGAGTTGCTTTGATGTGCAAGAAAATGATTTTTGATTATAAAGGAAAAGAGATAAATGCAGAGGTTAAAGAAAATTTTGTTAATGAATTTAAAAGAGATTTTACGGATAAATTTTTAAAGGTAGAATAAAATGAATAAATATAAGGGAATATGTGAGAGTATTTTGGATACTGTGGGTAATACGCCAATAATAAGGTTAAATAAAGTTACTCAAGGATTAAAATGTGAAATTCTGGCTAAATTGGAGTTTTTTAATCCTATGGGAAGCGTTAAAGACAGGATTGCCAAATATATTCTGGAAAAAGCAGAAAGAGAAGGCACTTTAAAGGATAATCAACTTATTATTGAAAATTCTTCTGGTAATACTGCCATGGGGCTTGCTTTAATGGCAATTCAAAAAGGATATAAATTAAAAGTTGTGGTAAGGGATAATTTAAGTAAAGAAAAAAAATCTCAACTCCTTGCTTTGGGAGTGGAATTGCTTGAGGTTGACCATACTTTAGATCCTAAAGATCCTTGCAGTTACAATAATATGGCAATTAATTTAGCAAAAAAAGATCCTGATTGCTATTTTCCCGATCAACACAATAATCTTGACAATAATGAGTGTCATTACAATACAACCGGTAGAGAAATATACAATCAGTGTGCAGGGGAAATAGATTATTTTGTTGCAGGAATGGGTACAGGCGGAACAATTTGCGGTATTTCTAAATATTTAAAAGAGCAGAACCCCAATATTAAAGTTATTGCGGTTGATCCTAAAGGGTCTGTCTTTTTTGATTACTTTAAGAATAAAAAAATGATTAAACCATCTCCTTATCTTATTGAAGGTTTAGGCGATGAATTTATTATTGACTGCCCGCAATTTGAGTATATAGACGATATGATACAGGTCGACGACAAAACAGCCTTTACCTATGCAAGAAAATTATTAAAAGAAGAAGGAGTTATGGCGGGAGGTTCAAGCGGTTCGGCATTGTATGCTTCTATTGCCTTAGCCAAAAAAGTAAACAAGAAAGCAAGGATAGTTACTCTCTTTGCAGATAGTGCCTCAAGATATTTGAGTACAATCTTTAATGATGAATGGATGAAAGAAAAAGGATTTATTTAAATCAATATTCAGAGGAAAAGATAATAACTTGAATTCAATAGCGGGGGAAGGATTTGAACCTTCGACCTTTGGGTTATGAGCCCAATGAGCTACCAGACTGCTCCACCCCGCGATACATAACCGTCAATATTATAAATTATTTTTCAAAAAAGTCAAGTTTTTGTATTTGGCATCACCCCATTTTTTTTCCTTATATTTTCTCTTATTCTAATTTTCATACAGTAAATCCTTCTAATTGTAATAGAAGTTCAGGAAATAGAGA
>PDWI01009906.1_pt1 | contig 10792 bp, 11 predicted proteins | sample 1430891 | NCBI WGS metagenome assembly PDWI01 (sample SAMN01162508, study PRJNA174530) | Oral metagenome, whole genome shotgun sequencing project. | biome: Marine environment; feature: Marine mammal; material: Swab sample of the gingival sulcus; isolation source: swab sample of gingival sulcus... | reverse complement strand
AATGTTGAAAGCTTGCTTCCATAAGTTTTTTAATGTATTAGGATTTATATGAGTGTCAAAACGATGAGTAAATCAGAGCAAAGTGATGATTTACGAATTACGTTTGATACTCGCAAACGATTAGCAAATAAAAAAATGACGCATAGAATAATCTACACGCCACTTTATCCGTACATTTATATCATTATAATTACTTCATATCTCTAACAGCTTGAGCACCTTTTTCTATAGCTTCTCTATTAAGAGGTACTAAGTGAGCTTTTCTCTCTCCGAAAACTTTTTTAAATGCTTCAAGAACACTATCAACCTCAACTGGTGAAGCAATCTCTAAGAAAGCACCTAACATAACCATATTAGCAACTCTAGCATTTCCCATCTCGATAGCAATATCATTAGCAGGAATATAATAAGCAGTTACGTCATCTCTTGTTACTTTCTCTTCAATTAACGAACTATTAACTAATACTTTTCCTCCAGGAACAACGTCTTTTTCAAACTTGTGTAATGAAGGTAAATTCATAACAATAGCAGTAGTTGCATCATCAGTAATAATTGGAGAACCGATTAAATCTTCCGAAATAATAACGCTACAGTTAGCAGTACCACCACGCATCTCTGGTCCATAAGAAGGTAACCATGAAACTTGTCTTTCTTCAAGCATTCCAGCGTAAGTTAATAGCTGACCCATAGACATAACACCCTGTCCACCAAAACCTGCACAAATAATTTTTTCATTTAACATATTACTTAGCCCCCTCTGGTTTTCTAAAGTTTCCAAGTGGATAATAAGGAATCATATTATCTCTTAACCACTGAAGTGAATCGGCTGGAGCAAGTCCCCAGTTAGTAGGACAAGTAGATAATACTTCAACTATACTAAATCCTTTTCCATCAAGTTGACATTGGAATGCAGCTTTAATAGCTTTTTTAGCTTTTCTAATAGCACCAGGAGAATCAACAGATACTCTCTCTACAAATGCAGCTCCATCAATTGTAGCAAGCATTTCTGAAACTCTTAAAGGCATACCAGAATGCTCAATAGTTCTTCCAAGAGGAGCAGTTGTAGCTCTCTGTCCAATTAATGTAGTAGGAGCCATCTGTCCACCAGTCATACCATAAATAGCGTTGTTAACGAAAATAGTAGTAATTTTCTCACCTCTATGAGCAACGTGAACGATCTCAGCAGTACCGATAGATGCTAAGTCACCATCACCTTGATAAGTAAATACTACTTTATCAGGGTGAACTCTTTTGATACCAGTTGCAGCAGCAGGTGCTCTACCATGAGAAGCTTCCTGCATATCGCAGTTAAAATATTCATAAGCAAGAACTGAACATCCAACAGGAGCAAGTCCTATCGCTTTATCTAATACATCTAATTCTTCTAAAACTTCAGCTACTAATCTATGAATAACACCATGTGTACATCCAGGACAGTAGTGAGTTTGTTTACCAGGAACTAATCCTTTTGTTTTTTCAAAAACTATAGCCATTATTTCGCACCTCCTAGAAGTTCTAAAACTTTTGCTGCCGCTGCATCTGGAGTAGGAATCATACCACCAGATCTTCCATAAAACTCTACTGGAAGTCTACCATTTACAGCAATCTTAACATCATCAATCATCTGTCCTTCTGACATTTCCACACACATAACCATCTTACATGTGTCAGGAAGTTCATTAAACGCCTTATCTGGGAATGGCCATAATGTAATAGGTCTAACTAAACCTACCTTAACGCCTTCCTTCTCAAGAATTTTGATAGCATTTTTAGCAATTCTTGATGTTGTTCCATAAGCAACTAATACAACTTCAGCGCCTTCCATGTTAAACATTTCGTATCTAGTTTCATTAGCTTTCATAGTTGCATACTTTTGTTGTAATCTCTTGTTATGATCTTCTAGTTTTTGCGGATCAAGGAATAGTGAGTTAATAATATTTGGCTTTCTCTCTCCACCAGTTCCAACAGTTGCCCAATCTTTAGGCGGTAAATCTCTTTGGATCTCTGGTTTTCTAAATTCGATTGGCTCCATCATCTGACCAATCATACCATCCCCTACAACCATTACTGGGTTTCTGTAGTAGTCAGCAACGTCAAACGACTCTTGAATTAAATCAACCATTTCTTGTAAGTTAGCAGGTGCATAGCAAAGAAGTTTATAGTCTCCATTACCTCCACCTCTTGTTACCTGATTGTAGTCAGACTGTGATGGCTGAATTCCACCTAGTCCTGGACCACCTCTAACAATATTTACAATAACACAAGGTAACTCTGCACCAGCACAGTAAGTAATACCTTCTTGTTTAAGAGCGATTCCTGGAGATGATGAAGATGTCATAACTCTTGCTCCAGCACCAGCTGCACCATAAACCATATTTATAGCTGATACTTCACTCTCAGCTTGTACAAACACTCCACCATGCTTAGGTAACTCTTTTGACATATATTCTGGTAATTCATTTTGCGGTGTAATAGGGTATCCGAAGAAATATTTACAACCAGCGTTAATAGCTGCAGCACCTATAGCTTCGTTCCCTTTCATTAATATTTTAGCCATGTATTGCTCTCCCCCTTCAATTATAATCTTTCAACAGTTATAACACAATCTGGACACATTGTTGCACAGTTTGCACATCCGATACACTTATCCATTTCATTTACAGTTGCTGGATGGTATCCTTTCGCATTAATTCCTGTTTTGTCCATTACAATAATTTTTACTGGACAAACTGTTGTACATAATGCACATCCTTTACATATGTCCTTATTAAATGTAACTCTACCTTTAGCCATGTTCACCCTCCTTGACTTTTTGTATTTGAAAAGTATCCTCTATTTACATCCATTCCTCACGCATGTACATATTTATAGGAAAAATTTCCCCCATCGTATCCTCTGGAAGTTGTTTAGCAACTTCCTCTATTGTACTTGTGTAACGAACAGGAATGTTCATTTGTTCAGACACTGATCTGATAATTTCTTGACCTCTTAGAACATCTTCAACTGAAGTTTCTCTAAGTAGGTGCGTGTTGTTTACCAATCCTGTAACCTTTAAACCAGTTTGATTTTGTATTGATTGGATATGGAAAATAGCTCCCTCAGCGGTACTTGTTTGCTCACGATTTGCATTAAATACAAATAGCAAATCATAATTTCCATCTACCAATTCATCTTTATATCTAGCTAAAACTCTAGCTCCTACCGAATCACCACCGATGTCTAATATAGCTGCATCGAATGACTCGTCTTGTAATGGCCCAACAACTGATGCTGCAATCATAGGTAAATCTAAATTAGCACCATGCCCTAAAGCACCACTAATAACTTTAATCCCTTTTTGTTCTAGCATATCAGCTTTTTCTCTCGAACGGAAATAAACATTTACTACGTCTAAATCTGCAATAGCTACCTTTAATCCTAACTCAGCAGCCTTAACAGCATAATTAACTGCAAATTCCGTCTTACCACTACCATAATGTCCGATTATTATTCGGATTCTTTTATCATTGCTTATCATAAATCTCCTTTAAGCTTAATACTCCTTAGCTTCTTCTTCTTTTCTTAACACTCTAAGAGCTCCCTCTGCAAGTGCACTCATTTCATCTTCGCCAGGATATACGATTACTTCAGCAATGTGTTCTACACTTTCTTTAATCCAATTAACTAACATCTTATCATAAGCTAATCCACCAGTTAATACTACTGCTTCCGCTTTACCTTTTAGCACTGTTGAACAAGCTCCAATTTCTTTAATTATTTGATGAGCAAGTGCATGATACACAAGCTTAGCTTTTTCGTCGCCTTCCTCTATTTTAGCACAAACTTCTCTACCATCATTAGTTCCTAAGTAAGCTACTAAACCACCTTGACCTTTGATAAGCTTTTTAATTTGAGCTTGAGTTAACTCACCTGAAAAACATAGATTTGCTAAATCTTGTACAGGAAGTCCTCCTGATCTCTCTGGAGAAAATGGTCCGTCTCCATCAAGAGCGTTATTAACATCTATAACTTTACCATCTTTATGTGCTCCTACAGATATTCCACCACCCATATGAGCTACTATAAGTGACATTTCATTATATTTTTTACCTTTTTCTTTAGCTGCTCTTCTAGCAACAGCTTTTTGGTTAAGTGCATGGAAAATTGATTTTCTTTCAATTTGAGGCATACCAGAAACTCTAGCAACATCCATTAACTCATCAACTACAACTGGGTCAACGATAAATGATGGGATATTTAATCCGCTAGCAATTTCATTAGCGATAATTCCACCAAGATTTGATGCATGCTCTCCAAGAACACCAACTTTTAAATCTTCAATCATAGCTTTAGATACTGTATAAGTACCACCTTCGATTGGCTTTAATAATCCACCTCTACCAACTACAGCATCTAGCTTAGTTAAATTAATTCCCGCATCATTAAGAGAATCTAAAATTACCGACTTTCTAAAATCGTATTGGTCATAAATTTTCTCAAATTTATTAATTTCCTCTGTTTGATGTCTTAGTGTTGTTTCAAAAACTTCTTTCTCGTTGTCATAAATAGCAATCTTAGTAGATGTTGAACCTGGGTTGATTGCTAAAATTCTATATGTTTCCATTAAAACCCACCTTTCTCTTTTATTACATCTTAGCTGCCATTAAAGTAGCTAATGCAATTGAATTTAATTTAGTAATTTCATTATCTGCTCTTGATGTAAGAACTATTGGAGCTTTAGCACCAACTATAATTCCTGCATTCTTAGACTCTCCTACAAGGAATGATAAAGCTTTATATAAAACATTACCAGACTCAATATTTGGACAAAGTAAAATATCAGCATCTCCAGCTACTGGGCTATCAATTTTCTTTAACTTAGCAGCTTCTTTAGAGATAGCGTTATCAAGTGCAAAAGGTCCTCCTACCATACAATTAGCAAGTGAGCCATCTTTATTCATATCAACTAAGCCCTGAGCATCTACTGTTGCAGGCATTTTAGGATTTACTTTTTCCTTAGCACATACTATTGCAACTTTAGGTTCTTCAATATCTAAAGCGTTAGCAACAACTAAAGAGTTCTCTATGATTTGTTTTTTACCTTCTAAATCAGGTGCGATATTCATAGCTGCATCTGTCACTAATAATAATTTATGGTAAGCTGGAACATCAAATATCGCAACGTGGCTAAGAACATTACCCGTTCTAAGTCCGATTTCTTTGTTAAGAACAGCTTTAAGAATAATCGCTGTATCTACTAAACCTTTCATAACCATATGAGCTTTTCCAGTAGAAACAAGCTCAACAGCTTTTAATGAAGCCTCAGCTAAATCAACTATATCAATTAACTCAAAATGGTTTAAGTCTATATTGTTCTCATTAGCAATCTCTTTAATTAAAGCGACATCACCAACTAATATAGCTTCAATAATTCCTTCTTTTCTAGCATTTTCTACTGCTAGTAATACATCTGTATCTTGAGCACAAGCTACAGCAACAGTTTTAGGTCCACGTTCTTTTGCAATTTTTAAAACATCTTCAAAACTCTTTATCATTTTTTCACCTCATTTTAATCCAATTATAAACTATATTAAATCTAGTCTATATATTCTCACTACATAATATTAATGCAATTTGCGTGCCAAAATTATTTTAATTCCGACCAAAAAAATATGGTTTCAGTAGCTAAAACACATCCACCATTTTGTCGTCAAACGATTCACAAGTATATTGTATACTCGTGCAAATAATTGCATGCATAATTTTGCACGAGTATTATGTTGTGCAAAATTATGCAAAAATTTAATTGTTTTTTAATTTATAATATAGCGTTCTTATTGATATTCCTAAATCTTTTGCAGTTTTTTCCTTATCTCCAGAATTTATTTCCAGAACACTTTTAATATACTCAAACTCCGTTTTTGAAATAACTTCTGCAAGAGGTTTTATATCTATTGAATTAATTACTTCGACTTTTTTTTGAGTTGAAATAGTTTTTTCTTTAAAATTACGAACATTTGGTAAATGAGTTTCAAGGAGCAAATTTTCTTTTATAGTAACATTAATCATAGCTCTACCAACGTAATTTTCTAATTCTCTAATATTACCCGGCCAATCATATTGCTTAACTATTTCTATTACTTCATCCGAAACATCAGAAACATTTCTACCGTATTCTTGATTGTATTTGTGTATCAAATACCTAATAAGCTCTGGTATATCATTTTTATGCTCTCTAAGCGGTGGTATACTAATAGGAACTACATTAAGTCTATAATATAAGTCTTTCCTAAACTTACCCTCTCTTACCTCTTTTTCTAAATCTCTATTCGTTGCAGATATTATCCTAACATCAACTGTTATCGGACTATTACTACCGACTCTAACTATTTCCCTCTCTTGTAAAACCCTAAGAAGTTTCGCCTGTGTATTTAAACTTAGCTCCCCTATTTCATCGAGAAATATCGTTCCTCCATCAGCTTGTTCAAAAAGACCTATACGCCCTCCCTTTTTAGCACCTGTAAAAGCACCCTCTACATATCCAAAAAGTTCACTTTCAAGCACATTTGGGTGAATAGCTGCACAATTAACCCTTACAAACTGAGAATTTCTTCTATTGCTAGCATTGTGTATGGCGTGTGCAAAAAGTTCTTTTCCCGTACCGCTCTCACCTCTTAATATAACGGTAGCAGGAGTTACTGCTGCGAGCTTTGCCTTTTCTATAGCCATATTTAAAATATCGTGATTCCCAATAATATCATCAAAAGTATATTTTGCCTCTAAATTTCTAATAATTTTCTTAGCTTTATCAAGCTCCATATTAAGTTCATTGAACTCAGTTAAGTCGTGCATCATACCAACGCTACCAAGCAATTGGTTGTTTACAATAATTGGAGAAGCATCAACAACTACTTCTTTTTTATTAGGTCCAACTTTTAATCTAACTTTTCTCATGCCTTGTTTTGTTTCCAAAACTTTTTTATAAATTTTTCTTCCTTCTACTAATTCATCTATAACCATCTTTCCAACTACATCTTTTTCAGTATAGCCCGTAAGTCTAGTATAAGCAGGATTAATCATAATACCTACACCATTTGCATCCACAACGCTTATAGCATCAGATGTAGAATTAAATATAGCTTGTAACATAGCTCTAACTTCTTTAACATCTGTTAATTCCTCAGCCATTTCTTTAACTTCTGTTACATCTCTAAAAATAGCTATAGCCCCTACCATTTTCCCATCTTCATGATAAATAGGCATTCTATTTGTAATTATCGATATATCTCCTAGCGGTTGATGTCTATTAAGCTCAGGCACACCCGATTTTAAAACTCCGTTAAGCCTTGTCTTAGGTAAAACCTCTTGAATTTTTAACCCAATAACCTCTTGAGGCTTAACACCCACAAGCTGACCCGCTGCTGTGTTAAAAATTTTTATAATCCCATCCATATCAATGACTATAATAGCATCATGAGTTGCATTTAATATCATTTCAATTTCGCTATTCATACCCTTAATATCCCAACTCATACACACCTCTTAATTACTTTATATATTCAACAACCATTATTCTTCAATAAAAGATTGATCGTTCTCTACACTTAGCTCAATATTCACTCTCGACGGTTCTACAGATATATCGTGAACATCTTTTTTACACATAAATTTAATCGGCACATTATGTTGCCCAAGCTTTAAACCATCTAAGTCGATATATAGCGTAATATCATCCATATCAACTTCATCTAAAACTTTTGATATATCAGTAACCTTAGTATCTATCGATTCAGAATCAAGTTTAAAATAATATTTATTAAATATCATTTTTTGCTCATCATTAGTTATAAAAGATTCTCCATTTTTTATAAAAACATCTTGTTTTGTAAATGAAAATGTTTTAGTTTCAAGCTTTTGAACATCTAAAGTGATATTAACAATATTTTTACCGCTGATAGTTTGTACTCCATTTGGCAACAAAAGTTTCTTTTCAACACTTAATTTACTGGTTAAACCATTTAATTCTATCGGCTCAGTAAATACAGATTCAAGCTCATCAACTATACTTTCATTAGCTTTGGTTTTAACGACTTTTTCAGATAACTCAACGTCTACCAATCTATAACCACTTGGCAAGCTTCCAACCACATCTGGTATTACTTTAATTTCTTTCACCTTTTTTACATCTACGACAGCATCGACATATTTTACATTGCAAGTTACATTTGAAACTATTTCATCATCTATATCAACTGCAAATAATGGCACGTTTTGTGAGCTTTCGCTATTTATCCCCATAATATCAAATTCGCCTTTTACACAACTAACTGAATTAACATATTTTTCAGGCCCTTTAACCATAACTTTATCATTGGATAATTTAAGTCCATCCACTAAATATCCATCAGCTGATTCTCCTATATATTCAATTTCCACAGGCTTTGGAACTTCTACTATCCTATCTATAAAAATCTTTATATCTTGAGGTGATATATCAGATATTTTAACATTTTCATCTATAATATTCTTCTCTAAAGGAATACTATTAGTCCCCTTTCCATAACCAATTAAATTAGCAGTAACTCTAATATCATTTGAATTAATAGACATAACATCACTTCGTCTACCCTTTACCTCGACATCGACAAATCTTTTCTCTGCACCCATGATTATTAAGCCTTCATCTAATAGCAACTCTTGATTTTGCAACTCTACTAGCACATTAGAAATCCACTTAGTTATTTCGGGATTCTCTTGATCCATTACAAATGCCCAAAATAAAATGGCAAAAATAACAGAAAAAATCTTCGCCTTAGAGTTATTAGTTATTTTTAAATTTACAAAAAACCACTTAAATGGTTTATTTAATATTTGAAGTATCTTATTCATCCTTTATTCTCCACACTCGTTTAATCAAAGCGTTGTTCTTTTCTGGATTATACGAATCAACAAGCAACATCCTAAGCTTCTCCGCATCTAAAAATCTATATAACTTAGCCTCTTTTGCAACTGATATATCTCCAGTTTCCTCCGATATAATAACAACTAAAGCGTCGCTATTTTCCGCCATACCCAAAGCAGCTCTATGCCTTGTTCCAAGTTCTTTGCTTATACTCCTATTTGACAACGGCAATATACAACTAGCAGCCATAATCTTATTTTCTCTTATTATAACAGCCCCGTCATGTAAAGGCGTATTAGGTATAAATATATTCTCTAATAATCCACTAGATAGAGCTCCACCTATCTTTGTACCAGTTTCTATAACTTCATTAACACCCGTTTCCCTTTCCAGTACAATAAGAGCACCTATTTTCTTCTTCGCCAAATGCTCTGCAACTTCAACTACGCTATCTACAGTTTTTAAAAGTTCTTCATACTTTATCTCAACAAGTGATTTAGCTAAAAATTTATTCCTACCAATATACTCAAGAGCTCTTCTCAACTCTGGCTGAAAAACAATAAGCAAAGCTACAAATCCAAGTGTAACTGTATTTTTTAAAATATAATATACAGAGTACAATTTTAGCCATTCGCTCAGTTTTAACACAACTAAAATAATAACAATTCCTTTAATTAATTGCTCTGCTCTAGTTTCTTTAATCAACATCATAACTTTATAAAAGCAAAATGCTATTATCAAAATATCAATTACATCTCTAATCCGTATATGGGTGGCTGTCTGAATTAATAATTCCATATATCTCTCCTAATCAAAAAATCTCTAAATAAATTATACACTTTATTGTTGCAATTCGTAACTATATCTAAAAATAATTTCATAAATTAAATCTATATAATCATGATGTTCTTCATCAATCTTACTTTTCAATCTCTGTAAAATTCTCTCTTGTCTACTTTCATCAACTATGGCAAAATTATTTTCCATTTTAATCTTTTTAACTTCCATAACACATTGAATTCTATCGTTTAAAAGTTTTAATATCTGATTATCTAAATCGTCTATTTCTGTTCTAACGCCCTCTAAAGCTTGCATAGTTTCAGCTATTGAAGAATTAATTCCTTGCTTTTCATCATTTTTTTTCATAACACATTCTCCTATTTTCTTTTCGTAATAAATATGAAATTGATACTAAATATATTAGTTATGTTTTAATGAAAAACATATACTTGTTGCAATGAATTCTATTTATATCGCTCAAAATTTATTAAAATTTTAAAATCCAAAACTTGTATTCGCCAAATGGCTCATACTTCAAACAGGTTGGATTTTTTAGCAAATTTTAATCCATTTTTCGCATCATAAATTACGAATTCTCGCAAATGTATCTGTTTTTATTAAATATAACCAAAAATATATTTAATCATTTTACTTATATTTAAAATATTATTTTAATTAATAGTATTGAACCATATAAAATATTTGACTTTTGAAGAATATTGATTTTTCAAGACGAATTTGAACGTTCCCTTATATCTTTTAAAATAAGAGGGGAGGATTCCACTTGTTTGAAGTGCGAGCTCTAAGGCGAGCACAAGTTTGGAATCCTAGTGAAAATGAGTCTATGAAAAATCATATTATGATAACGGAAAATATTTTATGGGGTTGAAAGACTATTAATTAAATATTATTTTCTATTCAAATATCTCCCCTCATAAAATCCAACAACGTAAGTGCGATAGCACTCTCTACTATTACGACCGCACGAGTCAATACACAAGGGTCATGTCTACCCGCTATAGAAAGCTTTACCCCTTCCATTTTATAAACATCAACGCTTCGCTGCTCAACCGAAATAGATGGAGTCGGCTTAAACGCAACCCTAAAATCTATCGGCATTCCATTAGTTAT
>PDWI01009904.1_pt1 | contig 10796 bp, 8 predicted proteins | sample 1430891 | NCBI WGS metagenome assembly PDWI01 (sample SAMN01162508, study PRJNA174530) | Oral metagenome, whole genome shotgun sequencing project. | biome: Marine environment; feature: Marine mammal; material: Swab sample of the gingival sulcus; isolation source: swab sample of gingival sulcus... | reverse complement strand
CTTGACAATGTCTGTCAGATCAAGAAGGGCGTTCTGATCCACAAAGTCTTCAACAGAGTTGGGATGCATGTTGAACACATCGGGCATCTGCTTGCTGGCAGCCATGGCAGCCAGTTTGGTCCAGTAGCTTTTGGGGTCAAGAGCAGTCAGGTTAATGGTAACATTGGGATGCTCGGCCTGGTAGCGGTCAATCATGCCCTGTTCCTGCTCGGCAAAGTTCGGATCCCACATCCAGTACTCCAGCACGACCGGTCCGTCAGAACCGCCCTTCGCTTCGCCGTCTCCATTAGCAAACAGCAATGCGGCTGAAAGGATGAGAATAGTCAGTAAGAAAGTTTTTTTCATACTTCACTCCTTTATAAATTTTACCGGCCGTCAGCCGGTCTTTTTCCCTTGTGTGATTGCGGATAACCAGTTTTCCACAATTTCCAGTGTTATTTCCGGCGCCACACCCCAGGCCGCGTTGGGCAGGTGCTTCAGACTCTCAGGCAGTCCGGATTCCAGAAGAGCCTTGTAGTCGGCCTCTGTTTTCAGATATTGACGGACAAGAGCGGCAATATCCCTGTCGGATGGAAGATTATACTTCATAACCTGCCGCATTGTCCCCTCAATAATTGTTTTATTCCGCACATAATGCCCCAGGGCCTTTCCGTGAGACTCAAATTCGGAATCAACAGCCGTAACCGGTATAATCCGTATGCCATACCCCTGCTGCCAGGCAGAAGAGAGAATATCGGTATCTATTGACCAGTCCATGCAGTCCAGAGCGGGCGTAACGGCCTTTAAGGCTTCCCGTGAGAGAAATTTCCATGGACACTGCGTGTCGTGCAGGTTCATGTCAATAAAAAACAGCGGGGCCAGTTTCCTCTGAATGTGCCGGTACATTAAAACTCCGGTTCCGGCCCGCGTGGGATTTTTTATCAGAATGGAGTCCGGATGAGTCCGGTTTCCTGTAATGACATGTTCCCCTCTGTGGTAGAGATCAAGGAGAAAACCGGCCTGCCCCATGTCAAAGGTCATGTCGGCATCGGTCATCAGAAAACAGTCAAAAAGGCCGAGGTCCGGATAACCGGGGTTCCCCGCAGCGGTATGCATGCCGAAAATAACCTCACCGCCCTTGCAGTTGGGAGTATACTTTTTTCCCTCTTCATAATCGGCCATCTGCAGGTGAACAACCTTCTCTGTCCCAAGACGCGCAATCTGCTCATCCAGAACAGCATCGGATCCCCAGGGGCAGTGCCCGGAAACATAAATAAGTGTGTAATCCACAGCCGTACCGGCAAAAAGCCATTCAAGCTGTTTCAGTTTGTTCTCCAGAGCATTTTCACCGTGAGGGTTCTCCGGCGAAGAAGGCCGCAGCCTGTTATGTTCATGAACCAGGTTCATAACGATGGCCAGACGAAGGGGCTTGTTCTTGTGCCTTTCCAGCTTTTTTTTGGAATTTTCAAGATAACGGGCCAGAGCAAGTGTCAGCTCATCCGTTTCAGGCTTCAGACCGGCAAGAAGCTGATCGGCAGCATGGCGGACCTTTTTATAAGACAAATCGTCGGTAAGGCAAAAGAAGTCTGAATTCACTATATGCAGTATCATTGATGCGCCGGTACGTGTCAAGAACCGTTTATATGAACAAATACTCTAGCGGATGTTATCAAAATTAACAGACAGATCGTTTGTCATTTCCGGGTGATATTTTACTTTATTCTCCGTCTTGTTCCTGATTTCAATTGATTCCTGCGGACATTGGTGAAGACATCTCAGACAGAACGAACAGTCTTTACCGAATAAGACGGCATTATCTGCAATGGAGATATTGCAGTTCGGACAATTGTTAACGCAATGCCGGCACAGGTTGCAGCTGGATTTATCTGCTTCAAGCCTGTTCACGAAAATCTGATAGTTATCGGCAAAATACCTTTCGAGAGGTTTAACTATTCTGTTATCAAGCGGTGTGTACCATTTTGGTTTTATTTCTTTTACTGCCGCTGCCGCCGCATTATTATCAATGGATTTTACAAAATCTTCTATTTGTTTTTTGATGTTTCTTGAATGAATGCTCTTGAAGATTTTCTCCGTGAGAGAGTTCTTTTTGGCCATTAATGCAAGCGCGTCACTACCGGGCATATAAAATTCAAGGCTGCCTGTACAAAGAAAAGACCGCTCTTTTGCCAGTTTTTGGATTTCTCCTGAAGCATTTCCCGAGTAAAGGCCCTTGGTGCAGAAGCTAAAGAACTTTCTGGCGCCGCCAGCTTGTCTGCGTATAAAATCCAGCACCATTAAAGGAGCCCGTCTGAAATAAACTGGAAAGCCGACTGCAAGTATATCGTAGTTCTGCTGTATTGTTTTAAGCGATTTTTTTGTAATTCTTTCCCGGAAGACGGAACAGCCTTCAGCTTTGAAAATTTCACCTGTAATTTCTGCGATACATTCTGTGTTTCCGGCTCCGGAATAATAATAAATGCATATTTTCTTCTGTGCATCCATAAAACACCGTGCAGACCCTGCCTGGAAAATATTGAATCAGGAATGAAGCTGCTGTCAATATGCAGCCCCTGCCCGGCTCTGCGGCCGCCGCAGTATCAGACAGAAAAAAGGCACTCCACATAAAGCAGAAGTGCCTTGAAAAATCAGAAATTAAAAATTGGAAAAAGCCGCTTCAGGCTTTGCCCTGATTCGCCACAGCCTGGGCTTTTTTGGCAATGGCCTCCTGATCGCCCAGATACTGTTTACCCAGACATTTCCAGTTGGAGTCGAACTCATACACCAGAGGCACACCGGTAGGTATGTTCAGACTGACAATTTCTTCTTCGGAAAGACCGTCCAGATATTTCACCAGCGCGCGCAGCGAGTTGCCGTGAGCCGCAATAATAACCCGTTTGCCGGCCTTCATGTCTTTAAGAATGGTTTCCTCATAGTAAGGAATAACACGGGCAACCGTATCTTTCAGACTTTCGGTGAGCGGAAGTGCCGCCCCTTTTTCCATGCGGTACTGTTCCTGCAGTGCGGGGTTTCTCTCATCGGAAGCTTCCAGAGAAGGCGGGGAAATATCGTAGGAACGGCGCCATATTTTAACCTGTTCTTCACCGTGTTTGGCCGCTGTTTCCGACTTGTTCAGCCCCTGCAGCGCGCCGTAATGGCGTTCGTTGAGTTTCCAGGATTTAACCACAGGCAGCCAGTCGCGGTCCATTTGCTCCAGGGCATTGTTAAGTGTATGAATGGCCCGTTTCAGGTAAGAGGTGTAACAAATATCAAAATCAAAACCGTTTTCCTTCAGAACTCTGCCGGCTTCTTTTGCTTCTTCACGGCCTTTTTCGGACAATCCGACATCTGTCCATCCTGTAAACAGATTTTCCTTGTTCCAGACACTTTCTCCATGCCTTAAAAGCACCAACTTCATGTTTATCTCCTGTTTGTTTATGCAGTGTATATACGCGGTATATTAATATTATTTGATTATGATAATCAACCAAAGAGAAAAAAATAACTAATTCAGGTAATCGAGCGGGTCCACCGATTCCGTGTCGCGGAACAGGGCAAAATGCAGCCGCGGACTGCGGGCCGATCCGGAGGAACCGGCCAGTCCCAGAGATTCTCCGGCTTCCAGTTCATCTCCGCGTTTAACAGAAACCTTACTCAGATGACCGTAGAAACTTTTCCATCCGCCGGGATGCCCCATCATAACGTACAGGCCGTAAGAGGCATGGTGTCCGGTAAGAAGCACTCGGCCTTTCCGTGAGGCGTTAACCGGAGAACCCTCTTCTGCGGCCAGATCAATTCCCTGGGAATTGTAGGGAATACCGGTCAGACTGTCCGTCATTTCGCCGTAGGCGGCAATAACCCTGCCGGGCACCGGATAGATAAAAAAATCGCCGGAGCCTAAAGGCACAATGCCGTCTTCAACTGAGCCGGAGACAAAAAAATCATCTGAATCAGGAATGCTCTGAACCAGCGAAACATCCACGCCGTAGAATTCGGCCAGATCCTCATGCCTTTCGCCGGATTTGGGTGTAACCCGGATACCGTCCCTGTAGGGAATAAGCAGGGTATCGCCGGTATGGACTGAATGCTTCTCTGAAACTTCCAGTTTATTCATGCTCATCAGCGTTACCGGAGAAAGCCCGTAATTACAGGCTATGCGGGAAAGGGTTTCACCTTTGCCGACCTGATGAAGTGTAAAGAGCAGTTTTCCTTCCGAGCCGGGTAAAGGTATATCAACGGCGGCCTTCTGTACCGGTACCGCCGGAAGCTGCAGAGGTTCCTCAATTGTTTCAGAAAAAGGCTGCAGGCGCCGGGCGTTCCGGCGCATCATAAGCTCATCGAGCTTTCCCGAAGCCAGAATCATTACCGCCAGAGCAGCGGCCAGAACGGCCGGGACGGCTAAAAGCCGCTTTACTTCAACTGCCTTGCGGAAAGAGGAAGAGGAGGAAGAGGGCCGCTCCGCGCGGCGCACTGTTCTCTGCGGGCTGCAGCCGGGCTGCCTGCGAAGGGCTTTTCCGCGGCCCAGCGGTGTGCGGCCCGATGCGCGGCCCAGCGGTGTACGGCCGGATGCGCGGCTCAGCGGTGTGCGGCCGGATGCGCGGTCCAGCGGAGTACGGCCCAATGCGCGGGCGGCCGGTTTACCGGAACGCCGGGGCTCAGCAGCGCGCAAAGAACTCTTTGGACGCGGTATGCCCATGGACACAGGATTGAATCCTGAAGAGCGCCTGTTTTCAAAGGTATTTCCATCCTGTGCCTGCTGCAACTTTCCCCTCCTTCCTTCATATCGACAAAACACCCTCTCCGTATTACTCTTTGTACACCATGAGTTTTCCATTGACGCGCCATGTAAAGCGCCATGTTACGCGCCGCGTAAAGCACCGCGCGCTAATAACCATTACTCTCATTGCGCTCATAACAGTGTTCATATTCACAGCCGGACCGTTTAAAATTGTTCAGGTTCAGCAGGAATCCATGATGCCCACTCTCAAGGATGGTCAGTGGGTACTGGTTATTCAGGGAGAAAACGATGTAAAGCCCGGAGACATTGCCGTCTTTACCAGCCCGCTTGACGGAACATTAACGGTTAAGCGCTGTGTTCTGGCCGGCGGAACGCGGCCGGTGGTCAATCACGGTATACTGGAAACGCCCTGCGGCCGCTGGTATCTTTCCGGAAAAGAATGGGACCAGCTGGAAGAAGCCGGGCCGCTGCCCGAGAACTCTCTGTTTATGGTAGGAGATAATCAGTTCCGCTCCCTCGACAGCCGCTTTTACGGCCCGGTCCCCCGGAAGAACATGATAGGACGGGTATGGCTTCCTTCCCGGCGGAGAATTCATGGCTGACAGGAATTCTTCGGAATCGCGGATACGCCTGCTTGTATGGATTTCTCTGGGAGCCGCGCTTATTATTCTTCTGCGCTTCGCGTTTATAATGCTCTCTCCGGACCGGGTAGACGAAAAGGACGTTCAGAGTCCGGCGCCGGCCGAAAGAGGCTCCATAACAGACCGGAAAGGCCGCCTTATAGCGATGGAAACCCGCCTGTGGTCTATTACCGGCTGGAAACCGGAAATGAAGAATATTCCCCAAACGGCAGCGCTGCTTGGCTCTGTATTAAATGAAAAACCGGAAGATATAGCAAAACTCATTAAGAACTCATCGTCGCGTTTTTTGTATATAAAGCGCAAAGCCGCGCCATCGGAATCTGACGCCGTCCGGCGCCTTATTGAAAATAAACAGCTTCCGGGCATTCAGCTCCAGGAAGACTTCGGCCGCCACTATCCCATGAAAGAACTGGCCGCGCCTCTGATTGGATATGTCGGAACCGACAACGTGGGTCTGGACGGCATAGAGTACGCTTTTGACCGCTCCCTCGGGCCCGGAGGAATGACACTGGATGCAAAACGCCTCTACGGCCATACCGTGCGCCTGACTCTGGATATGGACACACAGTACCTGGTTGAGCGTATTGCTCTTGAATCCATGCAGAAACACAAGCCGGACTCCCTGATGGTTCTTGTAGCCAATGCTCAAACCGCGGAAATTCTGGCATGGGTGTCCCTTCCCTCTTTCGATCCCAACACCTTTACGTCCTCTACCCGGCAGCAGCGGATTAACCGCCCTCTGACTGTCGCTTACGAGCCGGGTTCGGTGTTCAAGATTTTCTCATGGGCGGTTCTGCTGGACAAGGGAGTGGTTTTTCCTGAAAGCGTTTTCGATACGCGGGGCGGTTATGAGCCGGCAATCTTCCGGAAATACGGTATTCCCCCCATTACGGATTTATCCGACTACGGTGTTCTGGATCTGGCCGGGGCTCTGATTCATTCCAGTAATGTGGCGGTAGCTCAGGCCGGTGAAGATATTGCATCGGAAGATTTCTACACCAGCCTGAAGAACTTCGGTTTCGGCAGTCCCACCGGGCTGCCCCTCCCGGGAGAATCGCACGGACTTCTGAACCCTGTTTCCCAATGGTCGCCCCGGAGCCGTCCCACCATTTCCATAGGACAGGAAGTGGGCGTTTCCGCCGTTCAGATTCTGGCAGCCGCAACCACTCTGGCCAACGGAGGCGTACTGCTTCAGCCGCGCATTGTCAAAGATGTTACAACAGTGGACGGTTCGGTTGTTAAAGAATACCCCCGCAATCCGGTCCGTGAGGTAATATCTCCCAAAACAGCGCGTTTAATGCTGGATCTGATGGAAAAAACGGTATCAGACCCCGGAGGAACAGCCCGGAGAGCGGCTGTTCCCGGCCTGAGAATATCCGCAAAATCAGGAACAGCACAGATAGCGGATCCCCAAACAGGAAAATACAGCGACAAGCGCTTTCTCAGCTCCACCCTGGCGCTGTTTCCCACGGAAAAACCGCAGCTCATTGTGTACGTTGTTCTGGAAAATCCCCAGGGAGAAAGTATTTACGGAGCACAGACAGCCGCTCCCATGGTCAGCAGTATTGCCCGGACACTGGCTCCCCTCTACGGCATAGCTATGGCCGGAAACACGGTAATAAACCACCCGGGAAAAGTACAGGTGTCCAACCCCCGTCCCGCACCAATTGGGAGCACCCTGCCCGACTTAACCGGTTATTCAAAGCGCATGCTTCTGAATTACCTGAACCACCCCGATATAAAATGGACCATTGAAGGAGAAGGCTGGGTGCGGTTCCAGTTCCCGCCGCCGGGTACACCGGTGGAAAAAGACATGAGTGTCTATGTGGAGCTGCGCTGAATATGGACACCGAGAACCTTCTGAATGCTGAAGCCTTGTCAGAGAAGTCCTGGCGGACCGAAACCTCACGCAGCGGAGAACCCACCGCGTATCTGAACGGCAGGGCTCTCCATTCCCGTTTTGATCCCAAAAAAGAAGCCCTGCGTGCCGCACAGAACGCGCCGGAGGCTGCCATTCTGGTTCTGGGCGGTCTGGGACTGGGCTATGTGGCCGAAGCCCTGCTGGAAGAACGCCCCGATCTGCGCCTTGTTGTAGCGGAGGCCGACCCAATGCTTCCGGCCCGGGCTGCCGCTGTACGGAATATGGATAAAATTCTCCGGCAGCCCCGTGTCAGCCTGTTTGCCGGAGGGAATCCGGCGGAAATAACCGAACTGCTCAAAGGCGGTGCGGCCGGAGCTTCTCTGGAGTATATGGAATGGAAGCCGTCGGCCGCGGCCCATCCGGCCTGGTACGCCCGCCTCAGGGAAGTTGTGGCAGACACCCGTCAGCGCCGGAATGTGAACGCCCGGACTCTGGAGCGTTTCGGTCCGCTGTGGGTACGGAATCTGACAGCCAACATTCCCAACATTCTCCGCGCCGTTTCTCTGGCTCCCTGGGAAAATACTTTTACAGATATTCCGGCCCTCATTATTGCCGGCGGCCCTTCTCTTGAAAAACTGCTGCCTGAACTGAAGGTTCTTCAGGAACGCTTTCTTCTGATTGCCGTAGACACAGCCGCCTGGGCTGTTTTAGCTCAGGGCGTGCGGCCGGACATTATTGCGGCGGTTGACCCGCAGTACTGGAACACCCGTCATCTGGATAAGTGCGCGCGTTACGAGCCGGGAACCGAAGACATACTGATACTGGCCGAGTCGGCCACTCACCCGGCGGTTTTCCGGCGTCTGAAAGGCCGTCCGTGGCTGACCCGCACCCGTTTTCCCCTGGGTACACTGCTGGAAGACGCGGCCGGAATTCAGGGGGTTCTGGAAGCCGGAGGCTCTGTCGCCACGGCCGCCTGGGATCTGGCCCGATACCTCGGCTGCCCCCGCCTCTTCGCGGCAGGACTGGATCTGGGCTTTCCCGGCAGGCAGACCCATTTTTCCGGCAGTCTGTCCCGGGAACGGCCGCTGATCTACTCCCAAAGAACCTCACCGGCTGAAAATGCTTTTTTCCATGCTCTGCACAGTGCCGGCTGCCGGAACGTTCCCGCCGCGGACGGGGGAGAGGTACTTTCCGACGCGCGCATGGATGTGTACGCGGCCTGGTTTTCCGAATCAGCCCGGAAAATTCCCGAACGGCAGCCGGCTCTGGCGGGCAGCTCCGGCAGAGCCGTAGAGGGAATGGGAACTGTCAGTCTGAATGAACTGAAGGCCTTCCCGGCCTGCCGGATGAAAATAGACAAAAAACTCAGCGAAATACGCCGGATGCCTTCAGACAAAGCCGTCCGGCAGCGGGTTCAGGACGTTCTGCTTTCCATGACAGACGCGCTTAAAGAATTACACAAAGCAGCAGAAACCGGTATTCAGCTGACCCGGCAGGCCGGAAAAATGCTGAAAGAGGGGCGCAGTCCTGAGCAGTATATTAAGCAGATGGATGAAATTGACCGCCGGATTCTTGGCGGAGAAGGAAAAGAACTGGTTTCCTTCCTCATTCAGCCCATTATATTAAGCATTCAGGCATCGGCTTCCTCAGCAGACACCCATCCGCTGGAAACATCCCGGAAACTCTACAGGCAGATTGCCTTTTCGGCTGCCTATCACTGTCTTTACATGGAAAAAGCCGCGGAAAAAATAAAAACGAATTTTTATGATAAAGAATATTAATGCCGCTGCCGATAATTATAATGATCAGGCAGTAGCCAATTAACCCGCGGGAAATCGACATCCAGATCCGCGGGTTTTTTTATGTCATACCGCCTGAATCCGGCAAAGACAATGGCTCACACAACTTCAACAACCGTTATTTCTGTAGTATAGTGCTGGAATGCAGACAATCAGAAAAAAATCAAAAAACACTGTAAAAACTTTACTGATTTTAATAATTCTGGCCGCGGCAGCCCTGCCCGGCGGCGCCGAAGAAGGTCAAAACCGTGCCGCTGCCGTCCCTGCCCGGCCGGATGCCTCTTCCAAAGAGCCCTCAGCAGAGCCCGTAACCGTAAGCGCGGTTAAACTGCATATACCCAAAGAAAAAACAAAACCCTCGGCCGTCCGCCGCTGGCTGGAAGTGTCCGAAGGCCGCCGGTATGAGAATGATAAAGCCCTGCAGGACGCGGTAGAACAGGACGTGCAGGAACTGAAAAACCTTAAAGTATTTTTATCTGTCGAGAGCCGCATAACACCCGATCCCCAAAATTCCTCCGGACGGATTGTTCATTATGAAATAACCGACGGAAACACATTTGTCCCCATTGTTATGCCCCTCTACAATTCCAACGTCGGCGGCATTCAAATTCTCTATGTGCAGATATGGGACAACATGTTTGGAAGCCTGATCGACTGGTTCAGTCTTTCCACTCTGTTTTTGAGAAAAAACGACGCGGGGAAGATTGAAACCGGCCCATGGGTTTTCTTTCCCAGAGTAAGCAACATAAAGCTCGGTTCCCTGAACCTCAGCGCGGAGTTCAAACAGGAACGGGTGGAGTCTCAGCGCTACAGCGGAACCTCACTGGTATCCAGCTACCGCTACGACGGAACAGCTTTGGCTGTGGGTTCTGAATTCCGTTTTGGAGAACTCCGGAACCTCCGCTACTCTGTCAAACCCGGTGTTATTTTCCGCTACGGCTACACCGACTTTCTGGGAAGCGGCGGTTTTTCAGAAATTCCCTTTGAAACCTATATTGCCCAGTCCTTCTACTACGACAGCGTGGATGTTTTCCACAACAGCCGCAAAGGCTGCCGGGCCGGAGTGAAAAATACTCTGCGTCTTATTTCCCGCGACGGCAAGTGGGTAACGGCTACTGATATCAGAGCCGAATTCGCACCGTATTTTGCTTTCGGAAAAGAAGGACGGATCAGCTACTATCCCCGCGTAATGATACTGGGTGTTATCGGCGACCGCTATGAAGGCCTGGGCAAACCGCTGCGGGGCATACCCGACGCCACCATGGACGGGAACTTTGCCTTCTACCTGAACCAGACTGTGGGCTTTGGCATATGGCGCTGGCGGGGTGTATGGGATTTGCAGATTCATCCCTTTTTCGACCTGGGCCTTACTACCGGAGGAACCAGAGCGTTCACCGGCATACAGGATATACGGCGCTCCACAGGGGCCGATATTCTGCTCTTCATAGAGAAAGTGCCCAACCTGGCCTTCCGTTTCTCCTGGGGTTTCGATATGGATTCCCGGGTGCCCTGGAAGGAGAAAAAAAAGAAAACCGAGTTTATTGTCCGCTATTCGTTCAGTTACTGACTTCTACGCGGAAGAAGCGTTTTTTACCCGCTTTGAGCATTATCTGACCGTCCTCAACGTATTCGAGTCCAATAAGGGCATCAACATCGCCGGCTTTTTCATTGTTGATTCTGGCTCCGCCCTGAGTAACAAGCCGCCGGGCTTCGCTCTTGGAAGAACACAGCTCTGTACGGGCAAACAGATCCAGAACGTTTATTCCGGCTTCCAGCTCTGA
>PDWI01009903.1_pt1 | contig 10797 bp, 8 predicted proteins | sample 1430891 | NCBI WGS metagenome assembly PDWI01 (sample SAMN01162508, study PRJNA174530) | Oral metagenome, whole genome shotgun sequencing project. | biome: Marine environment; feature: Marine mammal; material: Swab sample of the gingival sulcus; isolation source: swab sample of gingival sulcus... | reverse complement strand
ACTTTTCTATTTTGAATAATAGGCTCAATAGATTCATCTCTATTGATACAATCGATAATAGATGCTGCGTAGTTTGACATATCAACGGCTTTAAACCACTCACACTCTCTTAACTCATTAGGAACATAGGTCAAATTGGTTGCATAAATCTTATCAATCACACCTTGCTCTATCATTTTCTTAATCTCTTCAAGTCCATCCGTAAATAACGCAAAGCTAACCGCAACCGTTATACTTTTGACACCCATTTCTCTTAACTTCTTGCTAATATTCATAATACTTTGCCCTGATGAAATCATATCATCCGTAATTAACACATTCATACCCTCTACATTACCACCAAGATACTGGTGTTCAACGATTGGATACTTACCACCTATTAGTGTGCTAAAGTCTCTTCTTTTATAAAAAAATCCCACATCAAGGTTTAACATATTAGCATAATATATTGACCGATCCATACCACCAGTGTCAGGACTTATGACAATCGTATCCTTCCCTTTAATGGTATTTTCTTTATCATCTTTGAGTATTTGTTTTACAATCTCATAAGTAGGATATATGTTTTGGAATGTAATTAATGGAATGGCATTTTGGACATTGGCATCATGCACGTCAAACGTAATAATATTTTGAACGCCAAGTCTCTCTAGTTCTTGAAGCGCAAGCGCACAATCTAAAGACTCTCTTCCTTTTCTTTTACTCTGTCTACTAGCATATAAAAGCGGCATGATGACAGTAACTCTTTTCGCTTTTCCTCCAAGAGCTGAAACAACTCGTTTGATGTCTTGAAAATGTTCATCTGGTCCCATGTTGCATTCCATTCCATACATTTTATATTTAAGACTATAGTTACCTATATCACTTACTATGTAAATATCCTTACCACGAACGGTCTCTCCGATAATTACTTTTGCCTCACCGTTTGAAAATCTAAGTTCTTCAATTGGAATAATAAAGGTATCATCTTCTCTAACATAATCAAACTGATTTAGCATTGTAAGTTCATGCTTTTTAGAACAAAGCGCTCGATCTATTTTTTCTCCAAGTTCCTTAGCAGATTTCATAACAATCAAACCAAGTTTTCCATTTGGTAAATTAACTGCACTCATAAATCCTCCTTGTATTTATATATTATATAATAAATAGGTATTTGTCTATTAATAATAAAAAAACTTTTCAATATTTTTCTACTAAAAAAACTGACCTACGCAAGCTAATACTTGTCATCAGCTTATGTAGTTCAGTTCTATTATTTTTGATCATATTACATAAATATTTTTTGAAGTATAAATATAATAGCTATCAAATAAGTTAACTTTGGAACGTCTTTTGAATTTCCTGACACTAGCTTTAGTAAAACAAATGAGATAATTCCAAAAGCAATTCCTTCCGATATACTGTATGCTAAAGGCATCATAAGCATTGTTAAAAATGCTGGTATAAGTTCCGTATAATCATCAAGATTGATATCTTTAATAGGACTCATCATAAACGCACCAACTATTATTAGTGCAGGAGCAGTAGCTGCTGCAGGTATAATTAAAAATAGAGGGGAAAACACCAAAGAAAGGCCAAATAGTATAGCTGTTACAACAGAGCTAAAGCCTGTTTTACCACCTTCTGCAACCCCAGCGGCACTTTCAACATAAGTTGTTACCGTTGATGTACCTACCATTGCACCAAATGTTGTTCCAACTGCATCCGCAAAAAGCGCTTTTTTTGCTCTAGGAACTCGTCCATCTTTATCTAACATATTTGCCTTTGTCGCAACACCTATTAAGGTACCAACGGTATCAAACATATCAACCATAAGAAAGGTGATTAATACGGCAAGCATTTTAAAACTAAAAATTGAACTAAAATCAAATTGCATAAATGTTGGCGCTATACTTGGAGGCATTGAAAAGTAAGATTCTGGAAGTTGTGTAACACCCATAGGTATTCCAATAATTGTTGTAGCTATGATACCAATAAGAATCGCTCCCTTAACTTTTAAAGAAAGTAATATAGCTATAATAGCAATCCCAATAAGAGTTAACATAACAACAGGCGTGTTCAATTGACTAAGCGATAATATTGTACCCCCTTGATTATTAATGACACCAGCACTAGCAAATCCAATAACTGCTATAAAAAGACCAATACCAACAGAAATAGCTTTTTTAATTCCCATAGGAATACTATTAATGATGGCTTCTCTAACGTTTAAAAATGTTAGTAATATAAATATAATACCTTCTAAAAATACGGCTGTTAAAGCGAATTGCCATGTTTCTTTCATCGGGCCTAAAACTACGCCAAAAGTAAAAAAAGCATTTAAACCCATACCTGGAGCAAGTGAAAATGGAAGCTTTGCATAAAGTCCCATTACCAAAGTGGCAATCATTGCAGATAATGCCGTAGCAGTAAATACTGCTCCTACATCCATACCAGTTTGCCCTAACATTCCTGGGTTTACAGCTAGTATATACGCCATTGTCATAAAAGTTGTAATACCAGCACTTACCTCTACGCCAAAACTGGTATTATTCCCGCTAAAATCAAAAAATTTAGATATAAATCCATTATTCTGTTGCATAAAAAACCTCCACACGTACAATATGTAATAATTATACAATAACGTTCGTGTTTTTACAACCGTTTCCTCTATTTTCTTTACAAAAAATACCTATTGAACTATAATTTTACTGTAATATTTAAGTAAAAATAGTACGAAAGGCATTACACTTATGAAAAAAATAACTTTATTAGAACTCTTTAATACAATAGGCGTACCGTTCCCAGAGAATATGGTAGACAAAAAAAATGAATATCTTGAAAATGTATCTTACGTTCCTGTGCACATTAAAGAAAAAGGCGCTTATTTTTGTAGCACAAAACACACCAAGGATAGAGACATAAACGAATTTATGAACGAAGTGTTAAAAAGCAAACCAATGGTTGTTTTCGTAACAAATGAACAGAAAAACAAGTTGACAATCGATGGCCCCTTCGTTGAAATCGATGACATGTTCAATAAAGTGTTAGCCGTTACCAAACGGTTAAAAAACAAATACAAAGCAAAGACGATCGCCATTACAGGTAGTCTAGGGAAAACAACAACAAAGGATATGATTTACAGTGTGTTAGGAAGAACATTTTATCTGATAAAAAGCTTTGAAAACGAGAATACCATAGCTTATTTGCTTAAAAATATCCAACGTTTAGATGATAGACAAGAATTTCTTATTCATGAATTTGGTGTTGATATACCAACTGTCATGCCGAGAACGGCCGCAGCTTCAATACCTGAAGCCTCTGTTATAACAAACATATCTGACCCACATCTGGATACACTAAAAACGCACGAGGCCATTTTAAACGAAAAATTAAGCATGGTGAAAACAATGGCGCCAGGTCTTCCCGTGTTTTTGAATTTTGATGATACAAGACTTAGAAACTCAAATCTAACGGAATACAAAATAGTTAGTATAGGTATCGATAATAAAGATGTGGATTATTATGCTGATAATATCGTAGAAGAAGATGGAACAATACAATTTGATGTCATAAACAAAGACAAGAGAGAAAAAGTAGAAATAAATATAAGAGGAAGACATAATGTATATAATGCTCTAATTGCTTTTGCTATTGGCGATTATTATGGTATGAAGAAAGAAAAAATTGTGGAAGGTCTATCTAGATTTAGACCAACAGGAGTACGACAGACGCTTGTCAATGTAGGTGCTCAAAAAATATATTTAGACGCTTATAATTCTGCACCGAAAACCATACTTTCTTCCATTAACATTTTAGAGAGTATACCTGTTAGCAATAATGGTAGACGTATCGTATTATTAGCGGATATGGCAAGACTTGGTGATCAATCAAAAGAAATGCATATAGCGGTCGGAAAAGAAATAGGAACAAAAGATATCGATATCATTTACTGTTATGGTAATGACGATGCGAAACATATGTCAGAAGCCATAAAAAGCAAAGACAAAATTGAAGTGCATTATACTAGCGATCGGTCCGTGCTCAACAAATGGGTTAAAGAAAACGTAAGAAAAAATGACATTCTACTTCTGAAAGGCCCTATTAATAGACTGTTATCAAAAACAATAGATATCGTTTTTGGCAGTTCATATCACACAAGAAGTGAGTACTATTACCATAAAACCGTTGGCGATTTTAAATATAGAATTGTTTACGAAAAAGATACTAAAGCGAAAACTTTAGTATTAAACAAGTATTTAGGAAACGCAAAAAAAATAATGATTCCATCAACTCTTGACCATTTAGAAATGTTTGGTATGTTACCATATTGTTTTGTAAATAATACTACATTAAAGGAATTAATTATGCCTCACTCTATTCGCAACATTGCAAAAGGTTCTTTTAAAAACTGTAAGAACCTAAAAAAAGTCATGATGTCAACGTCGCTTAATGTCATTGAACAAGAAGCTTTTAGAGGGTGTAACAAACTGAAACGCATCGTAATCCCTGAAGGAACAACTCATATAGACGATAGAGCTTTTATGGATTGTGCTAAACTTAAAGAAGTGATAATACCAGATACCGTTGATTTTTTTGGAAAGGAACTATTTAAGAATTCCCCAAAAGTGAAGTTCAAATACTTAGTAAACGGAAAAATACAACAGCACCTAGTTTTTGAAAACACAAAAATACAACTACTGTTCAATCACACAACCAACGAACTAGAAGTGGTACCGATAGATAAGAACCAAACATTTAGTAGCAAAAAATATAAAAATCTTTCTATTAAATAGCAACTCTATCCATCCATGATAACAGCCTCTTTAATACTGATTATCAATACTAGACAAACGATACAATAACACATATGATAATCATTATAAATAAAGTAAAAAAATACGTTTTTTAAAAAAAAATATATAATTATACTTGCATAAATAATATAATCTAACCAAGAAAGATAAGTTTTGGGATTTAAAGGAGGTAAACATGGCTTATAAAATAATGGATACTTGTATCGCTTGTGGAGCATGTGAAGCGGAATGTCCAGTAGAATGTATAAGCGCTGGTGATGATATTTATGTAATCGATGAAGACAAATGCATTGATTGCGGATCATGCGCAAACGTATGTCCTGTTGAAGCGCCTCAAGCTCAATAAGAAAGATAACAAAGTAAAAAAACAGACCCTTATCAGTTCACCTGATAGGGGTCATTTTCGTTTATTCTTTATCCGCTTTATTATTTATTCTAGTTAAAAATTTAAGGATCCCTTTTTCATCATTTATCGTTAAATCAGCAAGTAATTTTTCAACTTCAATATCATATGTCATTTTTATTCTATTGGCATATGATTTACCTAACTCTGTTTTATATATGGCTTTCATTCGTTTATCATCTTTACACACCTCTTTTCTGAGGTATTTATTTTCAATCAATTTATCCACGATCTGTATGCCCGAACTTCTTGCATAACCATACATTGATAAAAAGTCCGTTAATGTTATGCCATCTTTCCATTGCATCAATACATACATCTGCTCATATGTCAAATTATTTCTTACATCGAAGAATCGGTTATGAATTATAAAGTTATCTAATAGCACCTGTATTGCCTTAACAATATGTTTATTATACTGTCCCATAACTACTCGTTAAGCAAATATGCTATCGTCATTAAACTATCAACCAAATGTACATTTTCGACTACCAAATCCTCATGTACTACTAAATCAATAGGGGTAAAATTCCAAATACTTCTAACACCAGATATAAAAAGTCGATCAGCAAGATCTTGAGCCACTTGATACGGAACACAGAGCACCGCAATATCTATCTTATTCTGGCTTAAATACGTCTCTAATATATCAATGTCTATTACCTCAACTCCACCAAACTTCTTACCTATTTTCTTTGGATCATTATCTAGAACACCTTTAATCTCAAATCCAATTTTATCAAAACCAAATTTTATTAACGCTTGGCCTAAATTACCAGCACCTATGATAGCCATGCTATACTTTTTATCGAGTCCTATTATCTTGCTAATTTCATTGTATAAATCCTCGACATTATAACCATAACCTTGCTGGCCAAACTCTCCAAAATTGTTGAGGTCTTGCCTTATTTGAGATGCTGAAAATCCTATAATCTCACTTAACTCTCTAGAAGAAGTTCTTTTTACTCCAGATTTCATCATATCATATAAATATCTATGGTATTTCGGTAGTCTTCTAACAACAGCCATAGAAATAACTTTATCACTCATAAATCCTCCTAAAACTAACAAAATTATATCAGAAATAAAAAGAAAATTCAATATTTTTGGACATTAAACTTTATATAATACTTTAATTTTTTATGATATTTTAACAATATTTGTGTTACAATTATTTAGGAGCACAATTATGATAAAATTACAACTAAATGATATAACGAAATATTTTTCAGATAAACGGATATTAGATAACATAAGCCTAAGTGTAAAAAACAATGAAAAAATAGGAATACTAGGTAACAATGGTGCGGGAAAAAGCACCATATTAAATATTATTTCAGGCGCTATTTCTGCAGATAGTGGCAAAATTCATATGGCAAAAAACACGACAATCGGATATCAAAAACAAATTGAAAAAAAACGGACTTTGACAATTTTTGATTATTGTCTTGAAACCTATAAAGATATCTTTGAGTTAGAAAAAAGAATAGAAGATGTAAATACAAAAATATCAAAAGAACCTACCAATGAAATCTTATATAAAAAATTGGAACAACTAAACTTTGAATTTGAATCAAAAAATGGATATGAGGTATGGAGCAGGATAAGAGGAATCCTGTTTGGTTTAGATTTTACAGAAGCTGATTTTAAGCGAACAATTAATTCATTAAGTGGTGGCGAATTAACAAAACTATCGCTTGCAAAATTATTAAGTAGAGATTATGATATTCTTCTTTTAGATGAACCAACAAACCATTTAGAAATAGAAGCAATCAACTGGTTATGCACCCATTTAAAATCTTACAATGGAACAATCCTATTTGTAACTCATGATCGATTTTTCTTAGATACTGTTTCTGATGCTATTATTGAAGTGCAAAATGCAAAGCTAACAAAGTATCACGGCAATTATGAAGAATATAAACGGAAGAAACAAGAAATTGAGAAAACCAAACGAGAAGAATATGAAAAATACCTTGAAAAATTAAAAAGAGAAAAACAAATACTCCTTGAATTTAAACAAAGAGCAAAAGTAAATGATAAATTCGCTGCAAGAGCAAAAGACAGAGAAAAAAAGATAGAAAAAATAGAAGTTGTTGAAAAACCAATGATATATCAAGACAAAATGAATATTTCATTTCACTCTATTAAGCGAAGTGGCGAAGACGTATTAGAACTTAAAAACATTTCAAAGCAATTTGATAAAGAGGTACTTAAAAACATAAATCTAAAGGTATATAGAGGCGATAAAATAGCAATCATTGGTGGAAATGGTAGTGGAAAGAGCACATTACTAAAAATAATAAATAATCTAATTCGTTACGATGGCAACGTAACCTATGGTACGGGGGTCTACTTAGCGTACTATGACCAGCACCAAAAAGAGTTGAACGACAATCGGAATCTTATCGAAGAGATCAATGAAGCCTTTCCTAAGTATAATCATTCTGAAATTAGAAAGATGCTAGCATCTTTTCTCTTTCGAGGCGATGACGTCTTCAAAAAGATATCAACGCTTAGTGGTGGTGAAAGAGCTAGGCTTTCACTTTTTAAACTATCGTTAAAAGAAAGTAATTTGCTAATACTTGATGAGCCAACAAACCATTTAGATATAGCATCAACAGAAGTTTTAGAAGAAGCACTGAAAGAATACGATGGAACCATTATCTTCGTTTCTCATGATAGGTACTTTATAAACGCATTAGCAACAAAAATACTAAAAATAAAGGATGGGAAAATAGAATTATCGAACGGCAACTACGAAAACTTTATAAATAAAAAAAAGATAGAGAAAAAAAAGAAAACGAAATACATTAATAAACGTGAAAAAAAAGAATTAAAACTATCTAAAAAAGAAATAGAAGAAAAAATAAATGTAGCAGAACTAGAATATGAAGAAATAACAAACAAATTAAATAATGAGGAGATTTACTCAGATAAGACAAAGGTTGAAGAATATATATATAAACAAGAAAAACTGGGTAAACATATAGATGAATTATATGAACAATGGGAGAAAGGAGAATGACATGTTTGACGAATTAAAGAATATGGTTTCCGAACGATTAGGAATAGAAAAGGAAAAAATTACACTGGAAACAGACATAAGAAAAGACATAAAAGCAGATAGCGCACAATTGCTTGAAGTCATATTAGATATTGAAGAAAAATACAATATAGAGTTACCTGCAGATCTTGATTCCATAAAAACAATGGATGATATCGTAAAATATATAGAAGCAAACAAGTAATTTGTTGTCAAAAATAAGTACCACCCTTCAAAAAAGGGTGGTTTTCACTAGGACTATCCCTAGAGTGAGATTATTCTACCGTTACACTCTTAGCCAAATTTCTAGGCTTATCTACATCATTACCTCTTAAAATAGATACATAATACGCAAATATTTGCATTGGTATTATCGATAATATAGGTGCAATATCTTCTTTAATTTTTGGTAGATATATTACCGTATCATCATCAAAAACTTCTTCATTATCATCAAAGGTTATTACAAGTACCTCTGCCCCTCTAGCCTTTACCTCTTGAACATTCGAAGCAGTCTTTTTATATAATTCTTTTTGAGTAGAGAACACGATAACAAATGTTCCCTCGTCAACTAACGCTATCGTTCCATGCTTCAACTCACCCGCCGGTATAGCAAATGAATTAATATAACTTAATTCTTTAAGCTTAAGGGAAGCTTCAAGCGCTGAGTAATAATCAACTCCTCTTCCTATAAAAAATACATTGTCATTGTTAAACTCGTTTGAAGCAATATGGCGTATCATATGCTCATTTTCATCAATATCTTGGTGAATATATGTCGGTAGCTCTTTTAACTCTTTTACGTAATCACCTAACGTTTCTTTATCAATTGTTTCCATAACACTAGCTAGTTTTAAAGCTATGAGATAAAATGAGGCCAACTGTGTAGTATACGCCTTCGTCGAAGCAACACCTATTTCTGGCCCCGCCCAAGTATAAAGCACTTCATCCGATTCTCTCGCGATTGAGGAGCCAACTACATTTAATATACTGAGTATCTTAGCGCCTTTCTCCTTTGCTTTTCTGACAGCTTGTAATGTATCTATGGTTTCACCCGATTGACTAATAGCAATAAACATGGTTCTATCATCTATAATCTTATCAGAATACCTAAACTCAGACGCAACTTCTACATCACATACAATTCTTGTTAATTTTTCAATAATATACTTACCAACAAGCCCCGCATGATAAGCCGTTCCACAACCTACAATATATATCCTATTTATCTTTTCTAATTCGTCTTTATTAAATGAAAATTCAATGTTTATATCGTTTTTCTTCGTTATTCTAGTATTTATAGTATCATTGATACCTTTTGGTTGTTCGTGTATTTCTTTTAATGTAAAGTGAGAATATCCTCCTCGTTCAGCAGATTTAAAATCCCAAGATACGTGATTTACTTCTCTTTCTTGTTCCTGTAAAAACGAATTGTATATCACTACATTATTTTTTGTTATCGTTACTATTTCATCATTATTAATATACATTACATCTCTTGTATACTTAATAAGAGCCGGTACATCAGATGCTAAATAATTACTATTTTTACCAAGACCTATAATTAATGGAGAGTCTTTTCTAACAGCTATTATCTTATCTGGTTCATCACTTGATATCACCCCTATTGCATAGGCCCCATCTAAGTCATCAACGGTATTTTTTACCGCCTTTAAGAGGTCTTTCTCTTCCATATAATTATATTCTATTAGGTGAGCAATAACCTCTGTATCGGTTTCTGATTCAAAGCTATAACCTTCTTGTATTAGAAAATCCTTAACTTCTTTATAGTTCTCTATGATTCCATTGTGAATGACAGCAATTCCTGAATTTCCACTAACATGAGGATGCGCATTTGTAACGGATGGTTTTCCATGAGTTGCCCATCTTGTATGTCCTATCCCTATTACCGATTTATCACTATCATTTAATTCTTTTTTTAAATTGTTGAGTTTACCAAGTGCTTTTTTTACAACGATTTTATTCTCTCCGTCTATAAATGCAACACCTGCTGAATCGTAGCCTCTATACTCCAACTTAGACAACCCGTCTATAAGCATAGGTATACCATTCTTACTACCCACAAACCCTACTATTCCACACATATAGCCTCCTATTTTTGATTAGCCACAAGAATAATATTGTTTAAGAGTCGCCTCTATGATTTGCTTATTCTTTTGCTAGACATCCGCCGAATATTCGATAATCTAGCTCCTCGTCATCTCATAATTTGAGATCTGGCGCTTTTTGTAATGGCTTAATACATTTTAATATATTTGTTAAAAAAAATCAAATGCCAAAAAAGAGAAGTGTAGAAACAAACTCTACACCTTCCTATCTGCTCTGTATCTTAACTTTTTTCGTACTTTATCTATTCTATCTCTCTCTATTTCTACCACTTTATAGCATTCTTTTTCACCTAAATCACAAACAACACTACCAAAAGGATCAACAACCATCGAGTGACCATGTATTTTAAATCGTCCTTCATATGTGCTTGCAGGTGAAACAAGGACAGAATACATTTGATAATCGATGCTTCTAGCTCTAGC
>PDWI01009901.1_pt1 | contig 10798 bp, 10 predicted proteins | sample 1430891 | NCBI WGS metagenome assembly PDWI01 (sample SAMN01162508, study PRJNA174530) | Oral metagenome, whole genome shotgun sequencing project. | biome: Marine environment; feature: Marine mammal; material: Swab sample of the gingival sulcus; isolation source: swab sample of gingival sulcus... | reverse complement strand
TCCAAACAAGTCAACCAAAAAATGATATTCTTCTTCTATCAAGAAGCCTTCTTTGTGAATAATTCCTTTGTTTTTGCCCACTGGCTGAAAGCAACAATCCAAATGTAAGGCATTTTCATAAGGGTTGGTATTTGACTTTTTTAAATGAAAACCGATTACTTTTTTATGAGGGAACAACTCTTTTAAAAATTGAACTCCTTCTGTGTTTGTTCGTGCGGTAATGTAATCAGGGTAGTCATCGTTGCGATAGGTTCCTACAAAAATATAATCGTTGTGTACCATCACATCTCCACCCTCAATGTGAACTTCCTCAGGAGGAGTAATGATTTTTTCTGGGGAAATTTGCTCTAATACATAGTTAATTGCCTCTAATTCCTGTATTCTATCAGGTAAAATATTCGATTTAATGAGATAATCATCAATCACAAAAGCAATATCTCGTGAAAAAATTTGATTACAGTCTTTGATTATTTCTGGGCGATATACTTTGACATCATATTTTTTTAAAACTTTTTCTACGGCGGTCATTTCCTCTATCATATCCTCTTCTTTAGGGTAAGTTCCCGCTTTGATGTGTTCCATTGATTTTGGGTCATAAGCATCTTCTAATAAAGGAGTTTTGCCGTTGCTTTTTGCTGTTCCTAATACGACAGCCTTTAAGGTGTCAGTTTCATTGACAATATGTAATCTCATACGTTTTCGTTGTTTGGGCAAATGTACGTTATAATTTTTAAAATTCATATCTCCTTTGGTAGAAAATAATGTATGTTTAGGTGTAGTTGTTTGTCTTTTAGTTTTTTGTGTTCTTAATTATTCCGTTTTGTATTTAGCATTTAATATTGAACGTTAGTTTGATTTTAGTAGTTCTTACGTTAAGTGAGAAATACGGTGCTTGAATGTTAGGTTTCTTGTCAAGGAAATAATAAGGTGGTACAGAAACTGTAATAACTTTACAATGATATCAAAGTCTCTATTTTCAAATTGCGCCCCGAAATCATTACTACTCCTATAGCAAAAATCAGCCACACAACTCCATTAATCATCATTAGTTTTGAGTCTGTAAGAGCATTTTTATAAAATGTAAAAAATCCGATGTTAATAGACAAATGGAATACCGTTGAGATTATGATACTATATTCCGTATTTCTTAAAATCCAAGCAAGAATTACAGAGGCTGAAATGGTAAATATGAGAAAACCTATCATAAATAATATTCCATTTTTATAGTGCCCAATATGCCACATTCCCCAAATCAAACCAACCATAATTGATGAAACGAATACTGAGTTTTTTCTTTCTAAAATGGGTTGTAAAAAACTTCTCCACCCTAATTCTTCTCCTATCGCACCTATCAACATGCCGACAATCATTACAGAAAATATCGGAGATAAATTGCTTGTCCGATCTATTTCTAAACTTGTTAATTTTCCAATAAGGAATGAAATAAAAATAAGAAAAAAGGGGAACACTAAAGCCAATAATGATTTTAGAGCAATTGCTTTATTGAAAGAAAAATCAATCGGAACTCGCAAATCTTTGTATAACATCACAACAACCAAAGCACCTATCATCGGTGCCAATTGCGGTAAAACAATTTTATTGAAATCAAGATTAATTTTTTGCTGAAATGTAGCAAGCAATGCCGTTGCAATCAAGGTTACTAATATAAATAATGCTATTTTATAAACCATATTCACCTCTTTTCCCTTGTTTGTTACCGCTACCAAACATCATACAATTACTCCCACAAAGCCATATTATCAATCAAACGAATTTTTCCAGCAAACACTGCAATAAATGCTCGATATTTCTTGTCTTTTTCTTTTGTAGTAGCCGATACTAAAGTAGTTTCTTCAGCAATGGTAAAATATTCTACTTCCAAAAGAGGTTGAGTTGTAAATTGTTCTTTTACCCATTCTTCTACTTTTTCAATGCTTTGCGTTCCAAACTTTTCTTTTGCCTCTACCAAAGTCTTATAAATAAAAGGAGCTACTTCTCTGTGTTCTTTGGTCAGCCTTGTGTTACGAGAACTCATTGCTAAACCGTCTTTTTCTCTAAAAATAGCACAAGGAACAATGTTAATTGGCATTTTTTCTTGTTGTACTAAGGCTCTTATAATTTGTAATTGCTGAAAGTCTTTTTCTCCAAAATAAGCATTCGTTGGAGTTACAATTTCAAATAATTTTTTGACAATCGTAGCTACTCCGTCAAAATGCCCTTTTCGGAATTTACCTTCCATTTGGTGTTCTAATCCTCCAAATTCAAAATGCTGAGAAGTTACATTTTTAGCATAAATTTCGTCTACTTCTGGAATAAAAACCAAATCGCAATTCGCCTTTTCCAACAATTCTAAATCATTTTCCAAAGTTTTGGGATATTTCACCAAATCTTCCTTGTTGTCAAACTGCGTTGGGTTCACGAAAATACTCACTACTACATAGTCGTTTTCTTCCCTCGCTTTTTTCACTAATGACAAATGTCCTTCGTGCAAAGCACCCATAGTAGGAACAAAACCTACGCTAACGTTTTCTCCCAATGACTTGATTTGCTCTTGTACCGATAAAATATGACTAAACTGCTCCATTTTCACTCTTAAATAAATGTTAAAAGAATACAAACATACGGATTAAAATGGTATTCTTCATAAAAATTTTGTATTTTTGCACCATTATTACCAAAAAGTGAGCGTTATGAAAAATAGTAAGATATTGGTGATTTCATCAGAGGTAGTTCCTTACCTTCCTGAAAATGACATTTCTAAATCCTCTTTCGAGTATGCAAAAGCCGTACATTCGAAAGGAGGACAAACAAGAATATTTATGCCTCGTTTCGGACTTATCAACGAACGAAGACATCAGTTGCACGAGGTTATTCGTCTTTCAGGAATCAATTTGGTGATAAACGATATGGATATGCCTTTGATTATAAAGGTAGCGTCAATCCCAAAAGAAAGAATGCAGGTTTATTTCATTGATAATGATGAATATTTCAAGAGAAAAGCCTTATATACAGACGAAGAAGATGTCCTTTTTGAAGACAATGACGAGCGATTGATTTTCTTTGCAAAAGGAGTTGTTGAAACGGTGAAAAAATTAAATTGGTCGCCAGATATTATTCACATTCACGGTTGGATGGCATCGTTGTTACCTTTATATATCAACGAATATTTTACAGACAACCCATTATTTGCTAAGAGTAAAATCGTAACATCTGTATATAAAAATGGTTTCGAGGGAGAATTGAGTAAAGAACTCCTTGATAAAGTAAAATTTGACGCCATTGACGAATCAAAAATCAAAGAATTAGAAAAATCTACTTATGATAATTTGATTAGCAATGCTCTTACTTATTCAGATGCAATCATTGCTGGAAGTGAGGAAATCAGCGAAGATTTACTTAAAACTATTGAGGATTCTGGAAAGCCGTTTATGAAATATGTTTCTCTTGAAGATGAGGAATACAAAACGACACTTCTAGACTTTTATCAAAACGAAGTTCTTACCGAAGAATAAATATTAAAATTCTATAAATATAATATGAAACAGTTTTTTAAAACGATTATTTTATCCTTATCCGTAGTAGCATTGGTTAGTTGCGAAAAGGATAATATTGAAATTGGTTCGTCAATCGTTGACCAAGATCAAATAAAACGTGCAAGTATCTCAAAAACTTTTACAGCAACAACAGAGCCTGTTGATAAAGTACTTGCCTCTGGATTAAGACAATATTTATTTGGCGTTTATTCAAAAAATCAATTCGGAACACTTTCTACGGGCGTTGTTTCTCAAATTTCAGCCCCAAGAACAGGAAGTGATTATTCTTATGGGAAATCACCGATTATTGATGCAGTATTTATCACCATTCCTTATGCAAATAAATACAACAAGGAGACAAAAAAATATGAAATAGACTCTATTTACGGAAACAAAGAGGTTCCTTTTAAGGTAAGTGTTTACGAACTAAAGACATTTCTAAACACCTTAAACCCTAATAAACCTTCAGAGTCAATGGTGTACGAATCGAATAAAAATTTCAAAAAAGGAGACACTCCTTTTTATAGTGGAAGTTTTAAAGTAAATGCAAATGACACTATTTTGTATGTCGACCGATTCGATACTGACAACAAGAAATACCAAACAGACACTATAAAAGAAGATAAATCAAGACCTTTTATAAGAATTCCTCTTGATAAGGATTTAGTGAAACAAAAGTTTGTGGATGTTGCTAATAGTAATCATTTTGCTTCACAAGATGATTTTAAGCACTACTTCAGAGGTTTTTATATAGATACAGAAGTACTTGACTCTATAGATTCTCATATAGCAATGCTATCTTTTAGAGGTGCTCAAATGCGTATTTTTTACTCTGATGTAGTAGATGAATCAGATTCTCAAGACTTAAATGGTAACGGTAAAAAAGGTGAAAAAGGAGTGCGTGTTGCAAGAGCGTATTATTTCCCATTAAGCGGTATAAAATCAAACATTTACAATCGCACAAACCGTGATTATTCTAACGACAAACGACTTTATGTACAAGGTGCATCTGGTGCTAAAATTGTTGCGGATATATTTTCGGAATTAGACATTAACAAACTGAGAAACACTCCTCACTTAGTAACACGAGCAAATCTTGTATTTTACGTAGATGAAGAGCAATCAGGCGAGGAACTTCCTGAGCAATTATTCATTTACAATAACAAAACTGATGAAAAATTGATAGATGCTCGTTATTCAAGAGAGACTGATTTAATCGGTGGAACTTTGGAAAAATCAGATGATGGAAAACCAATACGTTATGTATTCAGAATTACAAGACACATTGCTGATTTACTAAAAACAAGTGCCACAGGAACACCTGATAAACTTGGTATTCGTGTGTTTAACCCTACGGATTACATTCAATCAATTAACGCATTGAATTATAACTGGAATGTAAAAGGAGTTGTCCTACATAGTTCTAAATCTGAAATAGAGGCTAAACGACCAACTTTTGAAATATTTTATTCTGGATTGAAAGAATAAACTTATATAATAACTTTATAAACAAAGGGGGCTTATTTTTTCAAATAAGTCCCCCTTTGTTTTACACTATTATTTACCCCTAATGATTAATGAAAATTGTGTCTAAAACTATATCAAAAACATTTTGATACAAATTTTTCGTAAACTAAAATTCACTCGATATAACATTGATTTTAGAAGTAATTCAATTGAGAAATAACATATTTACAAGTAAGAAAAAAGTAGTTTATTATAGGAGTTTTGATTTTACATACCTCCCATTTCAAGATCAAGAGACTTAAGAGCTGTAGGTATTTTATCTACATCTTCTTTTATCTTTTTATATAATGAATCTTGAACTTTTATATCCTTTTTCAAGAATGTGACTTTATCATTAAAAGAACTCTTCATTTTACTAAGAACATTAATGTATTTACTTGCTTTTAAATCCAAATCATTCTTCTTCGACAAAGGAAAATATAGAATTGTATCCAATTGAAGAAGTCTTTTCATATACAAGACGCTATCCTTATGAGTTTTACTCATTTTTTCTACCTCGAAAATAGTATTTTTATCTTTCAGTCCTTTTTTAAGTAATCCTAGTACTGCCATTTCATTCTCCTTTGAATTGACTTCACTTTGCCATTTAACAGTATCTAATACTCGATAATTAGACCATCTATGCCATTCATTCTGCTCTGAAACTTTAGGTGTAGTAACTCGTAGCAATCCTTGCTTTTCAGTGATATCAATTTGTAAGGAATCTGCTAATTTTAAAAGTGCCTTATATGATTTCAACTGATCTTTATCTCTACCAATCTTAGCCTTTTTAGCACTTAATGTAGCACGTATAGAATCATTTACTTTGATGATTTGACGAACGCTATCCCTCTTATGCTCTAACTTTTTCTTAACATTTTTCAAGATTACATCATAAGCATCAATTTGAGAAGTATAGTAAAAGTTACTTTTCTTAAATTGAGTACTGTCTATCTGATATTTTCTATAAATAACATTAAAACATTTATTGTTTTTTTCATCAAACATATTAGGAACTTTATCCCCAATTGCTCCGATGAACATATCTACCAAAATGTCTTCCATTTTGTCCTGAGGTATCAAATCATCAGGCTCCTCTAAAATCGTGTTACTCGTACACGAGATTAGAAACAGACACAACACAATATATTTTAAAGATTTAAACACCAACTATTTATCTTTCAAAAGTTAAACGCATTCCCTTCACGTTATCATTAAATATTCCTTTATTATAGACAACATTACCATTTACTAATGTATACAAGACTTTAGAGTGAAAAGTCGTTCCTTCAAATGGTGACCAACCACACTTATATAGAACATTCTCCTTCGTAACTGTCCAAGGCAAAGACGTATCAAAAATCACTAAATCAGCATAATATCCCTTTCTTATAAAACCTCTTTTTTCAATTTGGAAGATTTTTGCAGGGTTATGACACATTTTCTCTACAATCTTTTCCAAAGAAATTTTCTCTTGTTTATAGGCTTGTAGCATTGCTGGTAAGGCGTGTTGTACCAAAGGACCTCCACTCGGAGCTTTTGTATAAACTTGTTTTTTCTCTTCCAGAGTATGCGGAGCGTGATCAGTAGCAATAACATCTATTTTATCATTCAATAATGCCTCCCATAATTTTTCTTTATCATCTAATGTTTTTACTGCTGGATTCCATTTAATAAACGTTCCTTTTTTAGCATAATAGGAATCATCAAACCATAAATGATGTATACAAACCTCACTCGTAATCTGCTTTTCTTCTAGTGGAATTTTATTGGTAAACAATTCCGTTTCTTTCCCTGTAGAAATATGGAAAACGTGCAATCTTGCTCCTGTCTTTTTTGCTAAATCTATAGCCTTAGAAGACGATAAATAACAAGCCTCCTCACTCCTAATTTTAGGGTGGCATTCAATAGGAATATCCTCTCCGTATTCTTCTAAATACTTTTGTAAATTTTCTTTAATCGTCGTTTCATCCTCACAATGAACAGCTATTAACAACTTTACTGATGAAAAAATTTCTTTTAAAACATCTTCATCATCTACCAACATATTTCCTGTAGAACTTCCTAAAAACAATTTGATACCAGCAACTGTTTTAGGATCGGTTTTGAGCACTTCTTCTAAGTTATCATTTGTTCCTCCCATCATAAAAGAGTAATTCGAATACGAAGTTTCACTTGCCTTCTGGAATTTTTCTTCTAACAATTCTTGAGTCACTGCTTGAGGAACCGTATTTGGCATTTCGATAAAAGAGGTGATACCTCCTGCAACGGCTGCCCTACTCTCTGTTTCAATTGTCGCCTTATGCGTTAATCCTGGCTCTCTAAAATGAACTTGGTCATCTATCACACCAGGCATAACGTATCTCTTCTCAGCATCTATTATCTTTGTATTAGAAGACTTCATACTAATCGAAGGACCTATGTCAACTATATAGTTCCCCTCAATTAGAATATCCCCATCAAAGATACTCCCTTCATTAACAATCCTAGCATTTTTAATTAAGATACTGTTCATATTTATCGTTATATTATTTGTTTTTTAATTTATAATTACGACCTAAATCGCATCTGAAAAACTCCGAAAACAGCCTCTTTTATAATAGAACCATTCATTTTAGAAGTCCCTTCTTTTCTATCGACAAAGTTAATAGGAATTTCTCTAATACGAAAACCCTTTTTAAAAGCTTTGTATTTCATCTCTATCTGAAAAGCATAACCTACAAATTGTATGCTATCTAAATCAATGGTTTCTAGTACCTTTTTAGAGTAACAAACAAATCCTGCTGTCGTATCTTTTACAGGAATACCTAAAATCATACGCACGTACAACGATGCGAAATAAGATAATGCAATACGTTTTATATCCCAATCCTTAATACATCCTCCCTTCACATAACGAGATCCTACACATACATCTGCGTCGTTTTCTTTACACGTATTCAATAATTCTTTTAGTTTATCCACAGGGTGTGAAAAATCTGCATCCATCTCTATTACGAAGTCATAATGATGTTGCAATGCCCATTTAAAACCGTGAATATAAGCTGTTCCTAAGCCGTTTTTACCTTCTCGTTCCTCTATAAATAAATTTGGAAATTCTGTTTGAAGACTCTTCACAATCAATGCTGTACCATCTGGAGACGCATCATCTACCACCAAAATATGACAAGAAATATCCTGTGAGAAAATTGCACGGATAATTGCCTCTATATTTTCTTTTTCGTTATAAGTCGGTATAATAACAAGACTTTTTTTCATTTTTTCCATTGATAGATATAAAATTTAACAGAAATATTTTTTTGCGGTTTATAACTCAAAAACGAGTCATAAATTACAACTCCTTCACTTCACAAACACATTAAGAAAAACACCTAAAAAATCCAATCATAATGATGGATTCCTCTTTGTATTAGAAATATCCTCATTATGAAATAAAACCACAGCTTACTGTAACTTTAAAGAACCAATTTTATAGGTTTTGTCTACAAATCTATTTTGTGGGTGCGAAGATAAGATTTTAATTTTTAACTTTGCCAAAAATTAAGCATCGAATGTTTGAGGCAGAAACAATCATATCACATAGCAAAGACAGTGTTACTTGGCTTTTTATAGCCATAGGTATACTTCTTTTTATCCTCAATATTTTTTACAAAAGTCGTTTACGAGTTACCAATACTTCGTTTTTGTCAGAAAAATATATAGGACTATTTTACTCTACCGATAAAAATAAATCTATTTTCGCTAGGTTTGACGCATTTCTTTTTTTTCTTGTCAATATATTGACCACAACCTTACTTATCAAAACTATTGACCCTCAAAATGGTTATGCTTTAATTATTTCCTTATTCTTAGGTGTTTTTTTAATATTAGACTATGGTGTAAAATATGGTCTAAGTACCTTCTTTGAGTATCAAGAAGAACAACGCCACGTAACCTATTTAAAAAATACTTATCTGAATAATATTACTTTATGGATACTCCCTTTTTTGCTTTTTTATCATTATTCACCAATCTCCAAAGATTTATTTAAGTGGATTTCCATTTCTTTATTGCTGATTTTATTGACGTTACGATACTTATTCGTAATTTCAAAATATAAAAAACCTATCAAACATCATTTGTTTTATTTTATTTTGTACATTTGCACGCTCGAAATAGCACCTATTTTAATTTTCGCAAAATGGGTGACTAAAATGTAAAAATGTACATATGAAAGTTAAAACAATTTTGGTTTCGCAACCAGCTCCAAAAACGGATAAATCTCCTTACTCTGAGCTTGCAGAAAAGTTAAAAGTGAAAATTGATTTTAGACCGTTTATACACGTAGAAGAACTGTCTTCAAGAGAAATTAGAGTTCAGAAAATAGACATCACTTCTTATACTGCTGTCATTTTTACAAGCAAAAATGCCATTGATTATTTTTTTCAATTCTGTGATAAAAATCGATACAAAGTCCCTAATGAAATGCGTTATTTCTGTCAATCAGAAGCTATTGCATACTATTTACAAAAATATGTTGTGTATAGAAAACGTAAAATTTATGTAGGAGGTCGTCATTTTTCTGATTTGAAAAAAGTTATTAAAAAGTACGCTGACGGAAAATTTTTACTCCCATCTTCTGACAAACTTAAGGACGATGTCGTTAAAGAATTAGATAGTCTTAAAATCAAATGGGATAGACTTACTTTATTCAAGACTGCTATAAGCGACTTATCTGATTTAGATAATGTTACCTATGATATTTTAGTATTTTTCAGTCCTACTGGCATCGACTCTTTATTGAAGAATTTCCCAGATTTCAAACAAAACAATACTCGTATTGCGGCCTTTGGAAACACTACAGTTCAAGCCGTTTCTAACGCAGGATTAGTATGTGATATACAAGCTCCTACACCAGAAACTCCATCTATGACAATGGCTATTGAAAAGTACATCAAAGAAGTAAACAAAAAATAGTATCCAAATTATCTTATTTAGATTTTTGATAAAATCTACAAGAAACGCTCTTTCAGTTCCTCTGAAGGAACCATACACTTATACTTTTTACCAAACCATTGATAACGATTTTTGGCAATAGTTCTGTATACAAAATCTCGGATAAATGAAGGAATAATGATAAAAACATAAAGCAACGGAAGACCGTTATCTAAATATTTACAAATTCTCAAAACTGCCGTAGAATCCTTGTAAACCACACCTTTTTCGATAAAAATAATCGAATTTAGATTATTTTTCACTTTTTTTTGTAACAAAATGGCTTTTGAAGCGTCTGATTGTAAAGAGGAGAATACAAAACGTTTTTTTGGATCGTGTTTGATAATGAACCGAACTGATGAATGGCATAAATGACAAACACCATCAAAGAGAACCACTAATTTATTATTTGTATTCAAAAATAAATTTTTAAGACTAAACAAAGATAGTATTTATTTAAGAATTATTTAAGAAAAAAATACCTACCTTTGTAGAAACAGACAAACCAAACAAGAATGATAAAGATTGAAAAACTTCACAAATCATACCCAATGGGTAAAAGTTCGTTGCACGTACTAAAAGGATTAGATTTACATATTAAAGAAGGGGAGTTTGTATCGATTATGGGATCTTCTGGTTCAGGAAAATCAACATTACTTAATATTGTCGGTTTGTTAGATGTTCACGATGAGGGAAAATATTACCTAAACGGTACTCTTATCGAAAATCTCAATGAGAAAAAAGCAGCGATTTTGAGAAATAAATTTTTAGGGTTTATTTTTCAA
>PDWI01009899.1_pt1 | contig 10799 bp, 7 predicted proteins | sample 1430891 | NCBI WGS metagenome assembly PDWI01 (sample SAMN01162508, study PRJNA174530) | Oral metagenome, whole genome shotgun sequencing project. | biome: Marine environment; feature: Marine mammal; material: Swab sample of the gingival sulcus; isolation source: swab sample of gingival sulcus... | reverse complement strand
TGTTATACTTGACTGGGTTCCAGCACATTTTCCTAAGGATGCAAGTGGCTTGGCTCAATTTGATGGTTCTTATCTTTACGAGCATGCGGATCCAAGACAGGGTGAGCACCCTCATTGGGGAACTTTAATATTTAATGTGGGTAGAAATGAAGTTAAGAACTTTCTTATAGCAAATGCACTTTTCTGGCTAAAAGAGTATCATATAGATGCCTTAAGAGTAGATGCAGTTGCTTCTATGCTTTACCTTGATTATGGAAAGGAAGATGGACAGTGGGTTCCTAACATTTACGGTGGAAGAGAGAATTTAGAAACAGTAGAATTTTTAAAACACTTAAATTCAATCATTAGTAAGAAGCATCCTAATGCACTTATGATAGCTGAAGAATCTACAGCTTGGGGCGGTGTATCTAGACCAGTTGAAAATGGTGGTTTAGGCTTTAATCTTAAGTGGAACATGGGTTGGATGAACGACTTTTTAAGCTATATGAGTGAAGACCCAATCAATAGAAAATATCACCACAATGAGTTAACTTTTAGCATGGTATATGCTTACACTGAAGATTTTATGTTAGTTCTATCCCACGATGAAGTTGTTCACGGTAAAGGTTCTATGATAAACAAAATGCCCGGTGATTATTGGCAGAAATTTGCTAATCTAAGATTAGCTTATGGATTTATGTATTCTCACCCAGGTAAAAAACTTATGTTTATGGGTGATGAAATTGGACAGTTTGATGAGTGGAATGTAGGCAAGAGTATTGACTGGCATTTATTGGATTTTGAAAAGCACTATCAGATGCAACAATATGTTAAAGCTTTAAATAATTTATATAAAGAAGAGCCTGCTTTTTGGAAGTATGATTTTGACGGAAAGGGATTTGAATGGATAAACTGTTCAGACTATGAGGCAAGCTATGTTTCCTTTGTAAGGTATGCAGACAAGAAGGAAGATACTTTAGTTATTCTTGCGAACTTTACACCAGTGCCGAGGTTTTTCCATACTACTGGAGTTCCTTATGAAGGTCAGTATAAAGAAATATTTAACTCGGATAGTTTTGAATTCGGTGGTAGTGGTGTTATCAATGATAATATTATTACTAGTGTTCAAAGAGACTATGATGGCAAAGACAATGCTATAGATTTGAGAGTACCACCACTTGGTGTAACTATTCTTAAATACTGTGGAAATAATTAAAAAATGGAGAAAGTTTTGAAATCGAAAGAAGATAAATATATTAAATATTATGATATGGAGCGAATTCCTTTAGAAAATACTTATCTAAAAAAGGTCGTATTTTCTGATACTATAATAGACGGAAGAAATGCACAATCAGCAATGATTGGTTTGTTCTCAAAAGAAATTGGTAGTAAATCATTATTTCATAAGTTATCCGTGGATGAAATATGGACTTTCCTAGAAGGTGACCCTATAAATTTGTATTTACTTAATGAGGATGGAAGTACAGAAACGATAATTCTTAGTGATAAACTAGGAGATAATCATTATAGGATGTATCATATAAAGCCTGGAGTGTGGCAAGCAGCTGAAACTACTGGAGAATTTTCACTTTATTCTTGTAGCTTGTCTCCTGCTTTTACTAGCGATGTTTTCGAGGGTGGGGATAAAGGTTTGTTAGAGAAGTACCCTAGTTATAAAAACATAATTATGAATATGTTACCTGAAGATAAATTTTTACCAGAGGGTTATGATAAATAGTCATAATTTAATGTAATTTTATTGTTGTTTAAATTTAATAAGTTTTTCAACTTATTATAAAAATATAAATACTTATTTTAAGGAGGTATTATGAGAAAAGTTGTTGTAAGTTTATTGGTGTTAGTGCTAGTTTTAAGCTCTTGTGCAAAGCCTGCTGATGATACATATGATAAGAAATCAGAAGCAAAGCAAACAGAGGAAAAGAAAACAGAATCTGCTGCAAAGGAAGAAAAGACAGAAGCTAGCAAGGAAGCGAGTGAAGAGGCACTTAAGATTGCCATTTTAACTTGTCCTTCAGGTATTGACGATGGTTCTTTCAATCAAAATAACTATGAAGGTATATTGGCATTTTTAGACAGCTATAAAAATGCTGTGGTTACTGATGTTCAAGAGAGTAGTGGTTCTCCTGAAGCAGCTATAAATGCTCTTAATGAGATAGTAGCTGACCATGATGTTTTTGTACTACCTGGTTTCCAATTTTCAGGAGTTAGTAGTGTAGCTATTGAAAATCCTGATAAAAAGTTTATACTTGTTGATGCTACTCCAACTCCAATAGATGAGCAAAAAGATTTTGAAAACGTACTTGCTTATGTATTTAAAGAGCAAGAAAGTGGTTTCTTAGCAGGTGTTGCAGCAGCAGGCGAAAGTAAAGAAGGCAAGGTTGCAGTAGTTAATGGAATAGCTTTCCCTTCAAACGTAAACTATCAATATGGCTTTATGGCTGGTGTAAACTACTCAAATAAAAAATATGGAACTAATGTTGAAATAGTTGAACTAGCTTCTCAAGCTGGTACTGATGTAACTGGTGCTAATGTAGGTGGAAATTACATTGGTGACTTTAATGACCCTGCAACTGGTAAATTTGTTGGTGAGCAACTTTTATCAGAAGGTGTTGATATTATTCTTGTTGCAGCTGGTAACTCAGGTAATGGAGTTTTCACTGCTGTTAAAGAAGCTGGCGAAGGTAAATATGTAATTGGTTGTGATGTAGACCAATATGATGATGGTGCTAACGGTGATAGCAACATAATGAAGACTAGTGCTTTAAAAGTTATGGATATCAATGTTAAACGTGGACTTGAAGCTATAGTTGATGGAAGCTTCAAGGGTGGAACAATGTTCTTAGGTGCTGATTCAGATTCTACTGGATTAGTAGTTAAAGATGGTAGAAACCAACTTTCTGAAGAAACTAAAAAACGTGTTGCGCAGTGTTATGATTTAATTAAAAAAGGTGATATAGTGCCACCTGCAAACTTTAATGGAAGTACTCCAACTGAGTTTAAAGGTTTAGAATAAAAATAATAAAAATAGGGGATTATCTATTTTAGATGATCCCCTTATGTTTAATTTTACTTACTTGTAAATTTAGATTGCTAACAAGGAGAGAAATTTGTCAGAATATATAGTTGAAATGAAAAATATAACGAAACGTTTTCCTAAGATTATTGCTAATGATAATGTTTCGATTTCAATAAAAAAGGGTGAAATATACGCTATTTTAGGTGAAAATGGTGCAGGTAAGTCTACACTTATGTCTGTGCTTTTTGGTATGTATAGCCCTGAAGAAGGTGAAATATTTATAAGGGGCAAGAAAGAGGAAATAAATTCGCCAAGTTATGCTACAAAACTCAATATAGGTATGGTTCATCAACATTTTAAGTTAGTGAGCAACTACAGTATATGTGAAAATATAATTATGGGTGTAGAACCTATAAAGAAAAAGGCATTTTTATTTCCATATGTTGACCTTGATTTTGCCAGAGATAAGGTTAAAGATTTAAGCGAAAAGTACGGTCTTGAAGTAGATGTAGATAGCAAGATAGAAGATGTTTCAGTATCTACCATGCAGAGGGTTGAAATACTAAAAATGCTTTACAGAGAAGCAGATATTTTAATATTTGACGAGCCCACTGCTGTGCTTACACCACAGGAAATAGAGTATTTTTTAGAGATTCTTCAAAACTTACAAAAAGATGGCAAGACTATAATACTAATAAGCCACAAATTAGAAGAAATTAAAAAAGTTGCTGATAGATGTGCCATTATGAAACGTGGTAAACTGGTCGGTGTGTATGATGTAGATAAGATTGAAACTTGGGAAATGGCTCATCATATGGTAGGTAAAGACGTTACTATGATAAAGAATGCTGGAGATGAGAATTTTGGTGAAGAAGTATTAAAGGTAGATGGCATTTCAGTTAAAACAAAGGATGTTCAAAAAGTGAACAATGTTTCTTTCTCTGTTAGAAAAGGTGAAATACTAGCTATTGCTGGTGTTTCTGATAACGGTCAAATAGAGCTTATAAAGGCTATTACGGGAATGATATCTTCTACAGGTAGCATTTATCTAAACGGTGAAAAAATAGATGCTATGAGCATTAGACAGAGGTTAAGTAAAGGAATAAGCTATATACCTGAGGATAGACAAAAGGTAGGCTTAGTTTTAGATTTTACTATGGCTGAAAATATGGTTCTTCACAAGTATTATGATGAAGAGTTTTGTTCAAAAGGACTGCTCGATAAACCAAAGTTTACTACTTATTGCGAGAGCTTAATTGATGACTATGATATTCGTTCGTCAAATAGAAGTGCAAGCACAGTAAGAGCTATGAGCGGTGGAAATCAACAAAAGATAATAGTTGCTAGAGAGATAGATCTAGGTAGTGACCTTATGATATTTGTTCAGCCAACTAGGGGATTAGATATAGGAGCTATTGAAAATATACATGAGAAGATTATTGAACAAAGGGATGCTGGAAAGGCTGTTATTTTAGTTTCCTTAGAACTTGAAGAAGTTATAAATCTAGCAGATACCATAGCCGTTATGTATGGTGGAGAGCTAGTTAAGATCGATAGTAAGAAAAATCTCGGCAGACTTGAGATTGGAGAATATATGATGGGGGTGAAAACTAAATGAAAAAAATAATGCTTTCACTTTTATCGGAAAAGAGAAAAAATTTTACTGTAGCAATTGGTGCTGTGCTTTTAGGTTTTCTATTTGGAGCTATAATTTTACTTATACTAGGCAAAAATCCACTTCAAGTGTATTATGCACTTTTACAGGGTAGTGGTTTTGCAGTTAAAGAAAAGTATGCAAAGTTTAGAAGTGTTTTTACTGACTTCATGTCGCTAGTAAATTATTTAACTCCACTTCTACTAGCTTCATTAGCCTTTGCAGTTGCTTTTAAGGCTGGCTTATTTAATATAGCTATTTCGGGGCAGATGTTATTTTCTGGATTTATGGCAACTATCTTAGTTGGATATGTAAAAATGCCATTGGTTTTAGGTATTACTTTAAGCCTTTTAATTGGAATAGTAGCTGGCGGCTTTATAGGTGTAATAATTGGCTATTTAAAGCACAAGTTTAATATTAATGAGGTAGTTAGCTCCATAATGCTAAACTACATCATAATGTATATAGTAGGTTTTGTAATACAGAAATACTATATCGATCCTATCTCAAGGCAATCAAAAAATATTTACTCTAATGTTAGGATTACAATTGCTAACTTTAGAGCCTTTGGCTTAAAATTTGATTTACCAATTGGAATTATAATTGCGATTATAGTAGCTTTCTTATTACACTACATTTTTAAGAAAACATTATTTGGCTTTGAAGTGATTATGATTGGTAAAAATAGAACCGCTGCTAAATATTCTGGAGTTAATGTCGGTAGAAGGATGTTACAGTCAATGGTTCTATCAGGTGCTCTTGCAGGTATGGCTGGAATAACATATTACTTAGGATACTTTAGTTCTATACCTTTTAACACCTTAAATCAGACTGGTTTTACAGCTATTTCTGTTTCTCTTTTAGGTGCAAATTCACCTATTGCGATAATTTTTTCATCACTTCTTATTAGTATTATAAATAAGGGTTCGACCTTTATGAGTTCTAAAATGGGTGTTGAACCTGAGATAGCAAGTGTTATAACAAGTATTATATTGGTGTTCTCAGCTCTTAGTGAATACTTTAGAAGCATAGCGGATAAATTTGTAGAGAAGCAAACAATGCTTATGGAAAAGTCTAGTAAAAAGGACTTGGAAGGGGGTAGTGATGAATAGTATTATAACAGAAGGATTAAACTTTTCTCTTCCATTATTTATAATAGCTATAGGTGGAATCTATAGTGAGCGAAGTGGAGTTATGAACTTGTGTCTAGAGGGATTACTTGGTTTTGGAGCTTTTACTGGAGGACTTTCAGTAATTTTGTTTTCACTACTTGGATTTAGTGGATGGATATTGCCAGCATTAGCCTTTGCTTTCGCAATAATAGGTGGTGCTTTATTTTCTATTTTACATGGACTATTAACCATTAAATTTAATGCCAATCAAGCTATTAGCGGTGTTGTTATAAACTTACTAGCAATGAGTTTGACTGGATTTCTAACTGGTGAAATAAACAGAGTTATTATTGGAAAGGCATCTGATAAATTTATTCTTTCAGTTTTTCCGAAATTTACAATACCTATTATTAGCAAAATACCTATTTTAGGAATTGCATTTACAGAATTATATGGTTTTCATTTTTTAATTATTATAGTGGCTCTCTTTATGTATTATATCTTGTATAAAACTAAATTTGGTTTAAGGCTTAGAGCTTGTGGAGAGAATCCTAGTGCAGTAGATGCTTGTGGCGGAAATGTTTACACAATAAGGTTTATTGCTGTACTAATATCAGGGGCTTTAGCAGGGATAGGAGGAATGAGTTTTGCCTATTCACTTTCTGCTAGTTTTTCTAATGATGTATACTTTGGAGCTGGATTTTTAGCCATTGCAGCCTTGATTTTTGGAAATTGGAAAATATCTAATACATTTTTAGCCTGTCTTATATTTGGTTTTGCACGTTCCATAGGTTACTACATCACAAAAATTATGGAGTTACCAGTTCTATATTCTAACTTGGTATTAATATTACCGTATGTAGTTACACTATTTTTATTAATTTTTTATTCAAGTTCAAATAGAGCACCGGCGATGATAGGTCAAAGCTATGACAAAGGAAGGAGATAGTATGATAAGACTATACAACTTAAAAACTCTTAATATTTATGATGAAGTAGAAATTAAGGATAATGAAATAATAATAGATGGTAAGGAAATTGTCTATGTGGGCATGGATACATCAGTATTTGATTATGACGAGAGTTATGATTTAAAAGGCAATCTCGTTATGCCTGGTTTTAAGGATGTTCATACTCATACAGCGATGACATTTCTTCGCTCAAGAGCTGATGATATGCCACTCCTTGACTGGCTACACAATCAGGTTTTTCCTTATGAAGATGCTTTGACTGCAGAAGACACATCAAAGTTTAATAAACTTGGGATTTTAGAATATTTATCTTCCGGAATAACACTTTGTTTTGATATGTATATGTTTAGCGAGCAAATGGTTGAAGATAGCATAGATATGGGCTTTAGAACAGCTCTGTGTGGTGTTGTTACAGGTGGAGAAAAAGATATAATTAGAGCCGAAAATAGATATAATAAGATAAATGGATACCATGAATTAGTTGAGTATTTTTTGGGATTTCATGCAGAGTATACAATTAGTCCAGAAAATTATAAAGGGCTCGGAGAATTAGCGAAAAAATTAAAAGCTCCTGTTTTCCATCACAGCAGTGAAAGCTGGGCAGAGGTTGAAAATTGTATTAACAAATACGGAATGACAGCAGTAGAAAGAAGCAATCACTATGGAATTTTTGATTATGGTGGAGGTATTTTTCATGGTGTACATTTAACGGAAAATGATAAAAAAATCTTGAAAAAAAATGAGATTTATGTTGTTAGCAATCCTTGTTCAAATAGTAAGTTAGCTAGCGGTATAGCTGATTTAAAAGGTCTGGATGAGTATGGAATAAATCTTGCCCTAGCTACTGATGGGCCTGCAAGTAATAACTCGCTTAATATGTTTAAAGAGATGTATTTAGCAAGTGTGCTTCAAAAGTTAAAATATAATAGTGCTAAGTCAATGGATGCAACTAAGATACTTAAAATGGCTATTATTAATGGAGCACAGATGCTCGGATATGATAAGTTATGTGCTGTTGAAAAAGGTAGTATTGCGGATTTAGTTGTAATTGATTTAAATAAACCTAATATGCAACCTATTAATAATATAGCCAAAAACATAGTTTATAGTGGTGATAATAGCAATATTTATATGACTATGATTAATGGTAAAGTACTATATAAAGATGGCGAATATTTAGCTTGTGATAGTGAAAAGATAATTTATGAAGCTAACAAGGCAAAAGAAGCCTTGATAAAAAGGGTGGATAATAAATGAAAGTTGTAATAGTTGGAACAGGTGGCATAGCTGATTTGCACTGTCAAAGTCTTAGAAAACTAGGTATTGAAATAGCTGGAGTACTTGGAGTAGATGAAGCTCAGGTAAGGCATTTAAAAGATAAATACCAAATCTCTAAGACATATGAGAGTTTAAGTGCTATTAAAGAAAGTATAGATGGAGTTCATATATGTACTCCGCCTAAGTATCATTTTGATTATTCGAAGTTTTGTTTAAATAATAATATACCACTAATTAGTGAAAAACCACTTTGTTCAAATATTGAACAATCAAAAGAACTATATGATTTGTCAAAGAATAAAAAAGCTGCAATTAATTTTAATAATAGATACTTAAATATAGTGTCTATTGTTAAAGAAAGACTTGTAGATAAGGAAATCATCTCTATTACTGGGCACTATTTTCAAGGTTTTCATTTGCTTCCAGCAGATTTTTCGTGGAGATACACAGAAAAAATGAGGGCTGTGAGTGAGATAGGATCACATTATTTTGACCTCGTAAGATATATTACAGGTGAGGAGATATTAGAAGTATTTTCAGTATTTAAAAATACTAAAAAAGAAGTTTATTTAGATGATAATAAATTAGTACCATATAAAACAGAAGTAAAAGCAGAGGTTGAAAATGAAGATATCGCCTTTGTTATTTGCAAATTATCTGGTGGCAGCTTAGTTAATATTTCCCTTAGTGAAATTAATCATGCAAGAGTTAACGAAATAGTATTGGATATAAATGCAGGTGATGAGTCTTTCCTAATAAATTTAGAGCAACCATATAAGATAATAAGTGCTAATTCAGCTGGTAAGCTTGAAGAAACGTTTCCTTTTACTGGTGGTTTTACAAGCACTTTTGAAGACTTTTTTGAAGACTTTTATTATGCCAAAGGTAGCAAGTATGCTACGTTTGAAGATGGTTTAATCAATCATAAGATAATGGAAGCTGTTTATAGAAGTAGTAGAAGTGGAAAGTTTGAAAAAGTTCAGTAAACTTAGAGAGAATGATTTAAAAATTAAATGTGTATAAACATAAAGAAAGTCCCAGCACTAAGCCGAGACTTTCTTTTAAATTACTTGTTTTATTTGCTCTTATGCTGCAGGAGCTTCTGCAGGTAGTATACCTTCTTCTATTAATTCATTGATATTGATTGATTTAATATTTCTAGTTCTCTTATCTTCAGACATTGGAATTACTATAGTTCCATCTATAAGAAGTTTATATACTTCTTCACGTCTTGGGTGCATAAGGTCAGGAGCACCTATGATTTCCCAGTTGTTATCAACTTTAGGAATGAATTTTCCATCATAAGTTTTCTTAACGTATTCACCTATAAGTGTTCTAATACGTCCATTATCTTGATATTCTTCATAAGAGTCATAGTACTTATCTTCTTCTTTAACTAAACCTAGTTTTAGAAGAGTACCTAATCTGTAGTTGTTTACAGCTAGTTTATATACTTTGTCATCAACGATTGGCTTACCGTCGATAGTCGCATCTGTGATTCTTTCACCAGCTTCCTTAGAAATATCAATCTTGTAATTAACACCAGTAAACATATCGTAGTTATATCCTCTGATATCCTTATTGAAACTTACAGTTACATCACCTGGCTTGTAAGTATTGTAGTAGCTAGCTGACCACTCCATATACTTCTTAAGGTTTTCACCAGTTATTTTAACACCAACTAGAGTGTTAGGATATTTGTAAATATCTGCTGCATTCTTCTTCTTGAAAGCACCTTTTCTAAGGTTCATATCAGGTCTAAATGCTGCTGCTGAACTAACGTCTGCCTCAGTATAAGCTTTTTGAACTTCATTTATAAGGTCGAGTAGAGCAGTATCTACAACTTGTGCTGTAGGCATTGTAGTAACTTTAGCTTCTCCAGTTATGTAGTCAACTCTCTTGATGTAGTCTTCTACAACTTCGCCAACGATAACGTTTGCATCATCGCTTGATTGTTCGTGAACGAACTTAAATTGTTCTAAGATAGCTGGGTCAGCTTCAACTTCTTTAGTAGAAATATTTTCGCTTGCCACACCTAGAACTTTTTTGCTTCCATCAGGCATTACTTCAACTTTAATAACTGATTTAGCAACTGCTTGTCCATAACGACCTGGCTCAATAAGAGCAACACCATTTAATTCTTTAGCATACATTTTGTGAGCATGCCCACCAACGATTAAGTCAAATTCTGGGTAAGTTTCAGCAACCTTGTTTACACCAGCTCCGCCATATTCTCCGTCTGGATCTAAGTGGAATACACCAACAAGTACATCATATTTACCTTTTAACTCATCAATAGCGAGTCCAAGAGCTTCGATAGTTTTCATAAATTCAAGGCCTTCGAAGTGGCTAGGAGTACTAGCTTCCCAAATTGGAATATGAGGAGTTACAAGACCGATAACAGCAACTTTAACACCATCAACATCAAATATTTTATATCCGTCGATATATCTATCTTTAGTACCTTCTTTATAGATATTAGTTGAAAGTACAGCACCTTCAAAACCTTTAATATTTCTATTTAAGAAATCCATTGAGAAGTTGAATTCGTGGTTTCCAATTGCCCATACATCAGCTCCTAAAGTGTTTAGACATTGAATCATAGGGTGTACTGGCAAATCGTTAAATAGTTCTGCACTGTTATCTTGAACAGTGTCACCAGCATCAACTAAAAGAAGATTTGGAGCAGTTTTTCTTTCTTCTTTAACAATAGTAGATATTTTTGCTAAACCTGCATCCGCATCAGGACTATCTTGTGCATAATCATA
>PDWI01009898.1_pt1 | contig 10799 bp, 10 predicted proteins | sample 1430891 | NCBI WGS metagenome assembly PDWI01 (sample SAMN01162508, study PRJNA174530) | Oral metagenome, whole genome shotgun sequencing project. | biome: Marine environment; feature: Marine mammal; material: Swab sample of the gingival sulcus; isolation source: swab sample of gingival sulcus... | reverse complement strand
TTTCTTTCATCATCAAGAACAACACCTAATGCTTTTAATCTTTCACATACTTTTTGTCTTGTTTCAGGCGAATTTTCTCCTATACCACCAGTAAATACTATTGCGTCTAAACCTTCCAATTCAATAAAATATTCACCAATATATCTAGAAATTCTATTCGCATATATATCAAATGCTAAATTAGCTTTTTCATCACCATTATACATAGCTTCTGTCATTTCTCTATTATCAACTATTCCACATATACCTAACATACCAGACTTTTTATTTAGTATATTTAACACTTCTTTTACAGTATAACCTTTTGTTGTTAAAAACTCTACTATACTTGGATCTATATCACCACTTCTAGTTCCCATTGGTATTCCTGCTAATGGAGTGAATCCCATACTTGTATCAACAGACACACCACCTCTAACAGCACCTATTGAAGCACCATTACCTAAATGACAAACTATAACTTTACTATCTTCTTTATTTAATATTTTTTCAATTTCTTGACTTATATATTTTATCGAAGTTCCATGGAATCCATATTTTCTAATTTTATATTTTTCATAAAATTCATATGGAATAGAATATATATATTTTTCTTTACTAATTGTATTATGGAATGCTGTATCAAATGCTGCAACATTTTTCTTGCCAGGCATTAATTTCATACATAATTTTATTCCTTCTATATTAGCAGGATTATGTAATGGTGCTAAATCTATAACTGTTTCTAATTTTTCTAAATCTTCTTCAGTTATAATTGCTGTTTCCTTAAACAATTCTCCACCATGTGCAAATCTATGCCCAATTGCGTCAATTAAATCTAAATCCATTAATGTAATTACAAGTTTTAATGCATCTTCATGATTTCTAAAATACATCATTTCATCTTTAACTTTAACACCTTTTTTTAAATCTTCATAACTATAAATAGAATTTTCAAATCCTATTTTTTCACAAATACCTTTTAATAATAGTTCTTTATTTTTTGTATCTATAAGTTGAAATTTCATTGATGAACTTCCACTATTTAATACTAATATTATCATATAAACCTCCTCTTATTATCTCTATTAGTATACTATGTTTTTAATTTTTTTCAAAATTTATTTTATTCAGAAAAAAAATATGCTTTAAAAAGCACATTTTTTTCTATAAATTAAACTCCATATGTTTCTAATAATTCACTTAATTCTTCTTTTTCTTCAAATTCTCCAACTCTTTTAACAGATAATATCATTGAAGATTTAGCTCCATTAGAATCTATAACTATAACTTTTACATTATCTCCTACATTTAATTCTTCTACTGTTTCTCTTTTAGGTATTAAACCTTTAAATCTTGGTGTTAATTCTGCTAAATAAGCATTTTCTAAGACATTAGTTACTGTAACATCAGCAAAATCTCCTATTGCATATTTTTCATGTGCTTCTAACCAAGGCGAAACAACTAATTCTTTAATTGATGCTGCTATTTTTCTTTCTTCTTTATCAATTGATAAAATAACTACATCCAATTCATCACCTTCATTTAATTCAGGTAATTCTTCTTTAAGCCAAGCATATTCATTTCTTCTAACAAATGCTTCTAATTTATTTTCTAATTCAACAAACATTCCATATTCTTGCATAAATATTATTTTAGCTTTTATTTTATTTCCTTCTTGCATTATTTCTTCAATGTTTTCCCATTTTTCATCTAAAACTTTTTTAGCACTTAATGAAATTCTTTGTTTTTCATCATTTATATTTTCAATAAAGAATTCTATTGAATCTCCAACACTATATGATTTATCTAATTGGAAAAATTTTCTATATGATACATCAGATATATGCATAAATCCTTCATCATTTGTTCCATCAATATCAATAACTAAACCAAAATCAAATATTTCTTTTATAGTCCCTGTTCTTTTTTCACCAATTGTATATTTTTCTCTAACTGTTAACCATGGATCTTCTGTTAATTGTTTGACACTTAACTTAATTTTTGATTTTTCTTTATTTAATTCTATAACCTTAGCATCTAATTCTTGACCAACTTTATATACTTCTCTTATATTTGAAATTTGATTCCAACTTAATTCAGAAATATGTACTAATCCTGTTATTGACCCTAAATCTAAAATTAATCCAAAGTCTAATATTTCTTTAACTGTTCCTTTTAAAACATCTCCAACATTAACTGTATCTAAGAATTTATTTGTTTCTTTTCTAACAAAATCAACTCTTGAAACTGTTAATCCTTTTCTATTTTTTTCTTTAACTACAAAACTAAACTCTTTACCAACAATTTCATTCCCTCTTGCTGCTGATAATGAAAATGGTAAAAATGCATTGTTACTTTTTATTTTAACATTAAATCCACCTTTAATTTTTTTAGTAACTGTACCTTTTACAGTATCACCTTCATTATATTTTTCTAATTCTAATGCCCTATCTAAAGCTATTTTAGATACTATTATAAAATCATCTTCACTTCTTATATATTGTACTGATATTTTATCTCCAATTTCATATCCTTCTATTTCAAATGCTCTTACTCTTCCTTCAAGTTTATTGTTTATGTCTAAGAAACCGTAGTCCATATCCTTTCTAACAATAATAGCATCTTCAATAACTGAACCTGATTTATATTCACTTGGAACATACTCTGCTAAAAGTTCTTCAAAATTAACATTACTCATAACCTTATATCTCTCCTTTAAATTTATTTCTATTTGTTGCTAAGATGAAAAAATCACCTTATCTATATTATTATACATTATTATATATAAAATTGCAAAGGAAAATTCAACTTACAATTTTATTTTTTCTTCAAACTCTAAATAACTTCCATATATGTCTACATTCATCGCATATAACACATAATTATACACTATAATTATAGGCATAATCAATATATTTATTAACAGCAATATTTCTGTACTACTAAATAAATATAATGCTGAAAATATATAAATAACAGCAATCATAACTGATAAAATAATAAAAATTCTATATTCTCTTCTATTTTTATTCCACATATGCTCTCTAAATTTTTTATAATTATCTTTATTTACTTTACTATAAACATAAAATTTTATTCTTAAAAAATAGTATAGTATTATAACAACAAAAATTACACTAAATACAATTAGTATTAAATTTGATAAAAAACCTATTCCTAAAATATATGTAAGAATAAACACAAAAAAGCTAGAAATAATACTTATAAAAAAATAAATCCCTGAAAATATAAGTATATATGCTGCAATTCTTCCAAATTGTATTTTTTCTTTGTATCTTAATTCAACAACAAAATAAAACGACACATACATATTCAATAAAATTTGCGCTAACTTTATAAATTGATTGAAATTAACTAAATTTATTTTTTTATATATATTTATAAATAAAATATTAATCATCATTTGAATTAACATCAATAATACAAATTTTTTCATATTTGAAATATCTTTTATTTCTTTTAACATAATATAATTTCTCCTTATATAATAAAAGCAGTCAAATGACTGCGTTTTATTTTGCAAACTCTACAGCTCTTGTTTCTCTTACCACTGTAACTTTTATTTGTCCTGGATACTGCATTTTTTCTTCTATTTCATTTGCAATATCTCTTGATAATAATACTGCTTTATCATCATCAATCTTATCTGGACTAACAATCAATCTTAATTCTCTACCTGCTTGTATAGCATAAGAATTTTCAATTCCATCATAAGAATTTGCTATTTCTTCTAATTGTTCTAATCTCTTTAAGTAATTAGTTAAAGTTTCTCTTCTTGCTCCTGGTCTTGAAGCTGATAAAGCATCTGCTGCTTGTAATATTACAGCTTCTATACTAATCTTTTCTACCTCATCATGATGGGCTTCAACTGCATTTATAACTACTTCTTTTTCTTTTGAGAATTTTCTTAAAAAATCTGCTCCATTTATAGCGTGCGAACCTTCTTGTTCGTGTGTAAACGCTTTCCCTATATCATGGAACAATCCTGCTCTTTTTGCCACTTCAACATTTGCCCCTATTTCAGCAGCTATTGCACCAGCTAAATGTGCAACTTCCACACAATGTTTTAAAACATTTTGACCATAAGAGGTTCTATATTTTAATCTTCCCAATACTTTTAATACTTCCTTTGGTAATGTAGGGATACCTACATCTAATATTGCTTCTTCAGCTGCATCATATATACTTTGTTCTACTTCAACAGCAGCTTTTTCAACTATTTCTTCTATTTTAGTTGGATGTATTCTACCATCTTGTATCAATCTTTCTAATGCAATTTTAGCCACTTCTCTTCTAACACCATCAAATGATGATAATACTACTGCTTCTGGGGTATCATCAATAATTAAATCAACTCCTGTAGCAGCTTCAATAGCTCTAATATTTCTTCCTTCTTTACCTATGATTCTACCTTTCATATCCTCATTAGGTAATTCTACAACTGTTATGGTTGCATCAACAACAAAATCAGATGCCCCTTTATTTATTGCTGTTGAAAGAACTCTTTTTGCAATTTTATCTTTTTCTCTTTCTAAATTATACTCATAATCTTTAATTTTCAATGCTTTATCGTGCGTAAGTTGATTATCTAATCTATTCAAAATTATATCTCTTGCATCTTCTAAATTAAGTTCTGCTATTTTTTCTAATTCTTGCTGTTCTTTTTCAATAATTATATCTAATTCTTTTTGTTTTTCAATTAAATCTTCTTTGTGCTCATCTAATCTTTTTTCTTTTTCTTCAAGCCTTTGATGTTTTAACTCCAAATTCTCCTCTTTTTTCATTATTCTAGCTTCTTTTTTAGAAATTTCTTGCTTCATTTCTTTTATTTCATCATCAGCTTCTTTTTTCTTATTTAAAATTTCTTCTTTTAATTTTAAATTTTCTTCTTTTTTATATGCTTCTAGTTCTCTATTTAAATCTTTTTTTGTTGTTTCAAATCTTCTTTTGGCATCAACTATTTTTAATTCTAATTCACTTAATTCAGAATATTTTTCAACATATTTCTTTTTCATTTGTAATATAATTACAGTACTTACTATGAATAGCAATATTATAACTATAAACATAACTATATATTCTAACATATTTCTCCTCTCTACTAATATTTTTCATAGAAAGATGAGATTTTCCAAATATTATTATATCTTTTCCACGTAACATCAAAATATAATGTATCAATACCATTATTTATCATAAATAATGTTTTTATTTTATCTGCATTTATTATTTCTATACTATCAGATAATATTATTAAATAATTATTGAAATCATATTTTTTTAATTCTTTTAATACTATTCTGTTTCTCAATCCTTTTATGAAAAACTTATCTATTTTCTTTTTATTATTTTGCTCAATTATTTCCATAAATTCACTTTTAGTTTTTGCAAAACTTGAATAAATTTCAAATTTATCTATATTTTTATTTACAGTAGTGCAAGATATTAAAACTGTAATAAATATAGTAACTATAACTTTTTTCATACTCTCTCCATTTTTATAATAACATATAAAAAAAACCTAGTCAATAGGCAATGGAGGCAGCAATCAGACTCGAACTGATGTAAAAGGTTTTGCAGACCTCCGCCTAAACCCCTCGACCATGCTGCCATACGAGTGTATTATACACAAAAAAGCCCGAAATGTCAAACATTTAAGGCTTTTTTCTCATTTTTTTTTATTTATTACTTAATTAACCCTTATATATTACTAAATCAAATAGTTCAAAAAAAACATCTATTTCAATTTTATCTTTATTTAATTTCAATTTAAGCATTGTCCCTTCCATTTGATTTAACAATATTCTTGATACTTTTTCTGCATCTATATGTTCATATCTTGAATTTGTTTTTCTTAACATTTCTAAAAATAATGTTAATCTTAATTCTAATTTTTTATAACTCTTTAAAACTTCTAATCTTATATTATCGTTTATATCTGACATTTCTATAGCAATATTTCCTAATAAACTTCCACCATGATAATTATTACTTATAATACTATTAAAATATTTACTAAAAAATGATTTTAATTTTGTACTTGATAAATCATCAACTGTTGTATCAAAAAAATCTACTAAATTATCCGAATGATACTCTATTACATTAACTAACAAATCTTCTTTGTTCTTAAAATAATAGTAAAAAGACCCTTTCGGGATTTTACACACTTTCAATATTTCACTAATACCTGTATTTACATAACCTTGATAGTAAAATAATTTCGCACTTTTTTTTATAACTTCTTTTTTCTTTTTTTCTACATTAACTTCCATATCTTATTCTCTTTTAATATACTAATCACTAACACTATAACTGTCGGTATTACCCATGCCATTCCTATAGAATGTAATGGTAATTTAGTTATTATTTGATCTATAATAGCTACTATCAATGTTGTATATGTTGTATATGCGATAACCTTATCAGTTATTACTTTCCCTTTAAATATTGTTAAACATACTATTACTATTAGTATTGGATAAAACACTAATAATATTGGTATAGCTAACTTAATTATAATATCAACTTTTAATTGTGCTATTAAAAATGAAATTACTGATATTATAATAACAATAATCTTATAATCTATATAATTATTAAATAGTTTTTCAAAAAATTCACTTACTGCTGCTATAAGACCAATTGATGTCGTTAAACAAGCAAGTGATGTTATTATTGCTAAAACTATTTTACCATAATTCCCTAATAAAACTTCTGTTATTTTAATTACATATGCTGTTCTATCATAAGAAATAGCATTTTTAATATTTATATTATTCCCTACATACATAAGTCCTATATATACAAACATAAGCCCTATAAGTGATAAAATTGCTGCTTTTATAGAAATTTTCATTGGATTTTTTTCTTTTTTTACTGAAAAATATATGAATTGCGCAAATATTATTGCTGCTATTGCATCTAATGTATTATATCCCTCTAAAAAAGAATATGTAAAAGTATTATTTACAACAGTTGGATTAATTATAGTATCTTTATTAAAAAAACCTGCTATTATAACAATTATCAATGTTATTAGTAATATAGGTGTTAATATTTTACCAACTTCATCTAAAACTTTATTTTTATTAAAACAAAAAAATAAACATATTATAAAAAACATTAATGTTGACAATGTTGAATTCATACTCGGAAATAAAGGTAAAACTCCCATTTCATAAGTTGTTGCAGCTGTTCTAGGAATTGCAATTATAGGTCCAACAGATAAAAATGCTAATAATAATATAATTTTACTAAACATTTTACCCATAGGTTCAAAAAGTGATAAATAATCTCCCTTTTGTTTAAATACTACTAATAAAGCTATTAGTGGTAGTCCTATACCTGTTAATGTAAATCCTAATGCTGCTGCAAAAAAATCACTTCCTGCTCTTAAACCAATATAACTTGGTAAAAATACATTACTCGCTCCAAAAAACATAGCAAATAATGCAAAACTTAATACTAATATTCTTTTAGTTTCTTTCATATGTCTCCTTTTATATTTCTAACAAAATCATAGCTATTGCATAATTTTTTTCATGAGATAAACTCAATTTTATTTTAAAATTTTTATATTTTATAGTTGGTTTTCCTAATTTATCATTTAAAATTTCAATATCAATAAATTTCAAATCTCTAAATCCTGTTCCTATTGCTTTTGATAGAGCTTCTTTTGCAGCAAATCTTGCCGCATAAGATTCATATTTATTTTTTTTTAATTCACAATATTCAATTTCTTTTTTTGTGAAAATTTTTTCTTTAAATCCATCTTTTAATATAGCTTTTTTTATTCTATCAACTGATACTATATCTACACCTATTTCCATATTTTAAATACCTTATAAGCATTATTTGTTGTAACTTCTACAACTTCTTCATAACTTATTCCTTTTATATTTGCAATTTCCATAGCTACATATTTTGTTAATATTGGATTATTTATTTTACCTCTAAATGGTACAGGTGTTAAATATGGACTATCTGTTTCTAATACTATTCTATCTAGTGGTACCTTTGATACCATTTCTCTAGTTTTTTTATTATTTTTAAATGTCAATACTCCACCAACACTAACATAATATCTATCCAGTATATCTTTAACTTGTTCATAAGTTCCAGGATAACAATGTAATATTCCACCAACATCCTTATACTGTTTTAATATTTCAATAGTATCATCTGTCGCTTCTCTTGTATGAATTACTATAGCTTTATTAAGTCGTCTAACCATTTCAATTTGTTTTATAAAAGCAACTTTTTGAACATCTTTTGGATCTGTCATCCAATGATAATCTAAACCTATTTCCCCAATTCCTACTATTTTTTCATTTTCTTTTGCTAACTTTTCTAAATGAATATACTTCTCTTCTGTCATTTTACTTATATCTGTTGGATGAAACCCAATTGAAGCATATATTTTTTCATTTTCAGTCGCTAATTTTATTGCTTCTAATGAACTTTCATAATCCCAACCAGAACAAACAACAAAATCCATATTCTCGTTAACATCATTTATTATTTTTTCTAAATCATCTATATATTTTTCATCATTAAGATGACAATGGGAATCAACTAATTTTCTCATTCTTCTCTCGCTCCTGCTACTCTAACACCAAATTTAAAATATTTTACCCAATATGCATTATCCATACTTGATAATATTACACCTTTTGATGATGAAGCATGCATAAATAATGAATTCCCTACATAAATTGTTATATGACTTCCATTATTATTTGGTCTAAAATATACTAAATCTCCTGGTTTTAATTCAGATTTTTTTATTCTTTCACCTACATTTATTTGATCATAACTAACCCTTGGTAATTCATAACCATTAAAAACTGATCTATAAACTCTCCTTGTAAATGCTGAACAATCTATACCTTTTTTAGAATCTCCACCCCATTTATATTTTATACCTTTCCACTCACTGTAAAAACTCATAATTGCTTCGTATAAAATAAGATTATCTAATTTTTCGTAATCATTAGACACTTCATCTTTCAATTCTTGCGATTTAATTCTTATATATTCTTCATCATGTATATATTCAGCATCAAAATTATCTAATTCTTTATCTTCTAATTGAGCTTTTGAAATATCAATTTGTATATTGACATCCTCACTCTCATCAGCAAGTAAAAATGAAAAATTAAATACTAATAATATATACATGAAAATTTTTAATCTTATTTTCAATTTATATTCTCCTTAAAAATCTAAAATTACATTAACTGGTCCTGTTGCATTAGATAATATATCCATATTACTTCTAAATTTACCAGTTACTACATTAGTGTATTCTAAATTTAACTTATTCACAAACACATCATATATTTTTTTTGCTAATTCATGATTTGCACTTTCATCAAAACTAAGTGTTGTGCCCTTATCTCCTTTAGCATATAATGTAAAACTAGACACTACCATTATATTCCCATTTATATCTTGTATATTTTTCTTTAATCTTCCATCTTCATCTTCAAAAAATCTTAGTTTTAACAATTTATTTACTGCTTTATCAATGTACTTTTCATCATCTTCTTTTTTCACACCTAAATAAACCAACAAACCTTCTTTCATTTCTTTTTTTTCTTTATTATCTATAATAATATCTGCAAAAGTAACTCTTTGTATCAATAATCTCATCTTTTAATTCCTTCATTTTTTTTATTAAATACTATATCAATTGGACAACCCTTAAACCCAAAATATTCTCTCAATTTATTTTCAATGTATCTTTGATATGAAAAATGAACTAATTCTGGATTATTTGAGAAAAATACAAACTTAGGAGGTTCAACTCCTACTTGTGTTGCATAATTTATTTTTACTGCCCTACCTTTTCTAGTAGGAACTGGATTTTGAGCTATAATATCTGCTAAAACTTGATTTAAAATTCCTGTTGATATTTTTTTATTATATTCTTCTTTTATTTCTTTTACCATATCTATTATTTCAAATATTCTTTTACCAGTTAATGCTGAAATAGTAACTACTGGTGCATAACTTAAAAACGGAACTTCAACTTTTACTTTCTCTACATATTCTTTTACTGTATTATTATCTTTTTCAACTAAATCCCATTTATTAACTGCTATAATTATAGGTTTTCTAGCTTCATGTATAAGTCCTGCTACTCTTTTATCTTGTTCAGTTAAAAGTTCTATAGCGTCTAACATTAAAACACAAACATCAGCTCTATCAATGGCTTTTACTGCACGAAGTACACTATAATACTCTATACTATCTTCTAATTTTGATTTTCTTCTTATTCCAGCCGTATCAATTATAGTATAAGGTTCTCCCATATAATTAAATGTTGTATCAATAGAATCTCTTGTTGTCCCTGCAATATCACTAACTATATTTCTATCTTTATTTAATAATTTATTTACTAAACTAGATTTACCTGCATTAGGTCTACCTAAAACAGCTATTTTTAATCCTTCATCTATATTTGAATGTTTATAATTGACAAATTTATTAACTACCTCATCTAACATATCCCCTAAATTAACTTTATGTTCTGCTGATATTCCAACAATTGTTTCAAAACCTAGGGCATAAAATTCTAATATATCCTCTTTATTTTTATAATAATTATCTATTTTATTTACTGCTACTACTACTTTTTTATCTTTTTTCCTTAAAATATCTGCTATTTCTTCATCAAGACCTGTTATTCCAGCTTTACCATCAACAACAAATATTATTACATTAGCTTCATCTATTGCAACTTGAGCTTGTTCTCTTATTTTACTCATCATAAAATCATGATTTCTTGG
>PDWI01009897.1_pt1 | contig 10799 bp, 9 predicted proteins | sample 1430891 | NCBI WGS metagenome assembly PDWI01 (sample SAMN01162508, study PRJNA174530) | Oral metagenome, whole genome shotgun sequencing project. | biome: Marine environment; feature: Marine mammal; material: Swab sample of the gingival sulcus; isolation source: swab sample of gingival sulcus... | reverse complement strand
TCATCTCTTATCTGCTGCACCTGCCGCCAGCCGATAGTTATGCCGAAAGATTTTGCCAGAGCAGAGATATAACGGGCCACCGGCAGTTTGATTAGATCCGGATCATGCACCCTTCTGATAACCAGGGTATCAAAAAGGTCAAAGCTCACTATCTCTTTATCAGCCGCCGCCTGCCGCCCGGCTTCGACCAGACTGTCAATCGAGTAATATTGGTTAAAGCTCATTACCAGGCCCCAGTTTCTTTTTGAGCCACCTTTTTAAGGCGGCGGCCAGTTCTTTGGCGGCTGGTCTGACCCCGCCTGCCCCCAGGTCTGGATTAAGCAGCTGTCTTACTTCGCCAAGCTCTCTTTCAAGCTCGGCAATCCTTTCCACTCCGGCTATAACATATTGATGTAAATCATCTGGAACCTTTTTAAGCATATATTTGGTTATAAGCTCCTGATCCTGCCGCCGTCCGGTGATGGCTGCCTCGCCAAGGGTATTACCGTCATGGATACGGTAGTATAACAGCTTGTCATCATACATATATTTTACCTTGCCGGGAAAGGCCAGCATCAGCCGGAAAATATAATCATAATCGTGTAAGTATCTAAGTTGACAAAACTTTCCGGTTTTGTGCATGGCCTCGGCGGTCATAAACAGATTGGAGGTGGTTACCATAAAGTTTCCTTTCAGAAAGGCAGTATAAATATCGTCTGCCTGCCGGTAAAAAGCCCGATTTTTATGATGCCACAAGTTCCAGCCAAATTCCGGATCGGTAAATTCCACGCCGTTATCGGCGATGGGAATGACATCGGTAATCACGCAGACCGAATCGCCAATCTGGTCAAGGATTTTCTCCAGCCGGTCAAGGGTATAGACATCATCGGAATTAAGAATGGAGATATATCTGCCCATAGCCAGCCCCATGCCCCGGTTGATGGCATTAAAGGCATCCTGATTTTCCTGATAATAATATGACAGGCGGCGGTCGGTATAACGCTTGATCACTTCGGCGGTGTTGTCGGTGGAGCCGTCATCGATAATGATCAATTCCAGATCGGAGCAACTCTGACCAAGCACCGATTCTATGGCCTCACCGATAAATCTTTGATGGTTATAGGCCGGGATTATCACCGAAACCAGCGGTTTAGCCATTTTCATTCCTGTCTCTGATTGCTTTGTCCATACCAACGTAAAAATTCATCTGTCTTGAGGTTAAATTCAGTTAAGACCTTGAGATTAAAATAAGGGTTGATAATTTTTTCTGACTGCAGCCATTTATTTTTGAAATACGCCATATCTTCCTGCAAGGCCATAGAATCTTCCTGTACCTCATCCCGTTCCTTTATCACCGCATTGGCGGCATAGATATTTCTATACCCTGCAAGGTGGAGCCGGAGCGATAAATCAAGGCCGCCAAACAGCCAGCTCGAATACGTCGGCAGCAGGCCGTCCATTTCCAGCCAGAGGCTTTTCTTTAACATACAAAAATCAAGGGTGGAAGATAAAATATCCTGCGGCCACTGCAAACCGTTCATATGCACCGAGGCCAGCTGAAAATATTCGGCGAAATAGCAGGGCTGATGATTGGATAAATCCGGCTTAAGACCTATACGGTAATGATCTTTAACCGCCGGAAGTATGCGGCCGCAGACCATGCCTATTCTATCTGTCTGGGCATATTGCAGCAAGGTTTCCAGCCAGCCGTCTTCGGCGGGGTCAAGAGCGGCATCAACAAAGATTAAATATTCACCATCGCTTGTGGCGGCAAGGTTATTATATGTCTCCGGCATGCTTTTATCGGGATGGACAAGCCGGCAATCTTCATCATTAAAACTTGAATTTTCAGGAATAATAACCGTACAGTCAATGTCAGGATATTTGATGGAATTTAACAAATTATCAAGCCAGGGACGGCAGTTTTCCAGGCGGCGGCAGTCACAAATCAGGCTGACCGGCGGCTGCCCAATCAACTTTCTTTTTACCTGATAATAAAAATTCCATTTTGCACCGGTAACGCTGCCTTTGATGCCCTGTCTGACCAAAGCCTGCTCCAGTGCCTTTTTCCCGGCCTGGTCTGCATAATTTTTTGTTTTATGGTTTATACTGGTGGAGGTCTCCACTGCCCGCCATTTATAAAGCGTTTTGGGGATATGAACGATTTTTTTGGTGTTTTCCGATGTTTTCAGCATAAAATCAAAATCCTGTGCCCCATCCAGGGCCGGATCAAAACCGCAGTTTTTATGGAAAATCTCTGTCCTTGCCAATACAAAATGGGTGATATAATTATGTGAATAAAGTAATTCCAGATTAAAATCGGGTTTGTGAAAGGTGCTGGCCCGCCTGCCTGTATAGTCGATTAGTTCTTCATCACTGTATAAACAATCAGCTCCGGTTTTATTTATATATTTCACCATATAAAAAAGTGCTTCCGGCGATAATTCATCATCATTATCCAAAAAGCCGAAATAATCACCTGTTGCCATACTTGCCGCTGCATTGGCTGCCCCGGAGATACCCTGATTATTATCCAGAAATTTCACCTTGATCCTGCGGTCCAGTTCTGACCAGATGGTTAGCAGCTCCCTGATATTTGGTCTGGTACTGCAGTCATCTACCAGACAAAGTTCCCAATGCGGATAGGATTGTAGTAAAACCGAGCGTATACATTGGTTAAGAAATGACTCTTCAACATTATAGACCGGCACCAGTACGGATATCAGAGGTTTATCCGGCAATTTTTCCACCTCGGAGCGAGGATAAGAACCAGAGAATACGCCTGCCTCCAGATAGTGTTTAACTATACTAACGTCCTGGCCGCCATCAAGATATTTATTTCTGTAATACGGGTTGTCAAATCGGAGGCATGTATTTCCGGATTCGTGATCATTTACCGCCAGCAGCCATTTGAAAAATGCAGTTTGTAAAATCTCACCCCGTTTTTCACTAAAAGGAATCCGGCCAGCCCCTAGACAAAACTCATACCAGTGCAATAAAAAAAAACAGGGACATGCTCCCTTTTTTTTGCCGGTATAAAGAAAATGCGACCAGGGGTCATATGCGGATTTTGCCGCCTCCGGGCAGTTTTTAGTATAAAATTTGGGGTCAAAAAGCGGGCTTGGCGATATTTCCTGTGCCTTTTCCTGCAAATAATAGGTCAGCGGATTGGAGTATTTATCTCCGGCAACCGCCTCAAAATCTGTAAACCGATTAGTTTCAAAAAAAGGATTGGGGGTAATTCCCGCCCGCCAGCCATGCCTGATAAAATGGTAGATGGGTTCAAATCTCATTTCATCAGAAATTTTTATCTGATCAAGATAATATTCCATGGCCAGATAGGGGCTGGGAGCAAGCCTGCGCCAGTGGCCGATAAACAGATAATGCAGCAGGGCAAGGCTGGCTGGAAGGTTAAGGCCATTTTCGCGGCGGTAATAATTACGGTCAAACAGGCCGGATTTGATCACCGCTGGGGCGATAATAAAGCCATAGCCGATAAGCTCGATTATTTTTTTGACTTTTTTACGGGTGATAATTTTCATAATGCTCTGGTTTTATGGTTTTGTCCCCGGTGAAAAATGGTTATGCTATCAGGGTCTGGCTATAAAATAAACAGATAAATATCAGGATAATCCTGATTTATGGCTTTGCCAGGAATTTATCAACCGCCGCCAGATCGTTTGGCGGTGGTTTTGAGGTGATTATGCGGCTTTTAATTGTGGAAGATGATAAAATTATTGCAGATTTTATCAAAAAGGGGATGCAGGAAAACGGTTTTCTGGTTGATGTGGAGAACAACAGCCCGGACGGATTGGCAAAGGCATCTACCGAAGATTACGATGCAGCGGTGGTGGATATTATGCTGCCCGGTATGGACGGATTGACCGTTATCGAAAAAATAAGGCAGCGGGGCATTAATTTTCCGGTGCTGATTTTAAGTGCCAAACAGTCGGTGGATGACCGCATTACCGGTCTGCAAAAGGGCGGTGATGATTATTTGATCAAGCCTTTTTCCTTTAGTGAGCTGCTGGTTCGGATTCAGGCCCTGATCCGCCGCGACAAAAAGCACAGCCAGCCTACCGTGCTGGAAGTGGGTGAACTAAGAATGGAACTGCTGAGGCATGAGGTTCGCCGCGGCCAGGAAAAACTGGAGCTGCCGGCCAAGGAATACGCCCTGCTTGAGTATATGATGCGGAATCCGGAAATTGTCCTGTCGAAAACCGCCATTTTGGAGCGGGTTTATGAATATTCCTTTGATCCCCAGACCAATGTGGTGGATGTTCTGGTCTGCCGCCTCAGAAACAAGGTGGACAAGGGTTTTGACCGCAAAATGATTCATACGGTCAGGGGTATGGGCTATGTTCTCAAGCCTTGACCGGGCTGATTTTTCATGGGGACGGCTGCGGCTTGCCCTGCCTCTGTTTCTGCTGATGTGGCTTGGCATTGTCCTGCTGCTCGGTCTGTTGCTACTGCTGGTGCAGGCCGCCCTGCAAAAGCAGGATGCAGACGGAGTTTCAGCCAGGCTGGAAGTATTTATCGACCAGTATCGGGACGGAATATCATTGCACGGGCAGGGCGGTGGCATGGATCTGGCTGGACTTAATTTTATCAGGATTGTCTCTAGCCGTCAGCATCTGCTGCTGACCACGGGCGGGCAGATTGATTTTTCGCATCTGACCGAACTCGATCCTTTAAGCCATGCCGTCTGGATTTATCTTACTGAAAATAATCAGGAAAGCTGGGTGATTTCCTCTATGCAGACCGGCGGCCTGATTATTCAGGGCGGCCGGCTCGGTCATAACCTGCAGCCGCTTTTTATCCGCCTGCGGCAAATATGTCTCTGGCTAGTCGGCACCGCCCTTATCTTTTTGTGGATTCCGGCCCTGCTGATGGTCAGGGCGGCCCTTGCTCCCCTCATTGGTCTCAGGGAAAATATTGACCGCAGTCTTGCTGAAGGCGGCTTAAGCATTGCCGGACAAAAAAAATATTTTATCCCTGAAACAAAAGGGTTATATACCAGCCTGAACCAGCTTGCTGAACATAATCGGAAACTGATGCAGGAGATGCAAGGCTCGCTTGATAATGTCGCCCACGACCTTAAAACGCCCCTGGCCCGGCTGCGGTCCTCGGCGGAATATGCCCTGCAGCCCGGCACCGATGAGCAGCGGCTAAGAAATGCCTTGTCCGATTGTCTGGAGGAATCGGAGCAGGTGCTGGCTATGCTGAGGGTGATGATGAGTGTGGCCGAGGCCGAATCCGGCACCATGCGGCTGGCACTGGCAGAGACCGATTTGGGCAGTTTGATTGAAGATGTTAAAAACCTGTATGAATATATTGCCGAGGAGCAGCAAATCCGCCTGGAGCTTGTGCTTCAGCCTGATTGCCGGGCCTTGGTTGATCCGGTCAGGTTTAGACAGGTTTTGGCTAATTTGGTTGATAATGCGGTAAAATACGGGCGGGCTGGCGGCTATGTAAGAATTTCCCTGATTAAGGCAGAGGGACGGCTGATCATCAAGGCGGCAGATGACGGCATGGGCATCTCGGCCAAGGAAATAAATAGAATTTGGGAGCGTTTATATCGGGGCGACAGGAGCCGCTCCAGGCCCGGTCTCGGCCTTGGTCTTAATTATGTAAAGGCGGTGGTGGAGGCTCATGGGGGCCGGATTGAGGCGGACAGCAAACTAAAGGGCGGCACCACTTTTACCATTACCCTGCCGCTTTCCAAACAGCAAGGAGCAATATGATCAGAATAGGAACCAGAAAAAGCAAACTTGCCATGTGGCAGACCGAATTTGTGGCCGCCAGGCTGGAGCAGTACGGCCTGAAAACCGTAATTAGCGGCATGGAGACCAGAGGCGATAAAATACTTGATACCAGCATTGCCAAAATCGGCTCCAAGGGGGTTTTTACCGAGGAGCTGGAAGAGCAGCTCGCCAGCGGCAGGATTGATATAGCCGTTCACAGTGCCAAGGATCTGCAGTCAATTTTGCCGGATGATTTTGAGCTAATCGCCTTTACCGAAAGAGAAATGGTCAATGATGTGCTGATTAGCCATAAACCGGAGATAAGTCTGGATAATCCCGAAAAACCGCTGATTATCGGCACCAGTTCGGTCAGGCGGACCGCCCTGCTCAAACATTATTACCCGCAGGCAAAGACGGTTGATATGCGCGGCAACCTGCAGACCCGCATCAAAAAAATGACTGACGGCACTTGTGATGCCCTGATGCTGGCCTATGCCGGGGTAAAACGCATGGGCTATGACCAGATGATTATCAAAACCTTTCCCATTGCTGATTTCATCCCGCCGGTCGGTCAGGGCTGTATCGGGGTGGAGGCATCGGCCAGGCTTGATCCCGCCAAAAAAGAGGCCATACGGGCTGCGGTCAATAATCAGGACAGCGAAATATGCCTGCTGGCCGAGCGTGCGTTTTTAAGAAAACTGGAGGGCGGCTGCTCAATTCCTGCCTTTGGTTATGCGGTGCGGCAAGGTGATGAAATCAATCTTGCCTGCGGGCTGGCAAGTCTTGACGGCGGCCGGATTATCAAGAAAACCGTAATCGGCAAGGCGGCAGAGGCCGCAAAAATCGGGGAAGAGGCCGCCCGGCAGGTCTTGCAGGACGGCGGCAGGGAAATACTGGCTGAAATAAAAAGGCAGCAGGCGGCAGATTGACCTTTTATTTATACAAATGCCCGTTGATGATTTTTATGGCTTCCAGCAGTTTGATGGTGGGTCTGGAGACCAGTTTTTCGTCAATTAGATAGATTTTGTTTTCACGCACGGCCTTGATGGCGGTAAAGCCCGGCTCAGATTTTATCAGCTTTATGCTTACCGGGTTCATTCGGCCTTGTTGGGCGAGGAAAACATCAATCTGATTGCCTTTGGCAAGCAATTTTTCCTTGCCGTAATCGGCGATATTGGTTTGAAATCTGGGGACGGCATCGGCTGCTATATTGCTGCCGCCCGCCTGCTTGAGGCAGAAGGCCGCCGTTGCAGACGGGGCAAAGGTTCTGGTTTTGCTGTGGATGGCTTCAAAATACACGACTGGCCTGTCTTCCTCGCTTATTTGCGCGATGCGGCTTTGTATGTTTTTTAGTTCTTGCCTGAAAAACGCCGTCATTGTGGCGGCTTCTTGTTCCCTGCCGCTTATTTTCCCCAGTTTCGCCCAGTAGCTGTATATCTGATCTATATTTTGTGGCTGGAGAGAAATATATGTAATTCCAGCACGTTCTAGTTGTCGCAATAGGCCAGGGTATGCCCGGCTGATCATGGGGCGGATTAGCACTAAATCTGGCTTTGCTGCAATGAATCGTTCTGGGTTATCGCGGTAGCTAAATCTTTGTATTATAGCCGTTTCTTCATTTTTATCATCGCTTACGGAGATGCCTATAAGCTGGCTTTTTGCTCCCAAATACAAAAGGTTTTCCGTGTGGGCCGGATACAGGGAGATAATCCTTGTAAAGGGGCGGGCAAAATGAATTGTCTTACCCTCACTGTCGGTAATAATTTCGCAATTTCCGGCAGTTACATTGATGAACATATTTATGGCGGTAAGTAAAAAAAATGCAAATAACTTATTTATATTCATAGAAAATTTTACCATTTATAATGTTTGCTGATACCCCGAAAAGCTCCTTTATCATCGGCGGTGAAAGCACCTCGCAGGATTTACCTAGGGCAAAAAGTCTGCCGCTCTTTAGGGCCAGCAAAAAATCGCAGCAGGCGGCGGCCAAATTAAGGTCATGCATGATAGCTATGACGGTAACTCCTTGTTTTACCTTTTCTTTAATTGTTTTTATAATGCCGATGGTATGGCGGATATCAAGGCTGGCGGTGGCCTCATCCAGCAGCAGAACCGGGCAGCATTGGCATAAGGCTCTGGCGGTAACCAGCCGCTGTTTTTCGCCGCCGGAAAGCTGGCTGGCCGGGCGGTTTCGTAAATCCCAAATGCCGAGTAATTTCAGGTTTTCCTCAACAATTTGCAGGTCTTTTTCGGTTGGGGCGGAAAACCTGCCCAAGTGGGGATGTCTGCCCATCATTACTATTTGATGCACGGTAAAATCAAAATTAAAATGATATTCCTGCGGCACCAGGGAAATCTCCTGGGCCAGCTCGGCTCTGGTATAGCTGTAGATGGATTTGCCGCGGAAAAGCAGGCGGCCGGCGGAAATTTTTTTATGGGCCAGCAGTAGGTCTAAAAGGGTGGTTTTGCCGCTGCCGTTGGGGCCGATGATGCCGTAAAAAATGCCCGGGCGAATCTCCGCCGAAACATCCTGCAGCGAAAACTGCCGGCCATAGCTAAAGCAGCAATTTTCAAGGGAAAAAACCGGCTGGCTCATATCCTGCTCCTTTTCTGGCTGCGGATGAAAATATAGCAGAAAAAGGGGCCGCCAATCAGCGAGGTTAAGATCCCAATCGGTGCCTCGTGGGGCAGAAAGGCCCGGGTGATGGTGTCTGCCGTCAGCAGCAAGATACCGCCGCCCAAAAAGGAGCCAGGGAGCAGCCAGACGTTATCCGGCCCGATTATTTTTCTTAATAAATGGGGGATAATCAGGCCGATAAAGGCAATTATTCCGGCAATGGATACGCTGGCGGCGGTGAGCAGGGTGGCCGCAGTCAAGATAATCCGGCGGCTTTTCGGCACATCAATCCCCAATGAGGCCGCTGTCTTGGCTCCCGATGATAAAATATTCATCTCCCTTGCCATATATTGCAGCAGTAAAAGGGACGGGACGGCCAGTATCAGCAGCAGTTTTACTTCCAGCCAGTTTTTACCGGCCAGACTGCCCATCAGCCAGAAGATGATCACGCTGACCTGCTCATCGGCAATATATTTCAAAAAGCCAATGGCTGCCGAGAGAATGGCTGCCACAATCACCCCAGACAGGATTAGGGTGTTTGAGCCAAAACCTTGGTCAGTGGACGATAGGGAAAATACCGCCGACAGGGTAAGCAAGGCTCCGGCAAAGGCCAGAAAAGGTACCAGCCAGGCAGAAGGCAGGGCGATGCCCAGCATGGTCAAAACCATACTCAGGGCGGCACCAAAGGCAGCACCGGATGAAACCCCCAGCGTATAAGGATCAGCCAGCGGATTTAGTAAAACTGCCTGAAATACGGCTCCGGCTACCCCTAAACTACCGCCGACCAAAACCGCACAGATAATCCTTGGCAGGCGCACTTCCATTACCACAATCTGGGCGGTTTGGTCTATCTGGTCAGATGCAAAACCAAGACCGGAAAGCATGATGGACAAAACCTCATCAGGGGCAATGCCCATATAACCAAGACCGCAGGCGGCGGTGATCAGCAACAATAAAATGATAAAAAGCAGGCTGATGATAAACCTTTTTTGCATATTTTGAGCAGGCAATTAGGGGGTTATGGCAGGATCATCGGCCAAATCTTCATAATTGATAAGCTTTTTTGCAAAGGAGAAAGCTACTGGATGGTCAAGTTGTCTAATAAGACCGGAGGTGTAAAGCCCTTTTGTAAATAAAAATAGATCAAACCAAACTGATGTATCCACAAGAATCATATTTTTTCGTTTATTCTACGGCGGGAAATTATTTGTAGATTTTTTTTTCATTCCCTCCGATCAATGCAAGTCTATCACTGCTTTTACAGGCTATTAACGATTTAAGACTAAGACTTACTAAGGAGGATTGCTCTTTAATTCCGGCCATAACCATAGCTTTTTCTAAAATATTATTTTCTACCATGACTGTCGTTTCCTTATTCTTTAAGATTAAAATTATTTAAAAACAACACTTTTTCTAATATGATTTTTTTTCACCATAAAATAAAAGACCGGCACCGCCATTCTGCTGATGAGTAATGAGGCAATTTCACCAAACATCAGTGAGATGGCAAGTCCCTGAAAGATGGGATCAGCCAAAATAACCGAGGCTCCAACCACTACCGCCAAGGCCGTTAGCAGCATAGGGCGGAATCTTATGGCTCCGGCATCCACTACCGCCTTTTCCAGCGGTTCCCCCTGACTTAGCCGCAGCTCGATAAAGTCTACCAAAATTATGGAGTTTCTCACCACAATCCCGGCTCCGGCCATAAAACCAATCATCGATGTAGCGGTGAAAAATGCCCCAAGCCCCCAATGTGCCGGTAAGATGCCGATCAGCGAAAAGGGAATGGCCGCCATAATCACTACCGGCGTAACAAAGTCCTTGAACCAGCCCACCATCAGGATATAGATAAGTATCATTACCACGCAGAAGGCAAGCCCCAAATCCCGAAAAACCTCCAGGGTGATATGCCATTCTCCGTCCCATTTTATGGCTGGCTGGTTATCTGAAAATGGTTGAAATAAATTATAGATTTTCACCTTTTCTCCGTTGCCGCCAAAATCCCTGCCCTTTAGCCCGGCAAGTTTTTTATTCATATCAAGGATGGCGTAAACCGGACTTTCAACCTCGCCAGCCACATCGCCGGTAACATAGATGACCGGTTTTAGATTTTTGCGGTAAAGGGTCTGCAATTCCTTTTCCTTACTGACCTTGACCAGTTCACGCAGCGGCACCAGCGGTGCATCCGCATTTTTTTCGCTGCGAAGAGAAATATTTAACAGGCTGTCCAGCCTTGCCCGATATTTTTTGGGCAGTTGCAGGACGATATTAACCTCCTCTTTCTCTTTCGACAGGTGGAAAAGGTCAACCACCGTGCCGGACAGGGCAATGCTGATGGCCCTGGTGATCTGCTCCTCGCTGATGCCGTTCATGGCGGCCTTTTCCCGATCCACGGTGATAACCTGCCTGGTCTGCTTCTCCTCCCGAAACCAGTCCACATCCACAACTCCGGTGGTGTG
>PDWI01009895.1_pt1 | contig 10801 bp, 10 predicted proteins | sample 1430891 | NCBI WGS metagenome assembly PDWI01 (sample SAMN01162508, study PRJNA174530) | Oral metagenome, whole genome shotgun sequencing project. | biome: Marine environment; feature: Marine mammal; material: Swab sample of the gingival sulcus; isolation source: swab sample of gingival sulcus... | reverse complement strand
ATTTATTGAAAGAAAAAGTGATTTTTGATGGTCGTAATCAATATATTGCGTATAATTTGGAGGACAAAGGATTTGATTATTATAGAATAGGGAAATAAAAATGATAAATATTCAAGATTTCATATCAAAATATGTGACCTTACGAATGAAAAGTATGTTCGTATCGGATATTTTGAAGAATAAAGATAAGCTTACAAAAGAAATACAAGATAAAACGGTACTAGTAATAGGAGGTGCCGGGAGTATAGGGAGTTCTTATATAAAAGCATTACTGCCTTTTAGACCTAAGTCTTTGGTAGTTGTGGATATTAATGAAAATGGATTGACAGAACTCACTCGGGATTTAAGAAGTACAGAGGGTGTTTATGTTCCGGAGGATTATATTACTTATCCAATGAATTATGCTGATGATGTGTTTGTAAAGATGTTTAAGCATAGAGGCGGTTTTGATATTGTTGCTAATTTTTCGGCACATAAACATGTTAGAAGTGAAAAAGATGTTTTTTCAGTAGAAGCATTAATTAATAATAATGTAATCAATGCCAAAAGGTTATTGGATTTATTGATGGAATATCCGCCGAAACATTTTTTCTGTGTTTCTACGGATAAGGCAGCAAATCCGGTAAATGTTATGGGAGGAAGTAAAAAAATAATGGAAGATATGATAATGGCATATGCTGATAAATTTCCGGTAACTACAGCAAGATTTGCTAATGTTGCTTTCTCCAACGGTTCACTTCCGGCCGGATTTTTAGAGAGAATTGCTAAAAAACAACCTATTTCTGCACCGAGTGATGTGAAACGTTATTTTGTTTCTCCCGAAGAGAGTGGTCAAATTTGTTTATTGGCTTGTATTTTAGGAAATACAGGTGAAATTTATTTTCCGAAACTAAAGGAAGAACAGATGATGACATTTTCTGATATGGCAGAAAAGTTATTACAGGAATATGGTTACGAGTTAGATCAGTGTAATTCTGATGAAGAAGCTATTCTGAAAGCTAAAACATTTACATTAGAGGGTAAAAAATATCCTGTTTATTTTTCTAAAAGTGATACAACAGGCGAAAAGCCCTATGAAGAATTTTATACCAAAGATGAAGAGGTTGAGATGAATTCTTATCAATCATTGGGAGTAGTGCGAGTAAATAATTTTAAGAAAATGGAAAACATTGAAAAAATGATTAGTGATTTTCGAACATTATTTGCAAAAGATTTAGTGGAGAAATCAGAAATAGTAGATTTAATGAAAGGCTTTTTAGTGAATTTTGATCATAAAGAAGTTGGAAAGAGTTTAGATGCTAAAATGTAATTTATGAAAACAACAAAGATATTATCATTTATTCGTGAAGTGTATGGAGTGAAAGAAGGTTTTATTCCATTACATGTGCCTACTTTTAGAGGAAATGAAAAAAAGTATTTGAATGAATGTATTGATTCTACTTTTGTTTCCAGTGTAGGTAAATTTGTGAATGAATTTGAACAAAAAGTAGCAGATTATACAGGGGCAAAATATGCCATTGTTTGTGTAAATGGAACGAATGCATTGCATTTGGCATTGCTACTATCAGGTGTTGAAAATAATGATGAGGTCATTACACAACCTTTAACATTTATAGCTACCGCCAATGCGATTTCGTATGCCAATGCCATTCCCGTATTTGTAGATGTGGATAAGGATACAATGGGGTTGTCTCCTATTGCATTGGAAAATTATTTACAGGAAAATGCAGAGATTAAACATGGGGAATGTTTTAATAAGGTTACAGGAAGACGAATAAAAGCCTGTATGCCAATGCATACTTTTGGTCACGCTTGTAGGATAGAAGAAATTGTTGATATATGTAATAAGTATCATATTGAGGTAGTGGAGGATGCCGCAGAGGCAATGGGAAGTTTCTATAAAGGGAAGCATTTAGGGACTTTTGGTAAAATTTCAGGAATTTCATTTAATGGGAATAAAATAATGACTACCGGAGGAGGTGGAATTTTACTTACGAATGATGATGAATTAGCCAAAAGGGCAAAGCATTTAAGTACACAAGCCAAAGTGCCTCACCCTTGGGAATATGCTCATGATTTTGTGGGTTATAATTATCGCATGCCTAATGTTAATGCAGCTTTAGGGCTAGCGCAATTAGAACAATTAGATGATTTTTTGAATAATAAAAGAGAAATAGCCTTAAAATATTTATCGTTTTGTGAGGCGCAAAATATTTCTTTCTTCAAAGATAGGGAAGATGAAAAATCTAATTATTGGTTGAATGCTATAATTTTAGAAAATAGAGAACAAAGAGATGCTTTCTTAAAAGAAAGTAATGAAAGAGGGGTGATGACAAGACCTATTTGGAAATTAATGAACAAATTACCAATGTTTAAAGATTGTCCAAAAGGGAATTTAAATAATTCAGAATGGCTGGAGGATAGAGTGGTTAATATTCCAAGTAGCGTGAGATGAAACATAAACAAAACATCATTTTAATAGGAGGAGGTGGGCATTGTATGTCTGTTATAGATGTGATAGAACAGGAAAATAGATATACAATACAAGGTGTTTTGGACGCAAATCCTCAAAGTAAGGACGTACTGGGCTATCCAGTGTTAGGTGGAGATGAATTAATTCCTGAATTAATTAGTAAAAATACTAGTTTTTTAATTACGGTAGGACAGATTAAGTCTTATGCAATACGAGAAAAGTTAGCTGAATTATTAGATCAACATCATGCAAATTTAGCAACAGTAGTTTCTCCTTTTGCTTATGTGTCGAAGCATTCAAAAGTAAAACCAGGAACGGTGATAATGCATCATGCTATTGTTAATGCAGGAGCTATTGTTGGAAAACATTGTATTATTAACACGAAAGCAAATATAGAGCATGGAGTGACAATTGGAGATTTTTGTCATGTATCAACAGCCTCAGTTGTAAATGGAGATAGTAGCATAAAACGAGGGACATTTGTAGGAAGTAATGCAACCATTTCTCATGGTATTATTGTTGAGGAAAATAGTATTGTAGGAGCCGGTAAATTTATAAAGTAATAATGAGTGAAACATTAATTATAGCAGAAGCGGGAGTCAATCATAATGGAAATATTGAATTGGCTAAAAAATTAATTGATGCAGCTTCTGAGGCTAAAGTTGATTATGTAAAGTTTCAGACATTTAAAGCAGATAGCCTTGTAACAAAATCTGCAAAGAGAGCTTCATATCAAGATAAAAATACAGCCAATAAAGATTCTCAATATGAGATGTTAAAAAAGTTGGAATTGTCTGAAGATAATCACAAAGCGTTAATTACTTATTGCAAATCAAGAAATGTTAGGTTTTTATCTACCGGTTTTGATGTGGAAAGTTTGGAGTTTTTAAAAAGCTTAGGGATTACTTTAGCTAAAATTCCATCAGGAGAAATTACCAATCTTCCATATTTGAAAAAGATTGCTGAATTATTTAATGAGGTGATTTTATCAACGGGAATAGCAGATATTCAGGAGATTGAAGATGCAGTAAAAGTGTTGTTAGATAATGGTGTTAGAAGAGATAATTTGACTATCTTACATTGCAATACGGAATATCCTACGCCGATGGAAGATGTGAACTTGAAAGCCATGCTACATATTGAAGATCAGTTTGGAGTTAATGTAGGTTATTCAGATCATACCTTAGGTATAGAAGTTCCTATTGCTGCTGTGGCTTTAGGTGCTACTGTGATAGAAAAACATTTTACTTTAGATAGAAATTTGCCGGGACCTGACCACAGAGCATCGCTTGAACCAGATGAGTTAAAAGCAATGGTTACAAGCATTAGAAATATTGAAAAAGCAATTTCAGGAAACGGAATAAAAGAGCCGTCAAAATCAGAATTAAAAAATAAACCGATAGCAAGAAAAAGTATTGTTGCTAAAACGGATATTAAAAAGGGTGAGATGTTTTCAGTAGAAAACTTAACGGTAAAACGACCGGGAACAGGTATTAGTCCAATGAAGTGGGATGATATTTTAGGAAAAGTAGCTTCAAAGGATTATCAGGAAGATGATTTGATATAAGTGTTTAACTTACAGGGAATAGAAATGATTAAAAAGATAGCCATAATAACAGGTACAAGAGCTGAATTTGGCTTGTTACGTCCTTTAGTTGAAGCGATAAGAGAAGATAAACAATTTGTGTTACAATTAATTGTAACAGGTATGCATTTGTCAGCTGAGTTTGGTTATACCATAAATGAAATTGAAAAATCAGGATTTACAGTTGACAAGAAAGTAGAATGTTTGTTATCATCAGATTCAGCGGTTGGAGTATCTAAGACGATAGGTTTAGCTACCATTGGATTTGCGGATGCTTATGAAGACTTACAGCCAGATTTAATTGTTGTTTTAGGAGATAGAACAGAAATATTAGCCGCTGTTATTGCAGGAACAGTAGCCAATATTCCTATTGCACATTTACATGGAGGTGAAACAACAGAAGGAGCTTATGATGAGGGAATAAGACATGCGATTACGAAATTTAGTTATTTGCATTTTACTTCAACGGAATCTTATAGGAGAAGAGTAATTCAGCTTGGAGAAAATCCTGAGCGGGTTTATAATGTAGGAGCTATAGGTTTAGATTCTATTAAGAAATTGAAACTTTTGAGTAAAGAGGAGTTTGAAATTTCAATAGATTTTAAACTTAACAAAAGAAATGTATTGGTTACTTATCATCCTGTAACACTAGAAAAAGAAAGTCCGGCAGAAACCTTTAATAATCTTTTGAATGAATTGGATAAGTTGGATGATACTCATATTATATTTACACATGCTAATTCGGATAAGAGTGGAAGGGTGATTAATCAAATGATTTTGGATTATATACAAAACCATAAGGACAAAGCTGTTGAATTTAAGTCATTAGGACAGTTGAGGTATTTATCGGCTTTGCAGTATGTAGATACTGTTATTGGTAATTCGTCCAGTGGTATTATAGAGGTTCCTACATTTGGTATTCCAACCATAAATATTGGCGATCGGCAAAAAGGACGTATTTTTTCAAAAAGTATTATTCAGGTGGGGAGTACAGCAGAAAGTATGGAAAAAGGTATTGCAAAGGCATTTAATAAACAATTTTTGACAACTATAAAAGGTCAGAAACAGGTTTATGGAACAGGAAAAGCAACAGAGCATATAATGACAGTATTGAAGAATATTAAAAATATTAATTTGAAGAAGTCATTTTTTGATATAAACTTTGATTATTAATGATATATGGAAAATTTACAAAGTATTTTAATCTCCCATAAGGCTACAATTGTAGAAGGCTTGAAAAGGCTTAATGCATTAAAAAATATTAGCCGTTTAATATTATTTGTAAAGAATGATGAGGATAAGGTTATCGGTTCTGTAACTGATGGAGATATTCGTCGTTCTATTGCAAAAGAACAAAATCTGCAAAAAACAATGGATGAAGTTTGTAATCATGGTTTTTTGTTTGAATATGAGGATAAAGGGTTTATTGATTTGTCAGAATATAGAAAAAAAGATATTAACGTAATACCTATATTGGATAAAAATCAACGATTAGTTGATATTATTGATATAGATAAAACAAAATCAAAACTTCCTTTGGAATGTATGATAATGGCAGGAGGTAGGGGTAAACGTTTAAGCCCTTTGACAGATAATACTCCAAAACCTATGTTACCATTAGGGGGGAAACCTATTATAGAACATAATATTGACAGGTTGATAGCTTACGGAATAAAGAAAATATATATATCTGTAAAGTATCTTGGAGAACAGATTGTTGATTATTTTGGAGATGGTAGTAGTAAAGGTATATCGATTGAATATATTTGGGAAGATGCCCCACTTGGTACGGCAGGTGCATTAGCTTTGGTAAATAAATTTAACTCTGAACATATTTTATTGATGAATAGTGATTTGTTTACTAATGTTAATTTTGAGGAATTATATTTAAAGTTGATTGAAGAAGAGGCGGATATGGCGGTAGCTTCTATAGAGTATAAAGTGGATGTTCCTTATGCAGTATTTGAAACGGATAATGGTCAGGTAAAATCATTTAAAGAAAAGCCATCGTATATTTATCACTCCAATGCTGGAATATATATATTAAAAAGGGAATTAATTGATAAAATACCAAAAGGAGAATTTTTTGATATTACAGATTTAATGGAAGATTTGGTAAACAAAGGAGGAAAGTTAATTTATGATCCGATTTTAGGGTATTGGATAGATATTGGAAAACCTGTGGATTATAAACAGGCACAGGAATTTGTAAAACATTTAAAAAAATGATCGCAATAATACCTGCAAGAGGCGGCTCTAAGGGGCTGCCTAGAAAAAATATAAAGTTATTAAATGGTAAGCCTTTAATAGCTTATACTATAGAAGCTGCACTAAAATCAAAAAGGATAAGCAGATTAATTATAAGTACGGATGATGAAGAGATAGCAACTATTAGTGAAAGTTTTGGAGGGGAAGTGCCATTTATGCGTCCGGATTCTTTAGCTACGGATATGTCAACCTCATTAGATGTATTAAGATATACTTTTGATAGGTTGGAAAGAGAAGAAAATATAAAAGTAAATGAATTTGTTTTATTACAACCGACAAGTCCATTAAGGAAAAGTACTCATATTGATGAAGCTGTAAATTTATTTTATCAGAAGAAGGCAGATGCTGTGATTAGTGCTTGTAAAGAAATGCATTCTATTTTTTGGCATAAATTTATAACAGAAGAAGGACAATTTGAAAATATATTTCAAGATAATTTTTTAAAAAATCGCCAAGAACTAAGAGAAACTTATCGTCCTAATGGGGCTATTTATATTTTTAATCAATCCATTTTACAAACAGGAGAATATTATACCGAAAAAACTTATGCTTATGTAATGGATAGTAAGTCTTCAGTTGATATTGATACGATTGATGATTTTGCTTATGTGGAGTATTTAATGAAGAAAAAAGGTTGTTAAATATTGATTTTCTCATTTTGCAATGAAAAGAATCTTTTAATTATAAAAGTTTAGGTTGAGGGATAATTTTTTGAAAGAGATAAGAAACATGATAAAAAAAATAGTTAAAGGAAAAATTCGTAATATATTTGATATTGATTTAAAAAAAGAGATAGAATATTTGCATAGTTTCAAGGAACCCAAAGATTTAATCGAACGGTCATATTTTCAATATAAGTGTCAAAGTTTTTCTCAAAATAGGTTTAATATTATTAAAAGGAATATATTTTCAATATTTATTTTAATTCCCTTTATTTTAACAGCTTTATTTAAAGGCTTTTTTTTAATTAAAAAAAATAAAAAAAAGAGTTTGACCATATTTATTTTTTCCGGAGTTGACCATATAGTTCCTTCTATTGTTAAAGAAAGAAATAAAGAATTTTTGAAGGTTAATTTTGGAGAAGGTTGGTTTTTTGTTTTTAAGGACTTTAAGTATATTTTAAGTCTAATGCATTATATAAAATCACCTTACTTTATTTTAAAGGTTATTTATAAAATGGCAATGTATAGAAATTTTATAAATAGATATGCGCCTCAAACTATTGTCTGTTCTTCTGAGTATTCTTTTTCTTCATCTTTTCTAACTTGGTATTGTAATCAAAATAATGTTGAACATATTAATGTTATGCATGGTGAGAAGTTGTTAAATATAAGAGATTCTTTTTTTCAATTTAATGAATATTATGTTTGGGATACATATTATGTTGATTTATTTGAAAAGTTGAGAGCTAATAAAGCGCAGTTTAAAATAGCAATACCTCAAAGTTTAGTTATAAAGTCAGAGAATATACCTTTAAAGTATGATATAACTTATTATTTAGGAGCAGAAAACATTCAAGAAATGATTATACTTAATAAGTTATTGCTTGATACATACATTCCAAATAATAAGATTTGTATAAGACCTCATCCTCGTTATTCAAACATGAAAGAAGTTGAAAGTGTATTTACATCATTTGATATTCAAGATGTGAGAAAAACTTCTATAGAACATTCTATCGGATTAACAAAGATGCTTTGTTCTCTTTATTCTACGGTTTTGTTACAGGGGTTATGTTCAGGAAAAGAGATTGTTGTAGATGATATTACAGATAAAAATAAGTTTGAGAAATTACAGGAATTAGGCTTTATCATCTTAAATAAACCCCATAAATTATTATCAAGTTTTATTCAGTGATGAAGTTTTTGAAAAATAAACTATTTCAGAATATAGGACTTTATACGGTATTGAATTTTATTAATTCTGCAATTCCATTTTTGTTATTACCTATATTAACAAGGCATTTATCTAAGGCAGAGTATGGAATTGTGGATTTATTTTATAATTTAAATTTTATATTATTACCTTTAATAGGTTTAAATATAGGCTCTTCTGTAATTCGTTTTTATTTTGATAAAGACGAAATAAACTTGAATAACTTTATTCAAGTTGTACTCAGTTTTCTTATTACTTTTGGGTTGGTTATTTTGGGAGTCCTCTTTGTGTTAGTGTCTGTATTTGATTTTACTCCATTAGGAAAAGATGTACCAAAATATGTATTGATTTTTGCAATTATATATGCACTCTCTTCTCAGATAATAGAAATTTTGTTGAGCCTTCTTCGAGCTCAAGAGAAGCCTCTGTTTTTCGGGTTGTTGAGAATATCAAAGTCAATTACAGATTTAGGGTTATCTGTTTTTTTTATCGTAGTTTTAAATTATGGATGGGAAGGGAGAGTTGTGGTATCAACTATTATTGCTTTTGTTTTTGCATTGTTCGTACTATTAATTATAAGAAAGTATTATAAGGTTGTATTTTCTTTGGAAAAAGAATATCTAAAAAAAGCGTTAAACTATAGTACTCCTTTAATATTACATAGTTTAAGTGGTTATATTACAAGTTTTGCTGATCGGTTTATTATATTACATTTATTAGGTATCGAAAAAGTAGGTTTATATGCAGTTGCATATCAAGTAGGGCTGATAATGTCATTTGTTTCAAACTCTATTAATCAGGCATATACGCCTTTTTTATTTAAAAAACTGAAAGAACATAACTCACGTTTTTTAAATAAATTGAAGACTTATAATTTTTATTATCTTATTTTACTTTTATTCATTACTATTATTATCTATTTAACGGTTCCGTTTATTTATAAATACTTAATAGGGAAAGAGTATAAAGTATCTTATTCCATTGTTCTATTTGTTTTATTAGGATATTTTTTTAATGGAGTGTATAAAATTTATTCAAACTTTTTTTTCTATTATAAAAGTACTTTAAGATTAGCAGTCATAACAGCCGGGGTTGCAGTTTGTAATATTTTTTTTAGTTTTGTGCTGGTTCAAAGGAGTGGAATACTAGGAGCATCTTTAGCAACAAGTCTTTCATTTTTTTTGTTAGCAGGGTTGGTGTATTATCAATATAAAAAAAGATTTGAACATAAAATTAATAGTTAAAAACAGTATTAATTATTCTATGAATAATTAATACATTTATATCTCAATATGATTCAGGATGCGTTATTATATAGTGTAATTACTATGGTTTACATAGTATGGCTATTGTTAGTTGTTAAGAAAAGTGGGGTGCGCTCTTTGTACTTTTTATTTTATTTTTTAACATTTATTATTTTTTATGGTCCTCTTATGTATTATAAGTTAGGATTTAGAGTTTATTCCTATTCTATTTCTAATGATGCGCTGGAAAAGTTCATGTATATTGGTACTTATGTAGGGATTATTAATATCATATTTTATTTCTTGTATAGAGGGAAATTTTTTGTGAGATTGAAAAATATGGCCAATAATATAGTAACAATAAAAGAAAAGAATGAGGTATATGTAAAAGTATATTTTATTATATTTTTACTTTTTGTTATTAATTATATTTCAGTGTATTATAAAAGTTTTCCATTGGTGCAATTATTCACAATGGGCGAGTTGGGAGAACGATTAGATACTGTAAGCTTAATACCTTTTTATATTACATTTAGTGCTATTGCGATGATTATTGTTCCTACAGCATTTTTGTTCTTTAAAGAAAGAATGAAGAATCAGTTCCTTAAAATAATATTCTTCTTATTTGTTCTTTTTGTGTTGACTGTAGGAGGGAATAAAGGAATGGTATCTTTCTTTTTGATTTTTTATATATTACTTGCAGTACAAAGAGTAAATCTATTTAAACTATTAATTGTATTTGTTAGTCTTTTTACTATATACGCAGTAACAAAAGGGGTGCTATCATTGAATAGCGAAACAATGGCTTATTTGATTGAATCGCCTTTTAGAAGATTGTTTGCAACACAAGGAGTGGGATTTATAGTTAGGATAGAAATGATGGATACGCATCAGCTTTTAACTGACTCTAGGTATATTATTAAGCGTCAGGTTTTTTCTATGATGTATAATCAAAAATTAGGATCTGGATCTGCTCCTACAATTTTTATAGCAGAGATATTGGTTAAATATAAAAGTTATTTTTTGATGATAGCCAGTTATATTGTTTATTTATCCATTATTTTACAGTTTATTTTTAATGCAGATAAATATCTTAATCATAAGAAATATGCCTATTTGCTTTGGAATGTTTTCTTGTTATTTTATTTTACAACAATGTCTGAATTTGGTGTTGCTAATATTTTGAGATATTTTTTAATTATCAGTAACCTTTCGGCGATATATATTCTTGGAAAAAAAGTATAATAACATGAGGAGAGATTTAGTATCAATAATAACCCCAACATATAATTCTGAGAAATTTATTTCAGAAACAATTGAAGCTATATTAAAACAGACCTATTCTAATTGGGAGCT
>PDWI01009894.1_pt1 | contig 10802 bp, 5 predicted proteins | sample 1430891 | NCBI WGS metagenome assembly PDWI01 (sample SAMN01162508, study PRJNA174530) | Oral metagenome, whole genome shotgun sequencing project. | biome: Marine environment; feature: Marine mammal; material: Swab sample of the gingival sulcus; isolation source: swab sample of gingival sulcus... | reverse complement strand
TATTTCGTTATTGCCACACCATAGCGCCAAAGAAGCATGGTCGCGCAGGCGTTGGATTTGTTGGGTGGCTTCTTTTTCTACTTCGGCCAAAAACAGACTGTCGGCAGGGTAGAGAGAACAAGCAAACATAAAATCTTGCCACACCATGATGCCCAAGCTGTCGCATAGGTTGTAAAACAAATCTTGTTCGTAGATGCCGCCACCCCATACGCGTATCATATTGAAATGGGCATCCCGGGCTTGTTGCAGCAGTTGGCGATATTGCGAGGGTTTTACTCGGGAAGGAAATACATCTTGGGGAATGTAGTTGGCACCTTTGGCATACACCGCTTGTCCGTTCACATAAAAGGTAAAGCTCTCGCCAATGCTATCGGCTTGTCTGCGGAGTTCTATATCTCTAAACCCCAAAGTTTTTGTCTGTTGCCAAAGTATATGCTCACCCTTCGACAATATGATATTAAAATCGTATAAAGCTTGCTTGCCCATACCATTGGGAAACCACCTGTTTACCTCATTCAAAGTAAAAGCCTCTTGGATGGTAAAGCTGCCTTTGGGCAGTTGTATTGTTTTGGAAAAACAGCGGTTGTTTTGATGGCGTATTTCTAAGCTTACTTCTTGTTGGGTAGAAGATTGCAGTTGCAGTTGAACGCCTATGGTGGCTTTATTATCTGCGCTAAGGGCTTCTTGCCAAAGGCGATATTGGTGTATATCAACATTATTGTTAGTTTCTAAAACAATGTCTTGCCATATACCTTGTCCTACATATCGGGGACCCCAATCCCAGCCGTATTGGTAAGGAGCTTTGCGTGTAAATACACTGGTAGCTTTGGTATTGCGGTCGTTGTCGGCAGGCAAGGGCAGGGGATAGGCTTCAAAAAGGCTGTCTGCGGCTTGGGTAGCAGAGCGAAAAGCAATTGTCAAGTGGTTGTGTGTTTGCAAAAGGGGTTTCACCTCTATTTTATAGGTGCGAAACATGTTTTCGCTTTGTAAAATCTCTGTGCCATTGAGTTTTACTGTAGCGTAAGTGTCCAAACCTTTGAATACAAGGTAGATATATTCTTGCTTTAGCGTTGCCTTATTCAGGTTAAACTGACAAGCGTAAGTAAAGTTTTGGTTTTCTATATATTTATTCTTGAGTTCGTTATCATGTTCAAAAGGCGCTTCTATTTTGCCTGCTTGCCATAAGTCTGTAAACACATTGCCGGGCACTTGCACTTGCCAAGACTCGTTTTGGGGTGTGTGGATGTACCAAATACTGTCAGACAATTGGTGTTGAGCATAAGTATGCTTTTGGTTTGAAGACTTGTTTTGGTGGGAGCATTGCGTGCTGCTTAGCGCCAATAATAAAATAAAAAAGCTAAAGAGAGAATGTTTCATGGCGTATATAATTAATGTATGCTTTATGTCTTTTGTCGTATTTTATTTTTTTGTAAATTTTATTTCTTCTGCAGAAAAAACAAAGCGATTATTTTGCTTTTTGAACTCAAAAATACCGTTTAATATACCAAAGCCTTCAAGACCATTATTCATATTTGGTTTGTGTTTATTAAATAAAACCAAAGAAAAAGGCAATGTGCCATTTTCAGTAAAACAAGATTTGTCAAAGTTGCCGTTTTTATACAAAAAGCCTTTTTTAGTGTAAAGACTGTCTGTACTATTCACTTTGTGTATAATGCTTGTGATATCCTCAATATCAATAGGGGTTAATTTATTTTGTTTTGTGTTGATATGATATATGTGTTGGGTACTATGTGCTCCACTACCATCATATACTTCAAAAAAACAGACAAATATTTCGCTTAGATTTTGTACTACAAAAGGAGTGGTTATTTTGCCACCATTATCATGATAGAAGTTTAATAAGTTTAGATTATTCAATTGTATTTGAAGTGTTTGTCCTCCAAATTCAGATGTGTTTAAGTAAAAAGACAGTTTGTTGTTGTTATCACTCCAAATTATAACGTTTGTGAGACTGTTTTTTTCAGCGGCTTGCCAATTTAAGCTTTTCTTTTCTTGATTTTGTAGTTTTTTATCAGAAGATGATATACTACAAGCAGTGAGTATAACAAAACATAATAAAAACAGTATATGGTTTAGTTTTATCATTTTTGTTCCTTATTATCTTTTATCAATTATTTACCATATAGTATTTCAAATATTTTGCCATTGCATTGTTTTAATTATAATTATCTATTCAGACTACCTATGGCAAAGTTTTGATAAGCAAACATAATAGTTGTTGATTGTTTTGGGGCATCAGCTATTTTATTATCCAGAAATGCAGATACAAAACCAAATACTTTTTTGGTGCTAATGGCTGTCATGCATCTGTTATGACCTTTGCAAGGCGGTAATACAAATTCGTGTACGCAAGGAGAACAGTATAGGTTTTCATAAATAGGGAAACACATCTTGTTGTTGCCATATTGGTGGGGTGAACAAGGTCCAAACAAGGCTATGGTAGGCGTATTGGTGCTGAAAGCGATATGCATAGGTCCGGTATCGTTGGTAATCATCAGTGTAGCCTGTTTGATGATAGTTATCAACTCGTTGATATTGGTTTTGCCTGCCAAAGAATACACACCACTTGCCGATGATAAGCTGTCCATAATCGTGTCTACATACGTGCTTTCTGCCGGTGAGCCTAACAAATAAATACGGTAATCAGTATACTGTGTTTGCAGTTGTTCAATAAGTTGTACAAAATGTTTGCGAGGCCATCTGCGCTCTATCCTTAAGTCGGATGCATTGGGATTTATCAAAATGTATTTTTCTTGCTCAAAATTAAAACCAAAGGTTTGTGTAAGCCTTTCTGTGCTGATATTTTGGCTGTCTATATGCAAATAATGATGTATTGGCTCACAATTTAGAATGCGGGCAAATTGCAAATAGGTTTCCGATATGGCACTTCGTGTGTTGTAATACATCATATGGGTATAGTTTCCCAATCTATAGTGTTTGGAGTTGAGATAGAAGCCAAATCTGTTTTGTGAGATACTTAAAATAGATACAATGGTGCTGAAATTTGAATACACCTCCAAGTCTATATACAATTCAAATTTAGCAGCTATCAGCTTGCGCACAAAAGGAAATAACTGCCACACAAATCGCCCGAATGACTTGTCGTCGATAAGAATCTTGTCGTCTATAGAAGGAATGCGCTCCAAAATGGCCTTGTTTTCCACAGAACTTACAAACACAAGTTTGGCTTGGGGGTAATTGGTCTTGAGCGTTTGCAACAAAGGCGTGGCTTGGATAATACTGCCCATACCTTTGTACTTGCATACAGCAATGCGTTTAAAATCCTTGTTTAGGCTATGGTCTATCTTCAAAAGTTTACCCAAAGGGATGACAAGCAAATTGAGCACTCTTGCCAAAGTGCCCGCTACATATTTATCAAAAAATAGTTTTCTACTTGTTTTCATGCGTTGTATCTGTATCCGAGCCTTGCAGCAATACCACTTCTTTTGCTGTTTTCGGCTGTGCAAATATAGTATAAAGTTGCCAGCCTGTAATATTTGAGTTGACCCAATTGTATTGGCTACTGAGCGGTATCAAAAATTGGGTGTCGGTATCGGAAGCCGGTGCCTCAAAAGTAAAGGTGCCCATTACTTTATCTTTGTTGTAATAAGCAAATACAAGGTTTTCGTTTTGGGTATGTGGTGCCAAACGTATCTTTACCCATGTGTATAGTTTGTGCTTATTTATCGGCTTGTTATCAAATACTTGATTTAAGTTTTGCCATGAAGTTACTGCTTGGTAAGCGGCACTATCTGTCCAATTATTGGCCAATACATAAGGATATAGTTTTAAATTATCGTTTTTGTTTTCAAACACAATGCTGTCATTTATCTTAGCTTGTTGAGGTATGGCAGCTTGTACACCTTGTTTTAGCCATATATAATAATCGTTGATATGGGCAAAGGGACGATAATGTTTGAAAATATATTGACTTATATGATAATAGCGGATGCGATTGGGTACGCCATCGGTATTGTCCCACCAGTTTTCAGGCAAATGTGAATATACCACCACCGGTACCTCCATACTGTTGAGTTTCTTTATGTTTTCTATCTGCAAAAATGAGGTAACAGTATTTTGCATATATTGATTAAAATAAGAAGGTACCTGTCTTTTGGTATAGAAATACAGCATAGGCGTATTAGAAAAATCTATAAAGGTAGCCTTATTACTGAAGTTTGTCTTCATGAAATTATCAAAATCCAGATAGGTGTGGCGTTTAAAGACTTCACTATTTTCTACACGTGCATATTTGGTATTGGTTTTGCTAACTTCGGTATATTGATTGAAGCGGGCAATAAATTGTTCATAATAATTAGGGTTTCCGCTTGTAGCGGTATAGGAATAAATACTACCTACAATGGTTAGCATCATCAATGTTAAGGCATAAGCTTTTTTGTGCCACAACTGATATACCGTCAATCCAATAGCCAAATAGAGCCATGTGTTTAAAAACATTTCCGAGCCTTCTACTAAGGAATGCCTTACCAAACCTCTTTGTGCATTCATAAAATAATAAGCCAAGAGTGCCATGATGCTTAAAATGCGCCATTTTGCCCTTTGGTGTCGAATTTTAAGTAATTGCGTACCCAAAACCAAGACCAAAAGTGAGGCTATAATAGGGAAAATAAAATAATGCACCTGATACAATCTGTCATGTTGGTTGCTGATATCGGTATATCCATGTGCCTGATTTCCACCAAAATAACTTAGCGCTTGTTTGAAATTGACAACCAGATCAGAACCCGTGGACATCAATACCACTGCACTTAACACTACAGTTATTATCACCGATATTACAGCCCAGGCAGTGTCTTTCAAAATATGTTTGTCAAAGTGTTTTTCTATCAAAAAGAAAAGGTACACTATTGCGGTAGCAAATGCAATAGAAATGCCCACATCTATTTTCCAAACAATAGTACACAAAGTCCAAAAAGCAAGTATGAACAATTTGCGGCGTGTGTAGTGTTTAAATAAACTATGTAAAAGCGCTAAACTTACAAATACCAAGCAGTAATAAGAAAGATAGATATAGTGGAGATAAGGAAACCACACAATAAGTGCAAACACCACATCGGGTCTGTTGGTAAAACCTTTCAAGAAGAAATAAAAGAGCAGGATAAAGATACCTTTTTCCCACACATCGTACAATAAAAAATCTACCTCGCCACTCCAACCATTGAGCCATACATACAAGGGTTTAAAGCCAAAATCGGCTAACACATGAGAACTCAAAGCATCGGCAATAGGCAGTTCCGAATGCATAAACAAACGCATTAAGCCATTGGCAGGGTTGGCCAATTCGAACATATCTTGTGGCTGAGACATGATGGGGGTGTAATGCGTGAATAATATCATGCTCAACAACACGGCAGGGTACATAAAATTGGCAAGTAAGCGATTTAGCTGTAGTTGACGTATTTTTTTGAAATAAATAAACAGTAGAGCCAACGATAATCCTAAGAAAAAAAGATAAAAATGATTGGGCGACAAAAGGTGTATGTCTCTTTGGTTTAGGATTAAGTATAATTCGTCGCTAAGTATAGACAAAAAAGGGATAATATAAAAAATGAAAGAACCTATAAGCAAGCTTTGAAATGGTATAGTGGTAAATCTTTGCAGCACAACAAAACTACTCAAAAAAGCAACAAAAGCAAAACAAAAATAAGACAAAAAGGCAAATGTCCACGATAGTTCGGCCATAAACACCATTTCTTTTAGCAAAAAAGAAGCGCCATAGCTCAAAGTCAGCAACCACATAAATACACCTTGTGTATTTTTTAAGCGTCCAAAGCCAATATAACTATACGTAAGCTCATATACAAAGAATAGTGCTGTCAAGGTAAACAATAAATCAAAACTCTGTTTGTCAACTAACTGAATAAATTCAAAAAAAACGAGGAGTGTGCCTATCCAAGCTATTCTACCAAGGCCGGTTGCCAACCTTTTCCATTGTCTAATCTGATTGTGCAGCACATACAACAAAAAAGAGACGAGTGCAAAACAAAGTAAAAATAACAGGACGGCATTATAGAAAGCAGAGACTCTTAGATTAATATCCACATTGTTAAAGGCTGCTATGCCCGGTAATACTTCCGCTACATTTGTTATTTGCAAGCTTATATTTTTTAGATATCTTGATACAAGATAAAGGCTCACAAAAAAAGTGATGATAAAATGCGCATTGCCAAGTTTAAAAAAATGGGCATACCAAGACCTTAGGGGAGCAAGAGCCGAACGAGAGATATGTGTCATAATTTAATTTGAGTTTACGCACAATAATTGGCAAATGTACACACTTTTATAATATATTGCCACAATTATGATTTAATTTACCAAGGCAAATACATCCTTTGTTTGTAAAAAATCTAATTTTATGATTTGCAGTTGTTTATAAATTATTCGTTAGGCCTCGTATGTTTGCAATCTCAGAGGCTTCTAGCAGTCTCATGTTTTCGAAACCTCTGAGGTTTCTCAGTACTTTTATTTTTATCTTCTGACTTCCGTTTCAATTCATCATTGACTTCGTCGAACTTCGTTTCATAATTTATACTTCACAATTCATCATAAGTATACTGTTTTCTATTAGTTTTGAGTTTTAAGTGTTGAGTTTTAAGTTTAAATTAGCTGTTAGCTTTTAGCCTTTGGATTTAATAGGTATTAGGTTATAATCAATTAGTAATTAGCAATTAGTAATTAACAATTCGTAATTCGTAATTCACTTCCAGCTCATTACCAAATTATCGCATTAGCAAATTACCACATTGTTACATAATTCACTTCCAACTCATTACCAAATTACCGCATTATCAAATTACCGCATTATCACATTATCACATTGTCGTATTATCACATTCTCGCATTGTCACATTCTCGCATTATCACATTCTCATATTAACTAATTATCTCAATTTTTTGTTTATCAGTTACTTCTCCTACAATAGCAGCCTCGCGCAGTCCTTTTTGATGTAAGTCTTGTAAATAAGCTTGTGCTTGCTGGTGCGGGAGGGCTACCAACAAGCCACCCGAGGTTTGGGCATCGGCTAGCATTAGCTGTTGGGTTTGTGATAGATCATCGGCTTGCAAAAAGTTACCCACATGTTTTAAATTGTTGTAAGAGCCGCCTGGAATAATTTGTGCGGCAGCCAAATCGGCTACTTGTGGCAGCCAAGGCAAATTGTCAAAGTGCAAAACGGCCCCTTTATCAGAAGCTACCAACATTTCTTTCAAATGCCCAAGCAATCCAAAGCCTGTAATATCCGTACAAGCATGAACCTCGTAAGCTTGCATGCACTCTGCAGCCGTTTTGTTGAGCTGCATCATGAGTTGGGTCATGGCGGTTTGTGTCTCGGGTTCCAAGAGACCTCTTTTGAGGGCGGTAGCAGCTATACCTGTGCCCAAGGCTTTGGTAAGTACCAGGCTGTCGCCTGTTTGTGCGCCTTGGTTGCGTATCAATTTGTCGGGATGCACCACCCCACTTACCACCATGCCAAACTTAGGCTCGGGGTCTTCTATGGTATGACCGCCAAGGATAGGAATACCGGCTTCTTCGGCTTTGCTTTGGGCACCTTTGAGTATCTCTTGCAAGACTTGCAGTGGCAGTGTGTTTTCTGGAAAACCTACAATATTGAGTGCAAAAATAGGCTGTGCCCCCATGGCATACACATCGCTAAGGGCATTGGCAGCTGCTATGGCTCCAAAGGCAAAAGGGTTGTCTACTATGGGAGTAAAGAAGTCGAGCGTTTGCACCAAAACGGTATCTTTATTGATAAGATAAGCAGCCGCATCGTCGCTGGTATCTGTGCCTACCAATACATTTTTGTTGTGCACATTGGGCATGTTTTTTAGCACTTCTTCCAGCAATTGGGGTTTCATTTTGCAGGCACAACCCAAGCCATGTGTAAACTGTGTGAGCTTGACATCGGTGCTTATCTTTTGGGTGGGCGACATATGGTCTTCTCTGGGTTTTAGACTTTGTACCGTAGTCGTAATATGCGCAGCTGCTTTTTCTATATCTTCCATAGTGGTGGTTCTGCCTGTAGATAACCTAATGGTGCCCATGGCGTATTCTATAGGTACTTGCATGGCTTCCAATACCATCGATACATCTATACTTTCCGAATGACAAGCCGCTCCGGCAGAAGTAGCCACTTCGTTTAAACGTGCCACCAAAGTATTGGCTTCTATCCCTCTAAAAGACACACTGAGCGTATTGGCCAAGCAGTGTTTGGGATGACCGTTGCGTAGCAATGCCGGAAAATCTTTTTGCAACAATTCCCATAGATAGTCGCGGGTTTGGGCATAGTGTTTCTCGTAGTCGGGCAGATGTTGGCTTACCAATTCAGCTGCGGCTCCCAAGCCTACTATTTCCAATACATTTTCGGTGCCGGCACGTCTGTTTTGCTCATGGTCTGCCCCATGTATCAGTTTTTCTAAACGCACGCCTTCTTTTACATACAAAGCGCCTATGCCTTTGGGTGCATATAACTTATGCCCTGCAATACTGAGCAAATCTATGCCCATGGCTTGTACATCTACAGGGGTTTTGCCTATAGACTGTGCCGCATCGCTATGTAATAGTATGTCTTTACCTTTTAATGCTTGACTTATTTCGGCAATGGGTTGGATAGTGCCTACTTCATTGTTGGCATGCATAATAGATACCAAAATGGTTTCCGGTCGGATAGCCGCTGTCACGTCTTGCGGATTCACGCGTCCATATTTATCTACTTTTACGTAAGTGATATCAAAACCCTGGCGTTCCAAATAGCGACACACTTCAAACACCGCCGGATGCTCAATGGCGCTTGTGATAATGTGGTTACCAAGATGTTTGCGAGCAAAAGCCGCGCCCTTAATAGCATAATTATTAGATTCTGTACCACCGCTGGTAAAGATAATTTCGCTGCTTTGGGCATTTATCATTTCGGCGATTTGCTTGCGGGCTTTTTCCACCGCTTTTTTAGTGTCGCTGCCAAATATATGCCCACTGGAGGGGTTGCCAAAATAGGTGGACAAATAGGGCCGCATTTGCTCTGCTACTTGGGGGGCAATAGGGGTAGTGGCATTATAGTCTAAATATATCATGTTTTAACAATTAGCAATTAATAATTAGTAATTAGCAATAAAATAGGTAGTTGGAATACCAAAATAGTTTTGAGTTTTTAGTTATCATTTCGATACACATTTGTTCGTTCCTCACAAATACACTCGATGTGACAAGCATACGTTTAGGTGTCAGATCGAGTAGGTTTTGAAGAATGAAAAACCGTATCGAGAGCTATCAAGGAGATGCATTATTTCTCTTCATTTTTTTGTTGCTGAATAGCTTTCTCTATATTTTGTTTTCTTATTTTATTTTTTTCGATTTTACTTTTATCTTTTCTATTTCATTTTCATCTTTTGCTTGTTTCAGTTCTTTTTTTTAATCTTCTTGTTGTTTTTCAATATCTTTTATTCAGTCTTCCTTTAGTCCTGTTTTTTTCTGTCTATAGCGAATTTCAAAAGCATCTCTGCTATCTCGTCTGTATGATTATTTTCGGTGTCTATATAACGTATTTGTTTAGGATTGATATTGGCACGGGATTCTATCCCAAAATTGTAGGCTTTGTCGTAATACACCAAACAAATATCGGCTACCGTTTCAAAATCTTTGTTTTCGAGGGCTTGTAGCGCTTGTTGTGTACGTAAGCCACCCAGTTTTTTACTGATGCGTTCTATCGCATTTTGCAAAGGGGCTATGCCGCATTGGGCATAGTCGCCTACCAAACGTTGGATGCGTAGTGCCGTAGGCACATTGATAACAAAAGTAGGAGACGTGCGCATACGTTTAAACAAAACTTGTGGAATGCCACATCGTCCCATGGTTACGCTTTCGTCTTCTAACCAAACCGGTTTGTTAGGGTCTAGTTTCAACCATTGTTCTGCCAAATTATTCTCAAATTGTTCGTTGGTGGGTTGTGGCCTTTCGCCTATAGAACCAAAAGCAGAACCTTTGTGATGTGCCAAGCCCTCTAAGTCTATAATTTGTGCCCCTTTTTGTTGCAGAGCAAACAAAATATCTGTTTTGCCACTGCCGGTATAGCCGCCCAAGATATGCAAGGTTTGTGGTCTGTCCAAGCTTTCGCGGATATAAGCTCTATAGGCTTTGTAGCCCCCTTCCAACAATTGGGTTTCAATGCCTATAAAAGAAAATAGCCATGCCATAGCCCCCGAACGCATGCCTCCTCGCCAACAATGTACAAGAGCTTGTTTATGGCGGCAATGTTTTTTTATGTCTTTAGCAAAATCTGCCAATTTGCTACCCACCAACTCCAAACCCAACTGCACGGCAAATTCTCTGCCCGCTTGTTTGTAGCGTGTGCCCACTTGGGCGCGTTCTTCGTTGCTAAACAGAGGGATATTGATAGCTCCGGGAATATGTCCTTGTGCAAATTCGGCAGGGGAACGCACATCTACAATAGGGATATGTTTTCCTTTTTCCAAAAAATCTTTGGGGCTTAAACGAAGTATATCGTACATGGAGTAATGTGTTAAATTGCTAATGTGTTAATGTGGTAATTTGATAATGCGGTAATTTGGTAATGAGTTGGAAGTTGGAAGTCGGGAGTCCGAAGTTGGAAGTTGGAAGACAGATAAAGCGACCCTTATAAGCAGAGGCATCACGTTTACTTCTTATATCATGTCACGTCCTAAAAAAAGTTTACAAGTTAATACTTTATTTTTCATATTTTTTTGCATGAGCCTACTTATTATGCCACATTTAAGTGCACTTGATTAGG
>PDWI01009893.1_pt1 | contig 10802 bp, 8 predicted proteins | sample 1430891 | NCBI WGS metagenome assembly PDWI01 (sample SAMN01162508, study PRJNA174530) | Oral metagenome, whole genome shotgun sequencing project. | biome: Marine environment; feature: Marine mammal; material: Swab sample of the gingival sulcus; isolation source: swab sample of gingival sulcus... | reverse complement strand
AAGGTTCATCATATCTCTCGTCAGCTTGAAGAAATCTACTATGAACAACAACAAAACCCGCGTATTGATATTTCTGAAAAAATTAAAAATATCAGAAAAGAGTTAGAATAAATTTCCATGATTTATTATTAGTGTGGATTTTAGAAAAGAGGTTCTTGCAGAACCTCTTTTTTATCTCTTGAATAGAATCTATAAAAAGCATTGACTTTTATATTAAATATGATAATATTTAATTCAAACATATAAATATTTAAAAATTTCATACCATGAAAAAATTATTTTTTATTTTTGCAACGGTTTTGGTATTAGTTTCTTGTGCTACCAGACAAAAAACAAGTACCTATGTGCCACCTAAAAACCCTGTTGTCCCATTTACAACAAAGCAATTATCAATGATTGATGACTATCAGAAACTCATAGGGGTTGGTGTTTCTTTTTCAAAAGCCTTTACTCTAATAGAAGGAAATGGGGCTGGGAATAAAAAAGAAGAAATATCAGAAAATGGTATTTTAAATATCTTTGATATTTTTTCTGGGTATAAACTCAATATTCCAAAAAAAATTCCTGTTGTTTATCAAAGTGGTCCGCTTAAGGGACAAAGAGTTCTTTTAGGTGGTAGAAAATACTTATATCAGGAAATGACAGGGGTTATTTCTGATGTACTAGTTGAGGGAGGTGAATTAATTCAAGTATCAGTTACGATTTACTCTCAAGATAGACAAGATGAACTTATTTTTTCTTTGAAAGAATATAAGAATACTGAGAGGTTTTTTCTGAAAAAGAAAAAGAAAGATTCTTCATTTTCATCTGAGGAAATTAATGATCTTGGACTTGGAACCGATCAATATGGAAATGTTGTTTTAAAACAAAGTTCATATCATTACCTCTTAGAGAGTAATAATGAAAATCTTTGGTTTGTAAACAAGGCAGATCGTGCTGTTTATTTAGAAAATTTCTTTCTAAATCATCAGATGGTTAATCAAGTCAAAGAAGGGCAAGCTGTTCCTATTATTGTTGGGTCAGAAAAGCTTTTGAAAAAAAAATAAGAACAAAATTACATAAAAAAACTGAGTTATGAAACTCAGTTTTTTTATGTTATGAAAGTGGAGGAATATTTCTATGGGTTTCTCCTGGGTTGAACATATTGTAAAAGACTTCAATAGATTGTTCGGTATCGAGCTGTTCTGAACGAACTCCAAAACGTGAAAGCCCACCTTTGACAATTGCAATACGTTGTTCGAGCTGTGAACGTTGTTCTTCAAAACGTTCAGTTTTTTCACGAAATGAAGCATCTTTTTTCTTTGGAAAAAGCGCATCCAAAAAACTCCCTGATTTTTTACCACTCGTAAGTACTGAACCAGTATAAGGAATAACAACATAGAATTTTTTTGACATGATATTTACTGAATCAGTAAACCATTTAATGAATTCTATATATTCTCGCGTCTGAAGTCGCAAGAGCTCTTCTTTTTGTTGTTCAATCCTTCGTTCAAGTGTTAAAAGATAAGGTTTGATATCATATCTGCGTGATTGCACAGAAATTTGTACAGGAAATTCAAGAGAATTCAAAAAGTTTTGAAATTGAAGAACGAGCGCTTGTTGTTCATCAGCAGATTTAAGTGAGATATTGATAGCGGAAGCGAGTAAAATGGCGCGCAAGCTTCCGTCTTCAAGAACAATAATTCCATCACGAATTTCCTTGATTGGAATGAAATCTTGGGTTGTTGGTCCAGTGTATTTTTTTGACATACTTTTATTATAAACCATTCCTTGAAAAGTAAAATACTTCGCTTTTTCTCTATCCTTGTTATATAATAGAACCATGCGTTTTGAAGTACCACAATTCATAAATATTGAAGACAAGCTCTTTGGTCCTTTTACCTTTAAACAATCACTCTATCTTGTTGGGGGAGGAGGAATTATTTTTCTTTTATATAAAGTACTCCCGCTCTTTGCAACCATTATTTTAGGAATCCCTATTGCTGCTTTTTCCCTTGCCCTCGTATTTTACAAGCCAAATGGAAGACCTTTTATTTATATGGTTGAATCCTTCTTAATTTATACTTTTACTCAAAAATTTTATCTTTGGCGACAAAAAGATCTTGCTCCTGGGGCGATGAATATTACCCAAATTCATGAAAAGTTTCCAGAGGAGGGAGCTCTTCCAAAAGAAGATAAACGTAAAAAGATCTCCGATCTTGCATGGTCTTTGGATATTTTAGATTTTGAATAAGCTCCCTTGAGGAGTTTTATTTTTTGTGGATAACCTGTGTATAAATTGATTGTTATTAATATATATATAGTGTTATTTTTTGACATATATATCAATATATGTTATTCTTTTTTTGAAACAAATGAACAATTAAAAATTAAAGAAATGAAAAGAACAATTCAATTATTAACGCTAAGTCTTTTATTTTTTGTTATAGGAATAACAAATATAAAAGCACAAAGTGTCTCACAAAATGATTTAAGTCATTATTATGTGAATGTAAGACCTCATGCAAACTATAAATATTTGCAGGGTATTGGCCAGACAGAGATGATTGCCGTTGCCAAGGAATATATTAAAACTGGTTTTGTCAGTAATTCAAGGTATTCTATTGAGCTTCCTCAAAGTGGAGCTTTTCGCACTGCCGTTGAAATGAATCCAACTGCAAGGGAAAATGCTCGTTTTAAATGGGCTGGAAGAAAATATGGAATATTGAACCCAGATAGGAGAGTGGATCACCTCTTAAAAGATAATGATACAGGAAGAACTATTGTTGTTGGTTGTGGTAATGAAATACTATCATCAATAACCGTTAGTCTCGATGATTATTATACTGACTCTACAGAAACAGAATATGATAATTCATATTATGTGAGAAATACCGTAGATACACCAGAAGTGGAATATGATAATTCAAGTTATCATTCGTCTACTCCAGTTGAAACAAGCGTTCAGGAACCCCAATACTATATTGAGGATGCACCAAAAACAAAGACAGAATCTTCTTTTGTAGTCAAGGCTCCACAGAAAAAAATTGATTTTTCTGGAATGGGGAAAATGACAACAACAGAACAAAAAGCTCAGTTTTTGGATAAACAAATAAGCACAACAAAAACGCTTGATATAAAAGATAAAACACTTTGGAAACCTTTCCTTTTAGGTCGTCAAGTAAAAATGGCGCCGGGATGGTCTGTTCTTGTGGATGTTGGAGGTGCTACATTACTTGCGCTTCTTGCTAAAAAATTTATTTTTGACAAAAAAAGTTCGTCAGGAAGTGATCCAGTCACCCCTGACCCCAACACCCCAGATGATTTTCTTCCTGGACACCAGGTAAAATATCAATGGAAGGGAGCTCCCTAGAGGACTCCCACTTAAAACACAATGAATGGATATGAAATCTCTTTTTGAGATTTTGTATTCATTCTTTCTATGACTAAATCTTTAATCATAATGATTGAAGATTTAGGTATGGAAATACTTGACAAATATTTTATATATGATAATATATTTGTATTACAAGCTTATTAGAATTTTATTCATTTATTATATTAGTATTATGAAAACCTTTATGAAAAACCTTTCAAAGATGGCGCTCGTGCTTACTTTGCTTACCGCAGGGGCAAGTTTTGCTTCAGCTGCTTCCTTTGATACCAACCCAAGTGGGGTAACAGGGATCACTTCAGTGAACGACTGTGCTTCTGGAGAAGTCTGTGGTGCACGAAAAGATTCTGTTACTGTGAATATTCCAAATCCAGGGGATTCCGCGCATATTTCTATTTTTACAGATTATATGGCACGTAGAAATTCATCTGAAACTGTAAGGAATGCTCATGCTCGTTACTTCTTTGCAAACAAGAGTGGGCTCTCTGCATCTACTTACACTTTCAAAACTTGTTTGTTTGCTGATAACGCGGATCGTATTTGTGATACCTCTACGGTAAGAGGACTTCCTAGTTCATATAAGATTGAATTTGAAGGAGCTCACCTTGAGAACTCTCATGGGGGACGACGTGGATGTAACCAAAAATACAATTATTTTATTCGATTGTATGAAAATGATGTTCTCTTTACTCGAGGACACCGTCTTGGAAATCTTACCCATAATGAAAATGGTAGCTGGTGTGCTCAAGGAACCGCTGTTGTTGGATATAAAATTACCAACACCGAAAAAAATGAACCAGAATATACCTATTCTTGGAAAAAGGGTTCATGGTCAGGATGGTCTTTATGTGTAAACAATGAAGAATCACGAACACGAGAGGTTTCTTGTGAGCGTAATGATGGAAAAGCAGTTTCTGATTCAAATTGTACTGGAACAAAACCAGCAGATCGTGAAGTAAGAACATGTTCTAATAATGTAAATTTGAACGTACTTACTCAGGACGAAACAGATGTTAGAAAAAACTCTGCAAAGCTTCATGGATACATGAATCAAGGACAAGATGCTGAGGTCTGGTTTGCTTTTGGAACCAGTACCAACCCTCAATGTTCTAATAACGCAACACGTAAAAATGTTTCTGGTACCTATAGCTCTGGAGACATGTTCTCTCTTGTGGTTGATGGATTAAATCCAGATACTCACTACTACTTCCGTGCTTGTGCACAAAAAGACGCTACCCTTGATGAAGGATCTCGTTATGATTTCTTTACAAAAGCGGATTCTGTAAACCCAGAAAAGAAATATTACTGGGATGTAGGAGACTGGAGTAGTTGTAATAATGGAAAACAATATAGAAACGTTGTTTGTCGTAATGAACAAGGTCAATCTGTTTCTGTAAATTACTGTAAAGATGATAAACCTGCTACAGAAAAATCATGTTCTTATAGTACTGATACCCCTTCTGCTGAAACAAGTTCAGAAAAGAATGTTGAACGTCATTCAGTAGAGTTACGAGGAAAAATCAGAATGAATAACTTTAAAGATGGAATTGTTTTCTTTGTGTACGGACAAGATAAAAATCAAATTTCCTCTGTAGCTTCTGATTATAATGAATATTCAGATGTTGATACTGATGGACAAGATATTCGAAAAGTAAAAGTTGATAATGATGCTGATAAATCATCATGGAAGAGTTATTCAAAGACAGTAAACGGACTTGAAGCTGATGAACGTTATTATTATAAAATCTGTGTTGAGTATGAATCACGATCAGGAGATCAAACTCTCTCTTGTGGTGGATTAGAACATTTCTCAACTGATGATAATGATGACGATGATGATAATGATGATGATTTTAGTATCAAGACACTTAATCCTGATTCAGTATCATATAATTACGCAAAAATTTGTGGACGTTTGGTAAATAATGGAGGTGATTCAGACCTCAGAACCTGGCTTGAATATCGTCGCAGTGGACAATCTCGTTGGAATCTTACTGATAAAAAAGATCGTGGAGAAGTTCGTTACTGTGATACCATTCGTCGATTAGAATCTGATGTTCGTTATGAATATCGTGCTTGTTCTGATAGTGGATGTGCATCATCACGAACCTTTAGAACTTCAAAAGAAAATGTTACTCCAAACAAACGACCACGAGTAACAACTGAATCTGCATATGCAATTCGTTCAAACTCAGCTGTTCTTCCTGGAATCTTTGTTTCAAATGCTGATAAGGCAACCGTGTGGTTCCAATATGGACGTTCACAAAATCTCAACCGAGAGACACGTCGTTATACAAAATATGGATCTTATGGTGAATTTGTTCACAACTTTACCAATTTGAAATCAAATCAATTGTATTGTTACCGAGCAGTTATTCAGACAGCTGCAGGTACTGATACCGGAGCAACCAAGTGTTTCACTACTCCACGAGCAGTGTATCGAGGAACAACAAGAAGAACGGTTACAAGAACCGTGGTAGAGAAACCAAAAGTTATTGTGGTAGAAGAAGATAAGGATCCTGAAATTGATCTTGAAAGACTTGGGCTTGGGCTTTCTTTGGTTCGTCTTGAAATTGACGATGACCGAACAACGGTAACCAAGGGGGAACAAGTAACCTATGAGATTACTTGGGAAAATATTTCTAAACTTGATTTAGATGATATTGATTTGAATATTACCATTCCACGTGAGATGCAAATTGTTTCAACTTCACGCGGACGATTGGATCAAGATAGAAATGCTATTTTCTACACTATTGATAATCTTGATGCCGGAGAAAAAGGGTCTATGACCGTTACTGGAATTGTAAATAAAGGAAGTCTCGGTGATGCACTCACTGCTGAAGCAACGCTTGCCTTTAATAATCCAGTAAACCGCGCTCAAGAAAATGCAACTGATTACGATGTTGATGAGTATGTTGTTGCGACTGCTTTGGGAACCGCTTCTGTGTTTGGACTTTCACAAATCGGATTCCTTGGGTGGCTAACAATCCTTTTGGGACTTATCATTATCTTCCTTGTTGCACGATGGCTTTACCTTGAACGTGAAGAATTACGTGCACAAGCCTATGTAAATGGATATGGACGCCCATACATGATGCAACCAGCGCAAAATTACAACATAGCACCAACACCTATGCGTGAAGCACACTATGTTGAACCAGTAGCGCCTGTACAACCTGTACAAACAGTACCTGTAGCATCAGCACAACCAGTGCACAAACAGGCACCTGAAATTTCAGCTCAAAAAGTTGAAGGGGAAAGACCTGAGTATCGTCCTTACCGACCAAATCACTAATTTCCTAAAATGAAAAAAACACACGTTTGTGTGTTTTTTTCTTGCTTTCATAGTAGTGTTTTGTATTGTTTTGTGGCTCTAAGTTTTTATTTCAAGAAAAAGATATTTTGCTATACTTTTTGTATGAAAACCTATATTACAAATTTAAAAGATCTTGATCTGTTTGTTGATTCTTTCTTAGAAAGTAAAAGACCACATAAAGAATACGCGACGATTATAAGTCTCTCGGGTGACCTTGGGGTTGGAAAAACCGCCTTTGTAAAATCTTGTGCTCGGCATTTTTCAATTGATGAATCAATCACAAGCCCAACCTTTGTTATTCAAAAAGAATACGAGATTACAAAGCACCCTTTATTTAAAAAACTTATCCATATTGATGCTTATCGCCTCGAATCCAAAGAAGAGCTCGAGTATCTCGGTTGGAATGAAATAATCAAGGATCCTCACACTATTATCTGTATTGAGTGGCCGGAGCAGGTTTTAGGAATTGAACTTCCTCTTGCATATGAAATTGATATAGAAATCCAATCTGATAAGACGCGAATCATTTCCCTTGAAGAAAAAACCGAATAATGTTCGGTTTTTTGAGTATTTGTATATACTAAAAGTATGAAGAAAACAGCAAGAAAAAAAATAGTATTGCTTGATGCACATGCGATTATTCATCGTGCCTATCATGGTATGCCTAATTTCCAAACAAGAGCAGGTGTTCCAACGGGTGCTATTTATGGTTTTGCGAGCATGATTTTGCGTATTATTGATGACTTTTCTCCTGACCATGTTGTTGCTTGTTATGATTTACCCAAACCAACTTTTCGCCACGAAGCTTTTGATGGCTACAAGGGAAAGCGCTCAGAAACAGATAACGAACTCAAAGCACAATTCCCGGCAACGCGTGAGCTTTGTGATATCTTTGCTATCCCTATTTATGATGCAGAAGGTTTTGAAGCTGATGATATTCTCGGAACCATTTGTGAGCAACTCAAAGATGAAGAGATAGATATTATTATCGCCTCAGGTGATATGGATACCCTTCAGCTCGTTGATGGTGATCGCGTGAGCGTCTATACGCTCAAGCGAGGGAATGATACGGTTCTCTATAATGAAGAAGCGGTCATTGACCGTTTCAGCTTTCCACCAAAATCAATTATTGATTATAAAGCGCTTCGCGGAGATAGCTCGGATAATATCCCTGGTATTCGGGGTATTGGAGACAAAGCTGCGACGATTGCTATTAATCATTTTCATACCATTGAAGAGCTCTATAAGGTCCTAGAACAAGACGAACAAAAACTTTTAGACAGTGGTCTCACTAAACGAATGGTTTCCTTAATCCGTGAAGGAAAAGACGATGCGGAATTTTCAAAAATCCTCGCAACCATTCGGTTGGACGCTCCAATTGATTTTAAATTACCTCGTGATCATTGGGTTGATGCGCTTGATATGGAGAAAGCCGAAGAATTTTTTCAGCGTTATGAATTGAGGAGCCTCGTGCGAAGACTCGAGGAGTCACGAAATACTAAAAAGTCAAAAATACAAGAAGAAATACTTGAAGTGGCGGACGAGCAGGAGCCTGAAAAGCTCAATGAACAAGAACTCAAAGAGACATTCATCGCGCTTTCACTCCTTGATTCTGATTATGCAGGAGCTGATCTTGAAAAACTCTATGAATTTTCAGGAAAACAAAACTTCAAGGAAGCACGCGAGTTTATCCTCTTCGAATTACAAAAAGATGAGAAAAGTTTGCGTCTCTATAAAGAACTTGAAAAACCGCTTTATCCCGTCGTGAGAACAATGGAGGAAAATGGAATTTGCGTTGATGTTGATTTTTTGAAAAAACTCTCAAAGGATTATCATCGTGAACTCAAAAAGATTGAAGAGAAAATTTATCTCCTCTCTCGTGAAGAATTCAATATACGTTCTCCAAAACAGCTCTCTGAAATACTCTTTCAAAAAATGGGGATCTCCGCAAAGGGAGTAAAAAAATCAAAAACAGGAACCTATTCAACGAACATTACTGTTTTGGAAAAATTAAAAGGCGAACATGAGATTATTGATCTCATTATTGATCATCGTGAATTGCAAAAATTACTCTCAACCTATATTGACGTGCTTCCTGATATGGTTGAGCAAGACGGCAGATTGCATGCCGAGTTTCTCCAGTATGGAACGGCAACTGGACGTTTCTCTTCTCAGAATCCGAATATGCAAAATATTCCAACGAGGAGTGATCTAGGGAGAAAGATTCGTGAAGCTTTTGTTGCCCCTTCGGGGAAAGTACTCATTTCTTTTGATTATTCTCAGATTGAACTTCGTATTTTGGCGCTGCTTTCGGGAGATAAAGAGCTGATTGAGATTTTCAAACAAGGGCAAGATATTCACAGCGGAGTTGCCGCGCGCGTTGCTGGGATTAAAGAAGAGGAAGTTGATCGTGAACTTCGCCGCAAGGCAAAGATTATTAACTTTGGAATTCTCTATGGAATGGGAATTAATGCTTTGCGCAAAGAAATGGATGCAGAGCGTGATGAGGCGCAAATGTTCTATAATGCATTTTTTGAAAACTTTAAACGAGCAACTGCCTTCTTAGAAGAGAGTAAAGACCATGCACGTAAACATGGATACACAGAAACTCTCTTTGGAAGAAAACGTTATTTCAGGAGTATCAATGCAAGCCTACCTTTTATTCGTGCGATGGCAGAGCGTATGGCGCTCAATGCCCCGATTCAAGGAACAGCGGCTGATATTATCAAACTCGCCATGCTCCACGCAGAGCGTGAAATCATTCCACAATTCAAGAGTGCAAAACTTATCCTTCAAATCCATGATGAGATTATTTATGAAATCGATGAGAACGAACGTTCTTCTTTTGAACAACTCATGCTTGATCTCATGGAATCTATTTTAGATAAATCATTTTTGAGATATAAAAGTGAAGTCCCTCTTGTTGTCCATAGTTCGCATGGAAAACACTGGGGTGAATTGAAATAAATAAAAAAACTGAAAGAAATATCTTTCAGTTTTTTTATGTATTTGTTAAAACGGAGCTATTTGTACGCTATCTTTTTGGACTTCATAGTATTCCTTTGGATAGGTTGTTATTATGTCACCACTTGCGCTTCTGCCGCTTGTGGGAACATAAGTGCTCGTTGTTATCGGTTTTGTACTCGTACGAATAGGTCCAGCTGTAGAAAGAGGCATTGTATTTGTCTGAATTGGTCCTGTTTGAGGAGAATAGCTCTTTTGCCGTTCTTGCTCAAGAGCATACCTACCAATCTCAGTCATGGTATTGTTGATTTTTCTCCAAATTCTTTTCCGATTTGCCTTGGCTAATTGTTTATTTGTCTTCAATAAATCAGGTCTATATTCCAATATCATATATCTCATTCGCAATACCTGGCCTTTGGTAAACATAGAGTGAAATTCGTAGGCGTAATCCATAAAGTTTTGGTAATTGCTTGCGGTTGTTGGATCGTTACAAAGTTTTTGAATTTCTGAAAATTCAAACTTGTTATTATCACCATTACTATCATCATCCATTGCACTTTCCTTTTTAGATCCATAACGAATATTTGGACCAGGCTGATTTGGGGTATCGTTTACAAAATCATCTTTATTACAATGACTATCTCCCTTTTTATTTGTATCTCCCCAAATATGCTCCAAACCAAAATAATGACCGAGCTCATGGATAAAACACGGATAAGTTCCTCTTTGCTCAAGGATTTTCTTGCTAATTAACATACCATCATATTGACCATGAGCATATTTGGAATAAGGTTTCATGCCGTAGCCAATTTTCTCTCCCAAATCAGCAACCCAAATATTTAAAACCTTATGTGCATCTATATAGCCATAAGCATTAATACCAGTAGCAAATGGATTCTTTGCGTCAAAATAAAAAGATTGCTTTGAAACAACATGCTTGCTAACAAAAGAAATGTTTTGTCCGCGACTTCCATTTTTCACAGGTACCAATTTAATATTTGGAATCCCAATATTTTTTCGATAATAAGGATCAATATAGTTTATATGCACCTTATTCATTAACTCATTTATCTCACCTAAAAAGTGTTTTAATCTCTTTTTACTTAAATTAAAACTCGCTGGATTATCATCAACAATATGAAAGGC
>PDWI01009892.1_pt1 | contig 10802 bp, 10 predicted proteins | sample 1430891 | NCBI WGS metagenome assembly PDWI01 (sample SAMN01162508, study PRJNA174530) | Oral metagenome, whole genome shotgun sequencing project. | biome: Marine environment; feature: Marine mammal; material: Swab sample of the gingival sulcus; isolation source: swab sample of gingival sulcus... | reverse complement strand
AGCAGGTGTCAAGTTTCCTGATGGCACGACACGTATTCTGCCAGACATGCCAAAATCAGAAGATTCACTAGTTATTGAGCCTGTGGAGGTCGCCCTTTATCATGGTTAATCCACAACATTTGACAATATCTCACAAAAAGGAACGCGTAATCTCTATATTTTTTCTTTAATCGCATTTTTAGATCTCTTTTGAGATTTTCTATTCACCCTGCCATTGAATATCACTGGAATAAGCTACATCCTGACTTGTTTGGGAGTCTCCTCGTAGCGCAGTAAAGAATTGTTCCCAACCTTGAGCGGGAGTGTTTTTCAAATACGGATTACTCGTTTGATAACCGATCTCATATGGGCGTTGCTCGCATGCCTCATACTGGGTTAATGCTCCCCGAGCAGTGAAAGGAAAGATCATTCCTGTTCGATAGCCATACAGTGCTATTTGATACCACTGGTCGGCATGAACGCCATTTACTGCATAAATTTCTGGAAAAGCCCTCAAGCCAGAACGTCCACTTGTAATAAACCATACGTCTGACTGTTTCCAAGGAGGGAGATGGTATGTCGAATGCTAAAAGTGTGTTGTGTATGCATTATTGCTCTCCTCTCGAAATTGTTACCGAGTAAATATTCCCGGCTTGGTTTTCATGATTCTCAATCCAAACAAGGCGATTATTAGACACATGCAGTGGCCCAAATACTCTATTTCTGCTTCTATCAAGAATGGACGTAAATGGTATACCTTGTGCCAGATCGTAACCTACTCGGCTAATGATAATGTCTCCGTCAAGGAGTACAAAATTGTCATAAGGCTCTAAATCACCAGTTAGTTTTTCAATAACTGTTTTACTGGCACTTGCAAAGTCATAAACGTGTAATTCCGTATCGTTGTTGCTTTGAGAGTTGCTATATGTAGATACCCATACTAAGCGTTGTTCATCGCAATCAAAGCTAGTGTTTCGAGCACCGGGTATGTTGGGAGCACCAGAAACATTTCCAACTAATGTCCTTTGACCGGAAGGCAAGTGATAAAGGCTGATATCTGCCGATGTTGTAGACACAAATGTTTCGTGTTTAGGGAAGTTATGCAAGAATGCGACCCATTTCCCTGAACAAATGCGAGGGAATCTGGCCATTTCTGAACCTGGCGCAATGGATTGCATTTGTTGGGTAGCAAAGTCATAGATCACAATATCCTTGTTCTTGGAATCAAACCAAGCAATGAGTGAACCTCTTAGGTCTATTTGTTCTATCCTACCTTTGTATAAAGCAGAGGTTGTGCCCTTTTCTCGGTCAAGAACCTGCAAAATTTGTTCATATATCCTTGGTTCTTGAACTGGGTTGAGCCATATTACGTAACGTTCGGAGGCACGCCATTCGGTAAAATCCTGTGGCTCTTCCAACTTTTGGATTGAGCCGTCATTTAAATTTATCTCAACAAGAGCAATGGTCTGATTCTTGAGGCGTACTTTTGCTATTAAGATGTCACCTTGAACAACGTAATCATCAAAAATTTGCTCTATATTCAGATCGTTATCTATAGAAAGCCTTCGTGTTTCACTTGCGCGGAAAGCTCCATCTACAATTGGAATTTGAGTTGGTAGTATTTCAGGAGACTGATTAAAAGGCATTTCTACTACCGTAGTTCCATCTTTGCCTGTAGAGGGGCTAGGATATGGATCTTGTAACGAATTATCTGAAATTGACTTTGGCCCCGGATAGCCACTTGGTTGAGTTTGGCCTGCAATTGATTGTAAGAATAGTTCTTGCTTTAAACTGAACGCAAATAAAGCAATTAAACCGCTTAGAACCAGTAACATCAAAAGGCTGCTTGTCCTGTTCAATAAGTTTATACCCTCGTTATGTTTACCTTTTGTGTGAATTAGGTAAATACCTGCCTTATAGAAGCAGCCGGCATACCTGATCCAACACGAATAATCAATGGCAAATAAAGATTGTAAATTTCTAAATCTTCACAATTAGCTGGATATGCTCTAAAATCACACCAAACTGGTTTTTAAGCCAAGTCCCCGCGATAGAGACCAAATGACATAGATAACGGGCGATCCAACGGAATATTGGGACAACCTACTTGCTCATTGAGCAGGGAAAAGTCCATTAGTCCCACGCTGTTATACGGTTTAACAAGTAGCCGTCGGAGACGATTTCTTCAGTTGCCACCGTTCCATCTACATTAATACGCCAGATCGGCGAGTTGGGCTCACGATCATCTAACAGCAGGTAACGGCCGTCAAGAGACCAGATAACTTTCGTCGCGGTTATCCCCAACTCGAGCTCCCGCACCACCTCTCCCGAGTTTGTGTCTGTGATCATAACGACGCTGGTGCCTTGCCCCTGCCCATCCGACGACGCGGACGCCAATGAAGCAGCAAGCGTCCCGTCAGGAGATATATTGCCAGTTGGAGGGGGTGTGGAACAGCGAATGGCTTCTCCAGGTGCAGCATCCGTCGTCAACTTTCCACCCTGGGTCCAGCATAACGGCTGGGTACCGCCGCCAATCGACGACTTTATTTGACCCGTTGTGGTGATTTTACCGGTTGAAAATTCCAGTTGTTGGATTAATCCGGTAGAAGTCCCCGTAGCTTCATCGGTCTCAAAGCAACATCCGTAACCGATTTGCGTGCCTTCTGGCGACCAGACAAGGCTAACAATCCCCCAGCCCGCATCTTTGTCATAACTAACGAGCAAACTGGCTTCCTGCTCTTGTAGGTCATACACGTACAGGTCATCATTTTGACGGCGTGGCATTAGGAAGGCTTCGTGTCCTTGGTAAGCCATGTAACGAGAGTCGGGCGACCAGGCCACAAGAGGTGCCCCCAGTTCCGGGATCTGTTCCCATTTTTTTGTTTCCACATTGACCAGCACCAAATCCCGACCGGTGCGGGAGAGTGAAATCCAGCGACCATCCGGCGACACCTGGGGTGGGCGGTAGGCGACCGCCATCTGCCAATCGGGGCTTTTGGTCACGCCCCAGTTCAAGAGGCCGTCTTCGGTTAAGCGTTCAACCCGTTCTGCCTGCACATCCATTCGCCACAGGTCGTCGTCGCGGGCAAACAGGAACACCGGGCCTGTCCCCGACTGGGGAGGTGTAGTCTGTTCCGGTAATGACGTCGTTGCTGGCAAATTCGTCTCGGCGGCACACGCCACACAAAAAACAACGCACAATAGGATAACAATAGACCGGTTTCGCAATTCGCATTATCCTTTCAGCCGATGGTCAAGAACAAAGCTGTCAATAACATCAACTGGATCAAACAAACTATTTGAGTAGGGTAGCATAGTTTTGCAAGGCATGAATGTAGCCCTCTGATTACATATGTTGGTCCGCTTGGCCTTGATTTTTCAATGTACCAACTTCAACTTGACTGCAGGTTCAACGTACCGTAAAAGGGGCTCTGATTTTGTGAGAGATTATGATTTTTTGTGATTTTTCGAGAGCTCGAGAGAAAGTGGAAATAATCGGATAAGTATCCGCTAAGGAGGATGGCTAGTGAGGAAAATAGGTATTCGCATCGTGGAAGACGAGTATACCGCTGGATATCTGGCGCTCCCCTCGCATGCATTCACCATCTACTGCCAACGTAATATTTCGTACCAGCAGCGGCTGCCAAATGGCTTGCCCTAAAACATTGCGCTGCGCCTGTGATATTAATTCTTGTCGTGCATTTACATCTTCTGTGGCGCGGGCACGCTGTATGAGCTCGGCAATCTTCTCATCAGGATAGTTAAGCAAGTTCCGGGGACCGGGGCCGAGAAAAATGCTCAATGCGGTGTAATCACCCCAGGCGTAGTCAAATAAGAGCAGGTCGAAATCCTGACGCTGGGTCAAAATTTCACTACGTGGCATTTCCCGCACCCGTATTTGCTCTAATCCCACAACTGTCAACTGTGCGATTACGGCCGCGGCCAGTTCCCGGTACGTGTTACTTTCCGGTATCAATAACACGACTTCGTCACTGACGTTGAAATGTGCTTGTGTCAGCAGTTGGCGACTTTGCTCTGGATGATAGCCAATACTCTCCTCTACCAGGCGTGGGTCATAACCAATGGCATCCGGAGATAGCGGTGTTTGGGCAACGGCAAACGGCCCCAAATTGGCCAGAGCTGCCTTGTCCAAAGCCATGGCCACTGCCTGCCGTACCCGTATATCTTGCCAGCGGGGCTGCAAAAAGTTGAATCCCAGGTAGGTCACACCACCGCTTGCCTCGTGAAGGCGAAACCGGGAAAGCTCTCCGACTTGATTGAGGTGTTCCTGGCTGAGACTGAGGAGGCAGCCGGTATCATTTAGCAGAAGATCCAGCCGCCTCTCTCGCTCTGCTTCAAAGATAAAGTGCATCTGGGGAATGTGGGCGGCATCCCGGTTGGTAAAATAGGCTGGCGGCCAGTGGTACGAGGGATAATTAATCAAAGTTAATGACTGGGCAGGCCTGTATAGGTCAGGCGCAAACTGGTAGGGGCCGGTACAGGTTACCAATCCAGATTCAGCCTCGCTATTATCCGAAGGCAATACAATGGCGGCATAGACGTTTGCCAGCGTCAAGCGGACAAATTCGTAATCTGGTTCCGGTAGAATAAACACCAATGTTCGGTCGTCGATCCGCTCAATCATGACATCACGTAAGTCACCTATCAAGGGCGAAACGCCAAAGTGTTGCAGGCGTTCAAAACTGGCTTTGACAATGGCAGCATTTAGAGGCGTCTGATCGTGGAATGTAACGCTTGGGCGCAGGCGCACGGTCACACGCCGACCACTATCATCGTACTGAATGTCATCCTCAGCCAATAGCCCGCGCACTGTTCCATCTAAATCTTCGTAAAAAAGTGGTTCGCACACGTGGCGGAAGATATCGTAGGCGATGGGATTTGATGTGCGATGGGGATCAAATACGCCGGGATCATGTCCCCAGATCATGGTCAACGGCCGTCCGCCTACCCCTTCACTGTGATAACCCAGCCAACTTAACATAATGAGTAGCCAGGCAAATGTTATCGGCAAAACGGGCTTTTGCAGCCACCTTGACATAGGCTTTCCCTTCATCAATTGTTGGCTTCGGTATCGCCGTATAGCACATAGCCTACACCGTGCGCTGTACAAATATATTGTGGATTACGGGAATCTGGCTCTACGCGCTGTCTTACCTGGTAAACCAGACGTCGCAACCGATCTTTCTGCTCTGGGCGCAAACCAAGCTTGCTCACTGCGTCGTCCGGCCAGACAACCTGAAACAATATTTCCGGTGTCTGTACCTGAGCCTGATGGTCTAGCAAATGGCGCAGCAACCTTTCTTCTAGATAGCCTAATGAATTTTCTTGCCAGCGTGTCTTTGTACCTTCCACCGTTGGCTGGCTTTTGCGCTGAATCTGTACCAGCGGCCGCTCACAATGCAGTCGCAATGTTGGCCCTACCCGCAGCCAATTACCGTTTTGCAGAGTTGTTTCTTCGCCAGTGGCAGTCACAGGAGCAGAAACAGTGAGCGGGATTTCTCTGAAAACCTGCGCTAGCGCTCCAGTAACTGTATCGGCCTCCGTTCCTACAACGGGCATAACGAGCAAAATACAATCTGGTTCTGGCCAATCCGATTGACGCACAAGGCGCCCTTCTTCTACTGCTTCAATCATTGCATCTGTTAGCGCGTCCAGATATTTACGTTTTTCAGTGTCCCTGTCGTCGTGGAGTAGTTGCCGGGCAGTCTCATTCAGGTATACGATTCCTTGCGCCCGGCTGAAGAAAAAGAACGGCTGCCTGTCTAAAGCCGGTTCAACAGCGATAAGTGCTTCCGACAATGTCGGATCACGCCACGCCCTCATGATCAGCCATAACAAAATCATTAGGCTCACTGTAACAATGAGGGCAATTTGCCATAGTGGTGCATGCCAATAAACGTATTGAGTCATTTATTTCAGGTGCCTCCACATTTCATCGATCATACCTCACGAATCTTTCTTATTACAATCTTTGAGAAAAAGTTCTCATTGATCTTCCCCCAGTTTTATGGATATCAAGTTAAGGCTAACTGATGTTGACGTTGAGAATAGGCCGCTTCATAAGCGGTCGGGCTAACATAGTCCAACGTCGAATGGCGACGCTGCCTATTGTAAAACGCTTCGATGTAAAAGAAAATGTCAGTGAGAGCCTGCGCACTGAACGGCCGTTTGGCTTTCTGAGCAGCAAAATGTTGAGACTGACTGGGTGGGGTTGGTTTGAGGGTGCCTGCAACCCGTGTGGATACGCCGCTCACGGCTTTTGCCATTGCGCACAACCAGGGCGTGTCCATCTGCATCCCGTTCAGGTTGATGTCGTTGCCTGTATGCGTCAACTTCAGCAGCCAAAGCCGCTTCCAGCATGCGTTTAGCACTTTGCGGCACAAGCTCATCCAAAGTGAGCATCGTTTTGGTTTGTAAAGTTTCGCGTTCTGTGGTGAATGTGATACGATTTTTCAAGGCGTGTTCTCTTTTCCGGTTTTTCCGGTCTTTGGTTTAGCTACCTTGGAGGATACGCCGTTTTTTGCTCTTTAACCAAGCCACAACTTTTGGTTATACCTCCTCCCAATTTTATTACTTGGTCTGGTGAACAGAGCAAGGCTTGTAAAATTGATATACACTCTCGTGTGTTGGTTGGTAGTGATTATAATATTGGATTCTTATCTTCGCTGATATTTGCAACTTATGAACGGATATTAGTTGAATACATGAGGTGATACTTATATGGAAAAAAAACTCAATGTTAATCAAAACGCAACTATACAAGAGTGGCGAAATATGATGAGTTTGCTAAAACAGTTAGTTTTTCTCATTGCAATATTCATTACATTAAGTGCCTGTAATCAAACTGAAAAAGATGATACTATAGAAGAACCCCAGGAAAATAATCAGACGAATCCTTATCCGTCTACTAACCCCGATTCGAATAATAGCTTAGCAGGAACTGACAATTTGATTGTTCCATTGAATGAAGTGACCCCTTGTGTTAAAGATGGGTTGTACACGTTTTCAGACAATCAAGTTCAATATTTTACAGGCACGATAAGTTATGAGGGCGGTGGAACCTCGATAAATATACTTGATGGCAAGTCTATGGACAACATAATTGCTGCCGAGAATCAAGGAAATTCATCTGTAGATCTCATTGGATTTTCTCCTAATGGTGAATGGCTGGCCTATAAATCTGGCTCATATCACGATGACAACACACCCCGACTACTTCACATCGTTTCACATGATAGAGGTGTAGACCTAGGCAATATTTCTACTCGTATTGAATACGAGCACGATATATCTGAATTTAGGTGGGGTGATGCTTTATGGATTAATGATGAAGTTATGTTAGTTTATAGACTTGTGGAAGAGGTGCCTCGTTACTTTTATTTTGAAAAAGAATTGTTTGATCCTTTCACTGGTGAATGGTTGAAGCCATCTATGAGTGAGTTGAATCGAAAGCCACATGATGCTGTTTCTATCTCGCCTGATCTCACGCGGGTTTTTTATCTTGGGTATATGGATGACTTACATGCCATAATACTGGAAGATCTTGATAAAGGAACTGTATTGTGGCATAGTCGAGAAGGTACCTCTAATACAGCCTTTACTAATTCTGTTAAGGTATGGCTAGGTGGAGCAGCATGGTCCCCAAATAGCGAATGGCTTGCCTTTGTTGGAGATGATGAAAACGATGAACAAAATGTATATTTGTTGAATCGAAGTGGTGAAATTCAGGTAATTACAGACTTTTATTCTCAATATCAACAAAGTTTCAAAACTTGGGTATCACCATTCGTGTCAATTTCTGGGTTGCAATGGTCTCCAGATGGTCGCTATTTGGCGATTGGTGTTTCAATCCTTGACTCTGCTCCTGAACTTCCCCTAGGCCCTGCCCCACAATATTATCGGTTATTTCTTTATGATCTAGAAAATAACAGATTAATAGACCATTGTTGGTTAAGTTTTGCACTTGGCATTCGTGCTAAGAATAGAGCCCTAACTTGGTCACCAGATAGTCAGTATATTGCACATACTAATGATCTGCAGACATTGTCAGATGGCTCAAAGCTCCCAGAATCGTTATTTATTATCAATATCTATACCGGAGAAGTAAATCGATTAGTAGAAGGTCCTGTGGGCTTGGGTGGATGGTCAGAATACTCTTTTCTCAACAACTTTTCTAGACAACAAGAATGATGGATGGTCGGCATATCACTTCAGTGAGACTGTTTTTGGCATCGTGGGCAGGTTTCTTTTTGGGTACCCGAGATCAACAAGATCATGCAATGTTTTACGATAGGTGGTTCCGGGGCATGAGTTCCGTCTGTGCAAAGATTCTGGATGTGGTTAACATAACTGTTGGTTGGTTTATCCAAAATAACGTTTGTCAACTTCATCATTGTGAAATCGTATCTTAGGGTCTATGTCATATACGTCGGATAATTTCCGGTTGCATTAACATAACTTACTAGATGATTTTTGCTGGGACGTTAGGATTGTAAAACGCCGGTAACTTGGACATTAGCAATATTCGTGCGTATATTGTCATATGAAAATGGGGGATACCCACATAGACACTTGGTGTTTTATGTTAATTAATAGCTATCGATAAATTAAGTTTATTGGTAGCTGTATTGTTTTGAGATGTGATTGGCGCCATGGAGACATCGCCTGTGACATATACCGACAGCACTTCAACAAATAATCGATTGGCGACTAATAGCCAAAGCCCGCTAGCAGCCATTAGCCAGGCGGCTGATGAAGCGGCCACCAATTACATCTTTTCAGATTACCGGCAGTGCCGCGCAGCAAAATGTTGAGGCCGACTGGGTGGGGTTGGTTTGAAGTACTTGGAATCATTAGATAGTGAATAGTGGGGAACGGAGCTGGATGCACGTGAGGCAATTGCAATAGCTTTAAGCCGTGAATTTCATGGATACCAATACTTTGATGTTGGTGTAGGCGCAATGCGCATTAATGTTGCTGGAGGATTTGAGGCATTTCAGCGGAAATATAATAAAAATTGCCAGGAAAATGGCTCTTGGTCAACCGAATGTGTAAACTATTTTTGGGGGGGGACATGCACGCTATTAATGAGGCTGAAAGGCAAATGGGTCTAACAATTGCACGCAATTTATACGATTATACAGATACCTCTAGTGTTTTATTTGTAGTGATGACAGGTGCTCAATACGAGCCCCTGAATGGGGCTCCATAATGATCAAGGTAGATCAGATATTTAAGGAATTTTCAATGAAGACAAAAAAGCAAATTATATTAATTTTTCTTTTCTTGTATTTAGTTCTTCTTGCAGCTTGCACTTCATCATTTCAATCAGATGGTTTAGAAGAAAATCTTCAAAATCAAACACCTCTAGCAACAGTCTATATTGAGGAGCAAGATGAAGATTCTGATATGATTGAATTATATGATAAATGTCCCCAAATTTATAATGGAGACACGACCCTGTTATCTGGAAGTGTTATCTACAACAGTGATGAAATACCTGGGATTTGGGCAATCTCAGCCTCAAATCAAACACCAATATTAGTATACGATACTTCTCAAAGACAACCTTCATCAGTAATGCTTTCAAAAGGTAATAGTAAGTTATTAATAGGGTTTGAAGAATATGATCCCGAAAATGGGTATAAATATGAAATCATTGTTCTTGATTTACTTGATCGAGAAGAGGCGTTTGTGAATTTAGAAACTGAATCATGGTTGACTATTTTGGAGTGGCTAGGTGATGGAAGGATTAAATTCCTTAAAAATGTTGAGACTTTACCGAACTTAGGTGAAATCCAAGAATATGTTATTGTAAATCCGACAACTCAAACAATAGAAGAAGAGACAAGAAAGTTCGATTTACCCGGCTATCTTGAAGATGATGGTGTTCAATTTCTTTATTCCAAAATCGCATCAGTTTCTCCAAATCAAGAGCATGTTTTATATACAGGGCTTGGAACAAATAGTAGAAGTGAAATTGTATTTTGGGATGTGAATTCTGATTCCTTTATCTGGAAGCAGCAAGGAAATTTCGCGGGAGTAGATTATCCGCCACCATCTTTTTTAACATCTCAGCCCGAATGGATTGAAAATGGGGACGCGGTTGTATTTAGCGGGGTGCTTTATGAAGAGGATAAAAATAATCGTGGCATTTTCCAGGTAAGACAAAATGCACAATTAAAGCAACTTGTTAGTTATGACAACATTCCTTCGGACGACAAACACGATTGGCATTCTCGCTATTTTAGTATTTCATCAAATGGTCATTTTGTGCATGTAGGTCTAGCAAAGCCAAGTGATGAGCCCCCACGCATTATGGGGCCAGGTTTTTTGGTAGATACAGTAACTGGTGAAGTAATGGAAATTTGTGACACTAACTCTGTTTTTATTGATGGGATATGGATTTCTAATGACCAATTTCTTTATCGAGTTCGCCAATTTGATGATAGACAATCTTTACGAATTTTAGACATTCCTTCTTGGACGACACAAGTTTTATATGACACTGATGATAGAATAAATATTGTTGGTTGGACACCGATTGAATTTCCATAGTATTAGGCTGTGGCCGGTGTCTTCACCGTATCATTTGTGGGATTGTGGAGGAGCGGCAATTGTTTGTGAGAAACGGCCGTTTGGCTTTCTGAGCAGCAAAATGTTGAAACTGGCTGGGTGAGGTTGGTTGGCTATGTTGGTGGTGGAGGAACGGCCGTTAGGCTTTCTGAGCAGCAAAATGTTGGGACTGACCGGGTGGGGTTGGTTGATGTGAGATGGGGTAGAGAACGGCCGTTGGTTGGCTA
>PDWI01019341.1_pt1 | contig 10803 bp, 5 predicted proteins | sample 1430891 | NCBI WGS metagenome assembly PDWI01 (sample SAMN01162508, study PRJNA174530) | Oral metagenome, whole genome shotgun sequencing project. | biome: Marine environment; feature: Marine mammal; material: Swab sample of the gingival sulcus; isolation source: swab sample of gingival sulcus... | reverse complement strand
GACTTTCCTGTACCGGATAGCAAAGAGGCTATGAATAATGCTATATTAGACGAAAGAGGTTATGAACTTGTATTTGAATATAAAAGAAGACCGGATTTAATTCGTTTTGGAAAATACGAGCAAGTTGTTAATGAACATTTAAAAGCCTTAGGTTTAGCAAAACCTGTTGTTGTTACTGCTGCAAATAAGTTTTTCCCATATCCTTTAATTGATGAAAAGATAAATAGTAATATGGTTGCTCCGAATGTTGAGAGAATCCCTAAATAAAATAAAACAACAATAAAATTATTACTACCTGCCGACATTAATGTCGGTAGGTTTTTTTTATATTTGCAAATAAAATATACCCATATGAAAAAAAGAATAGGATTAATAATAATAGTAATAACTCTTGTATTAGGCGGAGTTTATTTTTTAAAAAGAAATAAAATTATAAAAATCACAATAACATCTCCTAATAATACGGCAATGTATAATAGGATTAATGTAGAATTAAAAGATACTGCTTCCGCTTATATTATTTATACGGATGAAGAAGAGGGAATTTCATATAAAACACCCGTTTCATCTTCAAAATTATCACATAACTTTGATTTATTATTATTAAAACCTAATACCAAATATACCTATAAAGTATATATTGATAATTTTTTGCATCAAAAATCAAAAAAACTCTCTTTTACTACTAAAGAACAAAAATCATGGTTAAGAAATCGTTGGTTTAGTGACAAATATCCACACGACAGCAAAGCTTTGGGAAATGGGATGGTATTAATTTGTTTTGGTCGTTTGCCGGGATATATAGCCATAATGGACAATAAAGGAATAATTCGTTGGCATTGGCAAATTAATGATATAGGGGTGCGAGCAGCTTCTTTTACTCCAAGAGGTACAATATTAGCTATGTTACGTCCTCCCGGATTAGATGTAATTGATGACAAACCATTAACTCCCACTCAGATAAAAGAAGAAGAACATAAACGTCCAATGCGTAGAGGAGCTATTGGTTTTGCAGGAGGAACAGAGATTGCCGAAATTTCTTTAACAGGTAAACTTATACGACGCATAAAACTAAAAGACTTACCAATAGACAAAGATTACAAAATACTTCATCATGAAGTAATAATGGATAAGAATAATCTTATTCACACTTTATATCGTCCTAAAAAAGTAGCACAATACAAAGTTAACGGAATTACAAAAACCGACACTTTAGGTGGTGACGGAATAATGGTATTAGACACTTTAGGAAATATAAAATGGACATGGAGCGCATGGGAAAATTGGGATATTGATTCCGATAAATATATTGACAGATACAAATATGATAGATTTCACATGAATGGATTCTGCATAGATAAAGACGGTAATTACATATTATCGGTTCCTATCGAAGACCAAATATGGAAACTAAATTCTAAAACTAAAAAAATAGAATGGAAACTTGGTCGTGGAGGAGATATAAAAATGGATCCCACAGATTATTTCTCATTTCAACATGCACCACATTTTAATTCAAAAGGGGAATTAATGGTTTTTGATAACGGATTATATAATTACCGCTCGGGAACCAGAGCTTTTAAAATAAATGAAAAAGACAAATCGGCAACAACAACACTTAGAGCTATTATGCCTGCTGACAAATATACTTGCAGAATGGGCTGTGGTTTTTTATTACCGAACGGTAATATATTACAAACAAGTTCTAAAACAGGTTCTATTGTAGTTACATCAAAAAAAGGAGATGTTTTATGGGAAAGTAAAATGCATTATGTTCCTTACCGAGCTATATATGTGCCTGAAAATACTTGGGATAAATATTTTAAAAGGATAAAATAATATTATTTCTTTAAATTCAGAGGTGTTTTATAACTAAAACTCCCCATGTTCATTAAAGATAGATATATGTTTGAAGATTAAATTTAAACTTTTTCTGTAAAGTATTATATAATGTTCGGCAGTAAACGATTTATTATTTAAAGACGTTTAAAGAAAATTTGTAACTTTTTTAAAAAAATAAAATCATAATCATGAAAACACAAAAGCATACATCTTCTACCTCTTTATTATGGATATTTTGGACATTTCTAAAGATAGGGAGTACTGCTTTTGGCGGTTTTATGGCATTGATAGCAATAGTTCAGAAACAAATTGTAGAAATAGAAAACAAATTAACCGAAGATGATATCATTACAGGAATTTCTATTGCATCTATATTGCCCGGACCTGTTGCTGTTAATGTGGTTACATATATAGGCTATAGATTAAAAGGCATTGCAGGAGCTATTGCCGCTTTTCTGGGAATTATTATACCTTCTATGGCTTTTGTTGTTTTTTTGGCTTGGTTTTATTTTAAATTCAACAACATTGAAGTAGTGCAACATATTTTTGATGCTATAATGCCTACAATAGTTGCATTAATAATTACGGTAGGAATTAATATGTCAAAAAAAGCTATAACAAATAAACTTCAATGGATTTTTGTTGTAATTGCTTTTACGGCTTTATTTTTTATTGGTGGATTTTTCACTACTTTAATTATTATTGTAGCAAGTGGAATATTAGGAGTATTACTTTTTTCATCTGAAATAAAAGAAAAAACAAATATAGTTCAAAAAACAAATATTTTTAATAAGAATACAATTATTAGTCTTTCTGTTTTATTAATTTTTATTACGCTCTTAATCTATTTAAGTCAAATTCATTTTTCAAATACTAACTTACAATTATCAGCTACATTTTCGGGAGTCAGTTTAACTTTGTTTGGCGGAGGTTATGTTGTTATTCCTGCATTACATGAACTATTTGTAACCAACTTGAATTGGCTTTCAACATCGGAATTTACCAATGGAATAACTATCAGCCAAGTAACTCCCGGACCTATATTTGTAATTTCTACATTTATAGGTTATAAAGTTTCAGGAATATGGGGAGCGATAATTGCTACGTTTTCCATATTTATTCCGCCCGCTATATTAATGGTGTTTGTATCAAGATTTACCGATACAATCAAAGATTCATCAAAATTAAAATCGGTTATGAAAGGAATAAAACCTGCAATAATAGGGTTAATATTTTCATCGGCTTTAATTATAGGCAAAGGAATAGATATTTCTTGGCATTCAATATTAATATTTATTGTTTCTTTTATTCTGTTATACAAAAATATTATTAACCCTATTTATACAATAATAATTTCAGGATGTTTCGGATTAATAATGTTTTATTTATAAATTAATAAAAATATATAAACAAATGAATAATATACAAGGAATACAAATGATAGGAACACAACGTTCAGGCTCTAATTTACTACGTGTAATAATGAACGGATTAGATAATATTTTTGCTCCTCATCCTCCTCATATACTGCAACGATTTATCCCTTTATTACCCAAATACGGTAATTTATCAAATAAAGATAATTTTAAAAAACTATGTTCCGATGTAAAACAACTAATAACCCTAAATCCTGTTCCTTGGAAAAATATAGAAAAAATAGAACTTCCCGAAATAATTGAATATTGTAATAATAACACCTTGTTTGATATTTATAAAACCATATACGACCTTGCTGCCTATAAAAATAATAAAGACACTTGGATTAATAAGAGTATGAATAATGTTTATTATGCTCATGAAATAGAAAATATACCATACAACCCTTACTATTTATATTTATTTAGAGATGGTAGAGATGTTGCTTTGTCGTTTCAAAAAGCAATTGTCGGAGAAAAACATATTTACGCTATTGCTGAAAAATGGAAAAATGACCAAGAGGCTGCTCTGAAAATCTTTAATAACATTGATAAAAAAAGAATACATCTGATTTCATATGAAAATTTAATCAACAATACAGAAAAATCTATTAAAAAATTATGCAATGCATTAAATTTACCATATAGCGATAATTTATTGAATTATTATAATAGTACAGAATCTAAAAATACTGCTAAAGCAGGCAAAATGTGGAATAATGTAGAGAAACCTATACTAAAAAACAATTCAAAAAAATATCTGAAAGACATGAAAGAAGAAGATATTTAGCTAAAAGAAAAATTTATTTTAAAAACAAGTAAAGAAGATATTGAAAAGCGTAAGCCTCAAAAAATGTTATTAGATAAAATTAAACAATACAAAATATGAACAAATGAAAAAGATATTTTTATTCCTAAGTTGCATAAGCATATTGCAATTATCCGCACAGCAAAATACTTATGAAAGCATGTATTCTATAGGTAATTGGGATGCAGACTCTTTGGGTAATCATAGAGTTGTTGTAAATGTTAATAAGAAAGCAGATGCCGTATTAGCAAATATTAAATGGCGCAGAAGAGATTCGAATCCACATAAAAAAGGACTTATTATCATTGATGCTAAAACAGGTAATGCCATCAATAATATAAAAATATACAAAATTGATAATGAAGAAGGTATTTTTGCTTTTCAACCTCAAACAATACCCGGAGATTATTACATTTATTATTTGAAAAATATTGTATCGGGAAGAAAAAATTACCCTACGGTTTCTTATCCTTCAATTAACTATTCTACTGATAAATCATGGCTTAATAAAAACAAATTAAATAAAAACATATTACCAAAATTGGATTATGCCGAGGTTAAACGCTTTGAATCTATAAATCAATTCAACAGTTTTTATCCTATGGAGATAATTGCAACTAAAGACGAAGAAAAATCAATTATTAATAAAGCTAAATTGTTGAATACAGCTAATCCCGACTTGAGTTATATTATTTTTGGTGAAGACAGAAAGAATCCAATTAGAATGTCTAAGTACTTACCTTACAAATGGTTTAAGGATGATAATATAAATAAATTTAAAGGCAAAGCCGATAAAGGAGAATATTATACATTTCAATTAGGTTTATGGGCTTTTGATAAAGAAATACAAGATGTAAATATAAGATTTAATGATTTATACAACAAAAAAAACAATACAATTATACACTCTTCAAAGATTACTTGCTTCAATACCGGAGGAATAAATACCAAGGGGATGAGTTTTATAAAACATATCAATGTTCCCAAAAGAAATATTCAGCCTCTTTGGATTGGAATTGATATCCCGAGAAATATTCAATCCGGAATATACGAAGGAAATATTCAGGTAAGCTCTAAGAATGCAGAAACAAAAATAATTCTTGTTAAAATTACAATATCTGATTCCACAATAAAAAATCATGGCGATAATGAAACATGGAGACATTCTCGATTACGCTGGTTAAACTCAAAAATTGGTAATAATGATGAGATTATTGCACCTTATACTCCTCTGCTCTTAAAAAATATGACTATAAATTGTTTAGGCAGAGAGATAGAATTAACTAAAGACGGATTTATAAAACAAATAAGTAGTTATTTTGATCCATCGATAACTAAAATAGGAACAGAAAAAAGAAATATTCTTGCAGAACCATTAAAAATTAAAACAAATTCAAAATGGGAAAATATTTATTTCTCATTTACTGAAAAGAAATTAAGTTCTATTTCATGGCGTGCTATAAATAAAAATTCTGATTTTATTATGACCTTAGATGGTAAAATGGAATTTGACGGTAATGTGGAATACAAAGTTATATTAATGCCTTTATCTAAAATTCATGTTAATAATATTTCTTTAGAAACTAAACTGAATGCAGGAATTGATAAATACATGATGGGATTAGGCAAAAAAGGAAGATATTGTCCCGATTCGTTAAATTGGAAATGGGATGTTAAAAAAAATCAAGATGCATGCTGGATTGGAGATGTTAATGCAGGTATACAAATTCGTTTATATGATAACAATTATATCAGGCCTTTAAACACAAATTTTTATCATAAGCATCCGCTTATAATGCCATCATCATGGGCTAACAATGGGAAAGGAGGAATTAAATTAAATAAAACGGATAGTGGTACAAATTGGATAGCTTATTCCGGCGAAAGAGTTTGTAATAAAGGAAAGAGTTTGCACTATTATTTTAATATACTTATTACTCCGTTTCATAAACTTAACACTAACAAACAATGGAAACAGAGATATTACCATAAATATGATTTTATTGATGAAATTGATAAATATGGGGCTAATGTAATTAATATACATCATGCAAACTCAATTAATCCTTACATTAACTATCCTTTTTTACGAACAAACTTATTAAAATCGTATATTGATGGTGCTCATGCAATTAATAAAAAGGTGAAAATTTATAATACAGTTCGTGAATTATCAAATCATTGTTCCGAATTATTTGCTTTACGAAGTTTAAATGATGAAATATTTAGTAAAGGAGAAGGAGGTGGATATTCCTGGCTTCAAGAGCATCTTGAACAAAATTATATTGCGGCATGGTTTGTTCCTCACCTTAAGGATGCTGCCATTGTGAATACAGGAGTTTCAAGGTGGCATAATTATTATCTCGAAGGACTTAATTGGCTATGCAAAAATATAGGAATCGACGGGTTATACATAGATGATTTAGCTTTTGACAGAGAAACAATGAAACGTGTTAGACGGATATTAAACAAGAATAATCCCGAAACTCTAATAGACCTGCATTCCGCCAATCAGTATAATGTGAGAGACGGATTTGCAAATAGTGCTAATTTATATCTTGAACATTTTCCTTATCTTGACAGATTATGGTTTGGAGAATATTTTGACTATAATATGCCACCTGAATTTTGGTTGGTTGAAATATCCGGAATCCCATTTGGATTAATGGGAGAGATGCTTTGGGAAGGAGGAAATCCTTGGCGTGGCATGCTATATGGTATAACGGCTCGTTCGCCTTGGTCGGGAGATAACAGACCATTATGGAAATTATGGGATTTATTTGGAATGCAGAATTCCGATATGATTGGATACTGGGTTGAGGATAATCCTATAAAAACAAATGAGAAACTAATACCTGCTACCGTTTATGTTCATAAAGGTATAAAAACACTTATATCTTTAGCTTCATGGAAAGATACTGACTCTTCTGTAAAACTACAAATTGATTGGGAAAAATTAGGTTTAAATCCCAATAAAGTAACTCTTAAAGCTCCTGATATTAAGAACTTTCAGTCCAAACAACAATGGGGTATTAATGATAAAATAGTTGTTCCGAAAGGGAAAGGACTTTTAATAATAATTGAAAATAACCATTAAAAATATAATTATGAAAACATTTTCTTCATTCATTTTCTTCTTTATTTTTTTTACAGGTCTCTTTGCTCAGAATGAAGCTACAATAAAAGAGACATATATTAATATGGATACCTATGATTTTAATGATCCCGCTCCGGTTGCAAACCCTGCTCTGTCAATTTATCCATACTGCCGTTTTGATGGATTTACAAATGAAAAAAAAATAAAAAAATGGAAAGCCGTTGAAATGGAAAACAAATTTATTAAAGTAACTATTTTTCCGGAAATTGGCGGCAAAATATGGGGTGCTGTTGATAAATCTACAAACAGGGAATTTATATACTACAATCATTGTGTTAAGTTTAGAGATATTGCAATGCGAGGTCCATGGGTTTCGGGAGGTATAGAATTTAATTTTGGTATTATCGGACATGCCCCTACATCAAGCAGCCCTATTGATTATTATACGGAAAAGAAAAAAAACGGAAGTGTTAGTTGTTATATTTCTTCTTTTTGCTGGATTACTCAAACATATTGGAATATTGAAATAAACCTGACTAAAAATAAAGCTTACTTTAGCACAAAAACCACTTGGTATAATGTATCCGGCATTTCTCAGCCTTATTATCAATGGATGAATGCAGGTTATGGAGCAAAAGGAGATCCTGAATATATTTATCCCGGGACTAATTACATAGGTCATAATGGCAAATTATATTCATTTCCCATTGATGAAAATGGCATTGACTTATCTTGGTACAAAAACAGCAATTTCGGTTCTTCAAAATCATATCATATCCTTGGTAAATACAATGACTATTTTGGAATATATTGGCATAAATATAATTTTGGTTCTATTCACTATGCTAATTATAGTGACAAATTAGGGATGAAAATATTTTCATGGGCTCTTTCAAGAGAGGGAGGCATTTGGGAAGATTTATTAACCGATAACGACGGACAATATATTGAACTTCAGTCGGGCAGAATGTACAATCAACCTGTATCGTCTTCAATGTTTACACCTTTTACTCACTATGGTTTTTCTCCTATGCAAACAAATGTGTGGGAAGAATTTTGGTTTCCTATAAAAAATATTAATAAAATAAATGCAGTTTCAAAATTAGGAGCATTGGGAGTAACTGTAAATAATAATATGCTTAATTTAAAATTATTTGCGACTCAAAACATCAAGGATACCGTAAAAATTTATTGTAATAATTCATTGTTTAAAAACATTCCTATTTCAGTTAAAACTCAAAGAATATGGAAAGATTCAATATTATTGGATTCCAAAATATTAAATCCGTTAATAAGAGTTATAATTAAAAATGGAGAATTAGAATATTGCAATATTAATAATAATTTAAGCAGACCTCTTAAGATTGCAGAAGATTTTAATTGGGACTCTACACAAGGACTTTATCATCAAGGTAAGCAATGGTTAAATCAGAAAAAATATATAAAAGCAGAAGAAGCATTTAACTTGGCTCTATCAAAAAACAAATATCATATACCCACATTAAATTCTTTAGCATTATTATATTATATGCAAGGAAACTATGGCAAAGCTATTGACTTGTTAAAAAAAGCTTTAAGTATTGACACATACAATGGTGAATCAAATTATTTATACGGTTTAGCTAATTTTGCATCGCACAATATTATTGACGCTTTGGATGGTTTTTCCATTGCTTCGCGAGAACAAAAATATAGCAGTGCAGCTTTGCTTGGGTTGGCTGAAATTTATTTGAAAAACAAAAACTATAAAAAAGCAATTTTCTATGCAAAACAAAGCTTGAACACAAATAAAAATAATTTACTTGCACACCAAATACTTATCATTGCATATAGAAAAACAGGAGAAATAAAAAAATCTACAGATATCATAAACAAAATAAATGCTAAATTGCCTCTATGGCATTTTTGTAGATTCGAAAAATCATTATTAAACGATGATGATAAAAATAATTTTCTTACAAAAATAAACTGCGAATTGCCTAATGAAGTTATTTTAGAATTAGGAGCGTGGTACAAAAAAATAGGATGTAACAAAGAGGCTTTATTTTTATACTCTTTAGCCAAAGACAACCCTATTGCATTATATCAAACAGCTCATATTTATTTGCTTATGAATGATGCAAATAGATTCAATGATTTTTTAAATAAGGCAAATAATATAAGCCCCAAAGGAATATTTCCTTTCCGAACATCAAGTTTAGAAGCGTTAGAAACAGCTGCAAAATATAGTAATAATTGGAAAATACCTTATTACACTGCTCTTATTAAATGGCACAAAAATGATATTGAACAAGCAAATTTATTAATTGATAAATGTAATAATGTTGACTTTGCTCCTTTTTATTTAACAAAAGCATTGCTTAAATCGGGAGAGGAAAAAGAAAAATGCTTACTTACAGCTGAAAAAAATAATTTATCGTGGCGAACAGGTAAGGCTTTATTGGATTTTTATACCGACCAATTAAATTGGGATGAAGCAGTAAAAATTGGTAAGCGATATAACAAATTATTTCCAAATAATTACTATATAGGGCTTAGTTATGCCAATGCTTTATGCCGGAAAGGAAACAATAAATTATCACTTAATGTATTAAAATCTATATTGGTACTGCCTAACGAGGGTGCTTCTATGGGAAGAAAAATTTATAAAAAAAATTATCTTGAATTAGCTTTTAAAAATTTAATTGATAAAAAATACGATAAAGCTTATGAGGCTATTGAAAAATCAAAAGAATGGCCTGAAAACCTAGGAGTTGGGAAGCCTTATGATAATCGTATTGACTATAGACTTGAAAATTTTATCTTATATTTAATAGATAAAAGTAAAAACAATCAGGAAAATAAGGTTTTATTAAAGAAAATTGCAAATGGAGATATACATGAATCTTTTATTTCTACCGATTTATTAAGTGCTATTGCTTTTGTTAAGTTAAATAAAACAAATAGTGCCAATTCCATTGTTAATCAATGGAATAAATATAATGATAACCCTATTGCAAATAAATGTGTTATATTGTTCAATAAATGTATTAACAAAGCTAACATTGATAATCAAAATAAAAAAGAAATTGAAATTTTGTGGAACAATTACCTAAGAGATTATGACTTTACCTTAATAAAAAAAATTATGGAATTTATTGATGAAACAAAATTATAATCGAGAACTTGTTGCTTTTAATTTTTTTGTATTATATATGAATTGTTACTATCATCCGAAAATTTTTATAATAAATATTGTTTGATGATTTTAGTTATCTGTTGATTTATATGCTTTTGGCCTTTAGCTCTTAACTTTTGTAAATCTTACAGATTTAATGTTTTTAAGTCTGATAAATCTATTATACAAAAACAATATAATTACCGAAGATAACTTACTAAAAAAGGATTGCTTTTTATAAACTTTCGGATGCTAATGAATTAAGAAACAATATTCGGCATAGCCCAAAAGTAATTAATAATGAAAAATCAGTAATTAAAAGTTTACAAATTAGCAAATTAAGTTTTATGAACGGGTAAGAAGTTCTGAGCTTACTAAAAAGTGGCAGTTTTATGCACAAGTTTCTCCCCCGACCTTAGCTTTTAAGCCAAAAAACAAAGGAAAAAACGGATAAAAACAAAAGCTGTTTGAGATTACTGCCATA
>PDWI01010226.1_pt1 | contig 10803 bp, 9 predicted proteins | sample 1430891 | NCBI WGS metagenome assembly PDWI01 (sample SAMN01162508, study PRJNA174530) | Oral metagenome, whole genome shotgun sequencing project. | biome: Marine environment; feature: Marine mammal; material: Swab sample of the gingival sulcus; isolation source: swab sample of gingival sulcus... | reverse complement strand
TCAGTTTCTTGAACCGAAAAAAAACATATTCCCAGGGAGACAGACCCTTTGTACTGGTAAGGGTATTCACCTTTTCCAGTCTGGCGGTCATGCTCAGTGCCACCATTATCATTGCCGCTCTCAATGCCCATTGGGTGCGCAATCTCCTGCTGGAAAAAAGCAAAGAGTATAACATGCTTCTCATAGAGAACCTCAATCATCAGATATTTCTTCGCTTTGTTGCTCCCATGGCCATTCGACATGGAGAAATCAAACTGCGGGAAAAAGAACAGCGCCGCCTGCTGGATGCCGTAATCACTTCCACCCTTCACAGTTTTCATGTTGAAATGGTAAATATTTACGGTACAGACAATATCATTGGATACAGTTTCGATCCTTCCGTGATTGGAACCGCTGATGCCGGAGGAGTTCATTATAAGAAGGCCATGCAAAAGCAAGTATCCTCCCGGCTGGTCCAGAAAGGCAATTTCCTTGAATTGATGTTCTGGTTTCCCCAGGAGACCAAAATCACCACCTTTGCGCCGCTCATGCAGGAGGTAAGGCTGTCCAAAAAAAAAGATGACCGGGTGGTGATTGGTGTTATTGAAATTACCAGGGATGTTTCTGACGATTATAAACAGGTGTTTCAACTGCAAGGTTTGATTGTTATCTCCTGTATTGTGGTCATGGGGGGATTGTTTTTGATTTTACGGTATATTGTAAAATATGGAGAACGCATCATCGAACACAGGGCCGAAGAAAGACTGAAACTGGAGGAAAAATTGCAGCAGGCAGAGCATCTGTCCACCATCGGTCAGATGACTGCTGCCGTGTCCCATGAAATCCGGAATCCCCTGGGGATCATTAAGAGCAGTTCCCAGCTGCTGCGCAAGAAAATGGAGAAGGCTGGACAGGAGACGAGGATTGCCGATATTATTGTGGAAGAATCCTCCCGCCTGGATCATATTATTACCGATTTTCTGAATTTCGCCCGGCCCAAGACTCCCCATCTTCGACCTTGCAGGATAGATTCCATTCTTGAGAAGAGTCTGGAATTTATTGAATCTGAATGCCATGATACCGGCATTCGCGTTAAGAATCAGTTTCAAAAGAATCTTCCTGAAATTCTGGCGGACCAGGACATGATCTACCAGGTGTTTCTGAATATTTTACTCAACAGTATCCAGGCCATGGATCAGGGCGGTTTGCTTACCGTTGAAACATCCATGGAAGAAGGCGGCAATGCGCTTCATATCAGATTCATGGATACGGGCGGAGGGATTTCGCCAGAACAGTTGAAAAAAATATGGACCCCCTTTTATACCACCAAAGAAACCGGCACCGGTCTTGGTCTGGGAATTGTAAAAAATATTATTCAGTCCCATAACGGCAAGATTCAGGCCGGCAATAATGCTGACGGAGGGGCGGTGTTTGATATTTTCTTGCCCATATAGGAGATTTTGTGGAAACCATTTTAATTGTTGATGATGAAAAAAATTACCCCATGGTTCTCAGTGCTGTACTGGAAGATGCGGGCTACAAGACCCTTACTGCTGCAAGCGGTGTGGAGGCCTTGGATATTCTCAATTCCTGTCTGGTGGACCTGGTTCTCACCGATGTCACAATGCCTGGAATGAGCGGAATTGATCTGCTGGAGAACATCAAGAAGATCAAACCGGATCTGCCTGTGATCATTATGACGGCCTTTGGAAGCGTGGAAAAGGCTGTGGACGCCATGCATAAGGGGGCATATACCTTTATCCCCAAGCCCTTTGAAAACGATGCGCTGACGGCTCATATTGCCAAAGCCCTGTCCATGTATCAGATTGTGCAGGAAAACACCATGCTTCGGGATGCCATGCAGAACCGCTATCAGTTTGACCGGATCATTGGAAAAAGCAAGCCCATGCAGGAGTTATATCAGGTGATTGAAAAGGTAGCACCTACCAATGCTACTGTACTCATAGAGGGGGAAAGCGGCACGGGCAAGGAGCTTGTGGCAAGAGCCATTCACTGTAACAGCCTGAGGAAGGATGAGAATTTTGTTGCGGTCAATTGTTCTGCATTTGCTGAAACCCTTCTGGAAAGTGAACTGTTCGGCCATGAAAAAGGTGCTTTTACCGGAGCCGTGAATATGAAAAAGGGTCGGTTTGAACTGGCAGCCAGGGGCACCCTGTTTCTGGATGAGATTGGAGAGCTGCCCATGTCCATTCAGGTCAAACTCCTTCGTGTTCTGCAGGAGAAAGTAGTGGAACGGGTGGGTGGCACCAACACCGTTCCAGTAAATTTCCGGTTGATAGCAGCCACCAACAAAAATCTGGAACAGGAAATCCAAAGGGGGAATTTCCGGGAAGATTTGTATTATCGGCTCAATGTGGTCAAGGCAATCCTGCCGCCCTTGCGGGAACGAAGGGAAGATATTCCTTTGCTGGTAAATCATTTCATTGATAAATATGCCAATGTATCAGATCCATCGGGACAAAAAAAAGAAATTCATAAAGAAGCGGTTCAGCTTCTTTATGATTATGTCTGGAACGGTAATGTTCGGGAATTGGAGAATGTTATGGAACGTGCCGTCATCCTTTCCTCCGGGCCAGCCATAGGAACAGGGGATTTGCCGGGGCATTTACGCATGAATACGGGCGCAGAATTTCATCTTCAGGGGATCCCCAGGGGGGCCGGACTGACAGAGACCCTTGCTGCCGTGGAAAAAAGTATGATTCAGCAGGCCATGAAAATGTCTGGCAATGTCCAGACAAAAGCTGCCAATCTTCTCGGTATTGGAAAAAGCGGATTGAATCAAAAATTGAAAAAATATCGCATCGAAACGGAACGAAACGAATCAGATGCCCCCTGATTTGGATTTTTATCTGACAAATTGAAAATTTGATTCGAATTATGCCAGCCATAAATCCTGCACCTCTCATGGGGAATAGCCAGGTCAGCATCATCAGGCGGGCCTTTACGATGTGCTTTCAATGTTTTTTTAAGCTAAAAATATATTGACCGTTAAACATAAATTATATATTGTATTCAACTGTCAGTTTGAAATATTTGCATAACCACTTTAACTCTTTACTATTGACAGGAGAATTGAAATGAAAAAATACACAATGACAATTGTTTGTCTGTTTATGGTTCTTGCCGCACCATTATTCGCTCTGGCAAGTGGTCAGGTAAATCTTCTTTCCACCCGGCAGGAATTTCTCCTGCGTCCTTTTCTTGATGTGTTTGAGCAGGAAAGCGGGATCAAGGTAAACGTCGTGTATCTGAAAAAAGGAATGCTGGAACGTCTGAAAGCCCGTCCGGGCGAAGCGGATCTCATGCTGGCAAAGGATATTGCCAACCTTTCCGCCATTGCAGATGCGGGTTTGCTTCAGCCCTATAAATCCTCCACGATTGATGCAAATATTCCCGCTTCCTTTCGGGATGACAATCATCTCTGGGCAGGACTTACCATGCGTGCCAGGGTCATTTACTATTCCAAAGAACGGGTGGACCCCAACACCTTGAGCACCTATATGAGCCTTGCCGATGAAAAGTACAAAGGGAAGATCTGCATTCGCTCCGGATACCATAACTACAATGTGGCCCTGATCAGTGCCATGATTGCGGAAAATGGAAAGGACCAAACCAAACAATGGCTGGAAGGCTTAAAGGCCAATCTTGCCAGAAAGCCCCAGGGGAATGACCGTGCCCAGGTTCGGGCCATTGCCGCAGGAGAATGTGATCTTGCCATTGGCAACACCTACTATATGGGTAAAATGCTGGAAAATCCGGCACAAAGGGAATGGGCAGCCGCCGTTGGCATTTTCTTCCCCAATCAAAAGACCACGGGAACCCACGTAAATATTACCGGCGGCGGTATCCTGAAAGCTGCCAAAAACAAGGCAAATGCCCTGAAACTATTGGAATTTTTCACCGGCAACCTGGCACAGACCATGTATTCCCAGGTAAACCACGAATATCCTTTGAAAAAAGGTATTTCCCTGTCTGGAATCGTAAAGTCTTTTGGTGCCGGGCAGGAAGGAATCCAAAAAGGAATTTTCAAAGCAGATTCCCTTCCCATGGACAAGATTGCAGCAGAACGGAAAACCGCTCTGAAGCTGCTGGATGAAGTCCAGTTTGATGAATAAATAATTCCTTCCCAGCTCTCCTTTGCTGGATACCTGCCATACATGAAGGAGAGCTGGTTTCCCTTTGGTCTTCATGGAAACCGATTATTCCCGACCCTGGATTCTCATAGCCCTTTCCTGCGCCTGTATCAGTGCACTGCCCCTGCTTACCATTATTTTTCTTTCCTTTTCCCCTGGAGATGGAGGGACCTTTACCCATCTTTATCATACGGTTTTGCCCGGTTATCTTTTGACCACGGGGAAACTTTGTCTTGGGGTGGGTTCCGGGGTTCTCATTCTCGGGACAAGCACGGCATGGCTGGTTACTGCACATGATTTTCCCGGGCGCTCCATATTCAACCAATTGCTGCTCATGCCAATGGCCATGCCAGCTTACATCATCGCAATTGTGTACATTGAATTGCTGGATTTTGCAGGCCCCGTACAATCCTTTCTGCGGAAGATGTTTGGATGGAAAACCTTGGCTGACTATTGGTTTCCGTCTGTTATTTCCCTTGGCGGAGCCATTTTTTTGCTTTCCCTGGTATTGTACCCCTATGTTTTCCTCATGGCCCGCACGGCTTTTGGAGAACAGGGACAGCGCCTTCTTGAGGTCGGCCAGACCCTGAATCTGACTCCATGGACATCCTTTTTTCGTCTGGTGCTTCCCCTTTCCAGGCCCGCCATTGTCAGCGGCCTGTTATTGGCAATCATGGAAACCGTGGGAGATTTTGGCCTTGTGCAATTATTTTCCGTGAACACTTTTACCGTGGGGATTTACAATATCTGGTTCGGTGCTTCCAATGTGCCTGATGCCGCCAGACTGGCAACGGGATTGCTTTGCCTGATGCTTCTGCTCATCTTTCTTGAATATCTGACCCGGAGAAAAAAGCGCTATGTCCAGACCGCCGGGGCTCCCATGCCCTTGAAACGCCTTTCGGGAAAAACCGGGATACTGGCGTGTATCTGGTGTTTCCTCCCTTTATTTTTTGGATTTTTCCTTCCCTTGTTCCTGCAAATTTTCTGGTTTTTGGAAGGATTCAGCGATATTCAGACACAAACCTTTGTAAAGGATGCGGCAAGCTCTCTTCTTCTCGGCATTACCACCGCATTTTTCGGACTGATCATCGCCATTCTGCTGGCCTATGGAAAAAGACTTGCCCCCTCAAAGGCCCTCCACGGAATCATTCGTTTGGCAACCATTGGGTATGCCCTGCCAGGGCCGGTTGTGGCCCTGGGAATTTTGATCCCCTTTGCCTGGGTTGACCGCCAATTCATTGTCATGGCGACGCATTTCCTTGACCGGGATCCGGGATATTTCATGAGCGGTTCCATCTTTATTCTGGTCTTTGCCCTGCTGGTACGTTTCATGGCCATGGCTTTCGGGAACATTGACAATGGACTGGAACGCATTTCCTATCATTGCGATGAGGCGGCAAGAATGCTGAAAACCCGTCCCTGGGGTATCCTTTCCCGTATCCATCTTCCATTACTCAAAAGCAGTATGCTGACAGCTGTCCTCATGGTATTGGTGGAAGTAATGAAAGAACTTCCGGCAACCCTGATGCTTCAACCCTTTAATTTCAGCACGCTGGCAACACGGGCATTCTCTTACGCCTCCGAAGAGATGTACAAACAGGCATCCCTTTGGTCCATGGCCATTGTCCTTGTAGGGATTCTTCCCATTTTCAGCATTAATCGCCGTCTTCTTTCCTCCCTGAACAATGGGGAATGGGAAAGCCGGAAAAAGGACACCTGACATATGAAAGATACCAAAGAAGCCCCTCTGCTTGTCTGTCATGGTCTGGCAAAAGAATTTCACGGAACCACGGCTGTGGATCATGTCAATATTTCCCTCATGCAGGGAGAGATGCTTGCCATCCTCGGTCCGTCCGGCTGCGGTAAATCCACCCTGCTGCGCATGATCGCAGGTCTTACCCGGCCCGATGCCGGGACCTTGAAGTGCGCAGGCAGGATATGGTCAGACACCAATACCTTTGTCAAGCCTGAAAAACGGGATTGCGGAATGGTGTTCCAGGATATGGCTCTTTTCCCCCATCTTTCCATTGGAGACAATATCGGGTTTGCCATTCCTGCGGCCCAAAAGACTTCTGTGGTTGAGCGCATGCTGTCTCTGGTCAACCTTGAAGGGATGAAACACCGCATGGCCCATGAACTTTCCGGTGGACAGCAGCAGCGAGTGGCCCTTGCCCGCAGCCTTGCCCCGGGGCCGAAACTGCTTTTGCTGGATGAGCCCTTTTCCAGTCTGGACTTACGGCTTCGGCAGGAGATGAGACGGGAGGTAAGAAATATTCTGAAAAAACAAAACGTCTCCGCCATCCTGGTAACCCACGACCAGAACGAAGCCTTTGCCTTTGCTGACACCGTGGCGGTTATGTCCCAGGGACGAATCCAACAGCACGCTTCCCCGGAAACATTGTATCAGAAGCCTGCCACCAAAACCACGGCCGCCTTTGTGGGAGATGCCAATTTTATGAAAATGGACAAGGCTCTGAAGCTCTTTCCCGCCCTTGCATCTTTGCGTGCCGACTTGAAAAAATCGGATAATGTTTTCATGTGCCGCCCTGAACATTTTGCGCTGCGTGAAAATCCTTCCAACGGGCAAATTCTTGGAATTGAGTTCCAGGGTTCCTGGCGAGAATTGACCATGGAAGTTGAATGGGAGCAAGGCAGAGACAAAAAATACAAAGAAATGATCATGGTACGCACGGACACGGAATCCATATGGTCAAAGGGACAAAAAATCACCGTCCATCCTTTTTATGCCTGTATTTATTGCCCGGAAGGAATCCTTGTGGGAAGTGTACAACTGGATGCAGCCGGTATTGTCACCACCTCACTGGAACCCTGATCCACCATCAGAATGCCACCTTCGGCGTTGCATTCTGATGGTGAATCAGGGCTTCGCCAAAGGTTTGCCTTGTTGGGAAAGGAGAATTTTTTTTCGAACCTTGCGTACATATTCAATATGGTTTATACATTTCCAGGCAGGGCACTGCTGATAACCTGCCTGTGGTGAATCAGGAAGCCCCAATGACAGCGGGGGTATTTTTTCCAGCGTGGGGCATCCGCATCCCATATGGATGCTTATTGCTCATTTCCTTGTTTTTTTAACAGGGGTTGAGCCATCAGCTACGAAATGTATCTTTTGTGAGATACAATCAGTGATGTGATTCCTGATTAGGAGGAACAGCCGGAGTAAGGGGATTTACATTCCTTGCCCAGCCAAAGAAAAGGATAACCAAATAATGAAGCAGACCAGAATTGTGGGAACAGGGATGTATGTCCCGGACCATATTGTGACCAACCATGATCTTGAAAAGATGATGGATACAACGGATGAATGGATTCGTCAGCGTACCGGGGTTGTTGAACGCAGATGGATCACCGAAGAATGCGGTGCCTCAGATCTGGGGGAAAAGGCTGCCCGCAATGCCCTTGCCATGGCCGGATGGGAACCGGAAGAGGTTGATTTTATCATTTTTGCAACGCTGAGTCCTGACATCATGTTTCCCGGTTCAGGGTGTCTTATGGCCGCTAAATTGGGGCTTGATGCAACTCCTGCCCTGGATATTCGCCAGCAGTGTACGGGATTCTTGTATGGGCTTGCCACGGCCGATGCCTACATTAAATCCGGTCTTGCCCGGAAAATTTTATTTGTGGGTGGGGAAGTACATTCTTCCGGCCTTGATAAAACCACCAGAGGAAGGGATGTGAGCGTGATTTTTGGAGATGGGGCAGGTGCCGTATGCCTTGAGGCGGTAGAGACAGACCAGCCGGTGGGTGTCAGATCCTGCTGTCTTCATGCCAACGGGAAATTTGCTTCATCTCTGATGACCGAACTTCCCGCATCCCGGCTTCTGCATCGTCTCCCGGCGGATGTTGCCAGAGATGATCCCCGATATTTTCCTGTGATGGATGGACAGTCAATTTTTAAGAAAGCCTTACGACTTTTGCCGAAAGTAACCAGGGAAGCCCTGGATGAGGCGGGGGTATCTTTGGATCAGGTGGATCTATTTATTCCCCATCAGGCCAATAAGCGGATTAACCAGGCCTATGGACAATTTTTAAAGGTCCATGAGGACAAGATTTTCCATAATATAGAAAAGTACGGCAACACAACTGCAGCGTCCATTCCCATTGCCTTCCACGAAGCCAAGGAGCAGGGCAAAATCGGCCAGCCCGGTCAAACGGCTGTCTTTACAGCATTGGGTGCAGGGCTTACCTGGGGTGCTTGTGTCTATACCTTCTGGTAACAGGGACTTTTTTCGAAAATAAAAAAAAGGCGTTGCCGTATACGGCAACGCCTTTCCATTTCTTTCATGATTCAGTAAAAAAACAAAAGGGCAGGCATTCCGGGTTTATGGGACCTGCTGGATGAATCGGAGATTTGTGTCAATATCATCGGCGGACTTGTTTTCTTCCTTGGTAATTTCCAACATTTTGGAATGGGATTCCAGGATGGCGCCAATCTGCATCTCCAGCTGAATCCGCTGGCGTTTGAGTTCCATAATATCACGGTGAAGCTGGGATAAACGGCCATGGGCGCGGTGTAATATTTTTTCTGCTTCCACTTCCGCTCCCGCAATCATGGCCTGGGATGTTTTCTGGGCATTTGCCTCCATTTGCTCAATGACTTCTCTGGATTGGAACATGGTTTTTTTCAGTGTGTCTTCCCGCTCCCTGTATCCCTGGATTTCCAGATGAATACGATGATTTTCCTCTGTCAGATCGTTTATGGCCGTATCAGCCTTTTCCATTTCCTTTGCCATTTCTTCCAGGAAAACATTCACTTCCTGTGGATCAAAACCCCTGAATCGTTTTGTAAATTCCTTTTGCCTGATAACCGTTGGTGTAATGCCCATACTGTTGTCTCCATAACATTTTAAAATGAGGATCCCCGAACTATCCCAGGGTTCTTGCAACTTGCCGCAGGCTGTTCACAACAAAAGTCTGTAAAAAGACAATGCCAAGTATGACAATAATGGGAGAGATGTCAATTCCGGCAAATGCAACGGGCAGTCTTTTTCTGATTTGGTAAAATACCGGTTGGGTGGCTGAATTGATAAACCGGACAATGGGATTGTAGGGATCGGGATTCACCCAGGATAATACGGCTCCTGCAATGATGACCCACATGTATAAAGTCAGTGCATAATCAAGCACTACGGCAATTGCTTCAAGAAAATTTGCCACTATCAGCATAAATCTGATTCCTCATATAAGAATGTTTTGTTTCCTACACCGTAAGCGTGTAAAGTTATTACTACCAAAATATATCTATTTCGTAGCCCAAAAACCCCATGAAAGTCAAGTTTTTTCGGGTTTTTCCCTTTGCTCCCTAAATCCACCGCCTGATTTTATAACCACTTGATTTACATTTTATTCCGCCCATTTCCTCATCACCAGCAGGATGCCAGATGCAATGCGCAAAAACCCCAGCGCCTGAGGCGTATTCGGCATACATCGCAAGACCATGGGGCTGAATGCAACGCCGCAGGTGGCATTCTGATGGTGGATCAGGGTCCTGCTTTCATCTTCAGGGAATGTCATTGCAGATTGAGGAGATTGTTATTCGTATGCTGACAGAGCTTCCCGGATTTCTTCTGTTACCATTTGAGCTGCTTTTTCAGGATCGGCTGCATCCCGGATGGGACGGCCGATTACCAGAAGATCGCTGCCTTGTGAAATGGCCTGGCCGGGCGTGGTAATCCGTTTCTGGTCATCCTGGTTCTTTCCATTTTGCAGGCTCCATAATGGACGGATTCCAGGGGTTACGGCAAGGAAAAACGAACCAAAGATGGACTTTATGGCCTTAACTTCCCTGCCGGAACATACCACTCCGGCGCATCCAGCTTCATGAATCTTCCCGGCCCTGAGCAGAACCAGTTTTTCAGGGATGTCTGCAAATTCCTGCCTGAATCCGTCTGACTGGATATCCTTGCCATCGTTGTCTGTAAGAACCGTAACACCCAATACTTTCAAATTGTTTCCTGCGGCTTTGGCTGCCCTTTGCAAGGTATTGGCAGCGCATGCCCCGTGTACGGTAATCAAATTTACCCCAAGGCGTTGGGCAGCTTTCATGGCCCGTTCTACGGTGGCACAAATGTCGTGGAGTTTCATGTCCAGAAAAATATCTGCTTGGGTCTGGTTTCGGATTTTTCGTACCATGTCCGGCCCCTGCTCCATGAACAATTCCAGACCGATTTTGAAGACTCCCACATATTCATCCAAAAGTTCCACACCTTTAATTTTATGGTCCTTTTCTGTACACAATGGCATTATATTATGCAATTTTTCATTGCAATATGCAACGAATTCAAAAATACCCCTGATCCACCATGAGAATCTCACCTGCGGCGTTGCATTCAGCCCCATCGCCCTGCGGAGTATGTCGAATACGCCTCAGGCGCTACGGCTTCTGCACCTTGCATCTGACATCCTGCTGATGATCAGGAAATTAGCGTAATGATATGAAAATCAATAATTTATAGAATCAGACAGTGGAGTTAGGTATATTCAAGAAGCCTTTGGAATGCATCTGAAAATAGAATTGGTCAATCCAAAAACTCCCTGATTTTTTTCAAGGTCTGGAAAGGTTCGTCCTCAAAAAGATAGTGGCCTGCCTTTTCAAATACATGGGCCTGGGATGTGGGAAATCGTTTTTGAAATTCCCCAAGGTATTTTT
>PDWI01009890.1_pt1 | contig 10803 bp, 13 predicted proteins | sample 1430891 | NCBI WGS metagenome assembly PDWI01 (sample SAMN01162508, study PRJNA174530) | Oral metagenome, whole genome shotgun sequencing project. | biome: Marine environment; feature: Marine mammal; material: Swab sample of the gingival sulcus; isolation source: swab sample of gingival sulcus... | reverse complement strand
GAGGCTTACGAGCTGATGCAAGTAATGTCCCCAGAAGAAATTGCTGACTCGCTGAGGGTCTTCTTTCAAGGAGGAGGATTTGTGTAGATACCTATGCCCAGAGGGAGAGGGAGTCATTCAACTGCCGTTTTTAGGATTAAAGAGGCAGAGAAAATCCTCACCGACCTCAGCGAAGGCCAACAAAAAGTACAATTAGCCAAAAGCATTCCGACCAAGCAACAGGAACTCTTTGCCCCCGAACCTGAAAAGCATAAGGTGGTTGAGGAATTGGAAAAACTGTCGATTGAGAATATTACCCCGATGCAGGCAATGCAGATTTTGTGGGAGTTGAAGGGGGAGGTGTAGAATTAAGTTAAAAATAGAAATTATAAGCAAGAAAATTGCTTGCAAAAAACTGATACTCTGATGGGTATTGGCTATTATAATGGAGAGGTTAAAACTAAATACATTGAGGCATATTAAGATGAATAATTCAGAATTTTTTAAACCATTTCCAAAATATGAAGATGTTTTTTATGATGATATTGAAAATCATAAGAAATATTTTCTTCCTATCTGTTCTGTTAATTTAAAATTTATAGATCCCAGTAAAGATGAATGGCTACATTTTATTTCTGTGAAAGAAATTTATACTGGTTGTGTAGGGGATGTAGGGGAATATACAAATTATTACTATACTCGTTTTACCAAAGAAGATATGTTTGGCTTTGATATTATTGATGGAAAATATAAATTTGATGCCCCTTGGGATTACTTTTTAATAAACCATAAAGACAAAAAAGATGAAGAATTAAAAATTATCGAAATATTTGAAGAAAAGTTTTCTTCAAATAGAAATAAAGAAGAGCTAGATGAATGGATTACTACAGTTAATGCTAGTGAATGGTTAAAATGGAATTTACGAAGAATATTTGGTGTGGAGTTAGATGATGTCCAGCAATGTAATCCTTGGAAGGAATTTGATGATGATTGGAATGAAACTATGGATAACTGGAACTGGTATAGAAAATTTATAAAAAACCTTCTAGATTTTAAAGAAAATATTTATTCTTCTGAATTCAATTTTGAAGAATGGTTAGCAAGAGTATTACCAAAAAATAATCATCATAGTCGAGAAAGGGAACAGTCGGAACGTTCACTTAGATTTTTATTTGATTTATACAGAAATGATAGAAAAACGTTTGAGTCCCATTGGAAAGAGCGAGCAGAGCCAGCACTACAAAGATTAGCTTTAGATGATAAATACGAAGAGATATATACTAATTTTAAAGAAAAAATTTCTACTTTTGATAATGAAGAGCAGATAGATGAGTGGCTTGAAACAATAAGAGACGGTATGGATTTAGAAGGAAAAGAAAGACAACTGAAAAGATTTTTTAGGCTATATCAAAAAGCAACCGCACGATATGAACGAGAACTGAATAGATTAAAATATGCCTATCGTTATGCCGAAGAGTTACCTAAATATTATGAAGAAAACACCAAGAGTTTTGAAGTGGGCAAGGCATTCTACGAAAAATATCATCATATCTACCGTGGATCACTAAGTTCTGAGCATAGTCTGCAAGCATTAGAAGAAAATATAAAGAAAAGACAAGCCAAATACCCTGATTCAGAAATCAACTACCCAGAATTTTTTGGTTTTCTTGATGATATTAGACATCAAGCAAGTCAAAAATATATGGAAGAAGAAGGCTTGAGCCTTGAAGATATGGATGAAGAAGTTGCTGATAATGTGTTAGAAAAACCACACAACAATGCTGGTAAAGTTTTTACACATATTGGAGTATTATGCGGTTATTATTTTCAAATGTACGGGGCAGATGGTTTGCATTTATTCCACAGTGATGAAATGAAAAAAGCTGTGATTTGCTTGGAATACGCTGAGGTTACATAAATATTATTAATAAACAATAGGATAAAATGGCAAATTTATTATTAGAAAATGTTCCCGAAGAAGTCAGTAATAACCTCATGCAGTTATACCCCGACAAAACAGAAAGGAATGAAAAAATCCTTTCCGTTTTGGTGCAGCTAACTGAAAAAGAAAAGCAAAGTAAAATTAAATCATTACTTGATAATTTAGTGCCTTATTCAGCCAAAGTAAAAACTTCAGAGCAAATGCTCAGGGATATTCGCGATGAATAAAGTTATCGTCCCCGATGCCAATGTTTTTGTGAAACTACTGTATCCCGAGCCAGAACATGAATTGGCAAAGCAATTTTTTCCAACTGCCGTTTTTAAGTTCAACTGTATCAAAAGTTGCACTTTATTTTTTGCGCATTCTGTACAAATGATAAATATTTATTCCGCTGGCGACAGCGTTCATAATTGCTACAGGATAAGCAGAAATGCCCAAGGCATAGACGACAAACAAAAAACAGCCAATAAAATTGACAAAGCGTAACCATTTAATATCTGTCATCATTAGCGACACAATAATCAGTAAAGAAGCTAAATAACCAATAATTTCTATAAATTCCATAAATTTCCTCAGCGACGCGCTGTACTTTTTTCAGTTACAAACGAATGTTCCACAAGTCCTAAATACTAAAATCTTTACCCAAATACACTTCACGCACCTGTTGGTTCACCAGTATTTCCGCCGCGCTACCCGAGGCAATAACCTCACCGCTAGACATGATGTAAGCTCGGTCACAAATTTGCAGGGTTTCCCGCACGTTGTGGTCAGTAATCAATACGCCGATACCGCGCTGTTTCAAGTGTAGGATGATATTTTTGATATCTTGGATAGAGATGGGGTCTACGCCAGCAAATGGTTCATCTAACAAAATAAATTTGGGATCCGTTGCCAAACTGCGGGCAATTTCTACGCGACGGCGTTCACCGCCCGACAGGCTTTGCCCGATTTCTTTGAGAATATGGGTGACGTTAAGCTCTTCTAGCAATTCCAGTGCGCGGGCTTTGGCTTTTTTCCGTCCCATACCGCGCAACTGGAGTACGCTGTAAACGTTGTCAAACACGCTCATTTTGCGAAACACCGAAGCTTCCTGCGGCAAATAACCAATGCCCGCGCGGGCGCGCTTGTGCATGGATAAGCGGGTGATGTTTTTATCTTCTAACAATACGCGCCCCGAATCGGGACGAATCAATCCCACTGCCATATAGAAACTGGTGGTTTTTCCCGCGCCATTAGGACCTAGCAAGCCAACCACTTGTCCGCTTTCCACGTAAAAGCTAGCTTGATTGACAACCAGACGTTTTTTGTAGGCTTTGGAAATATGATCCACGGATAAAACTGCCATTAATTGCCTCTTATTTCTTGCTATTGGGCAAAAAACTCATCCGCACCCGCGAACCTTTAATCACTTCTTTGGTAAGATTATAACTCAATTTATTACCTTTAATAACATCCTTACCCTGCTCAATTTTCGCATTACCGCTCAAGGTAACGGTTTTGCTAGACACTTGGTACAAGGCCTTGCGCCCTTGACCTTTGATAGGTTGCTTTTTGCCTTTGTACTCAAAGCGCACTAACTTTTTGCTACTTTTGCTGGTGGCTTCTATGCTGTCCGCCGCGTTATTTTTCAGAGTGATTGTCACCTTATCCGCCCAGATAGTTGCCAACCCTTGGGTCGCTCTAACATTGCCTTCATAGACAGCCCGTCCTGCCTGTTGGTCATAAAACCCCGAATCTGCCACCAAATCAATAAGCGCACCAGCGCTATTGGCTTTGCTGCCCGAGGTAGTGTTTTGCGCGCTGGCAACGCAAAAGGCAATGCTAGCAAGGCCTGCAAACATCAGTAATTTTAGTGATTTCATCGAGTTCTCCAGTTGGTGAGTTGAATAAATTAGCAACGCATCTCTATCGTTAAGTCGGGGGCAATTATAGACAATTTGCGCGCAAAAAGACACCAAAAACCTAGGTGTTGCTGTGTCTGCTATGATTTACGACTGCCCCCACCTGCAATGATTTGTGCTTCAATCGGCAGGCAGTGTTTTAGGAGAATTAACCAAATTGCTAGGTAAAGACGTGGACATAGGCAATAAGGCATCGGTAGCTGGTGGTTGATACACGCTGTGACTCACATGCACGCCATTTTGGAAATGCACAGTTTTTTTCGCCATATCGAGATAAAAACTCCCCGCCGTTTGCTGGGTAGCGCGGCTTTCAATCACCAAGGGTTGGTCGCCTACCACGCGCTGTTTCTGCGCATAATAGGTCATGCGTTCACTGCTGGCGCGCACGGGATCAGGGCTATTGGGCGTTTGGATTAACTCAACGCCCCCCGTTAGGTCTAAAACATTTCTGTCGGCCGACAAGTCAGCGCGCTGCGCGTGCGCCGTCCACGCCAGTGCTTGCTGTGTGTCTAAGGCGCGCACATTGGCATTGAATAGCTTACTGCCGCCAGCGTTGGAATATTCGTGCACACTCTCGCTATCAATTTCGTATTTCAGCGCGTTATTCGCATCATAAAAATAGCCCTTTGTCGTGTAGGCGACAGCAATTTCTTTGACTACCGCGGCAGGTGGTTTGGGTGCTAATGACTGTTGCAAATCGCGCATTAAAAAATAGCTACCCACTGCGAACAACACCAACACCCCTAAGGTCAACCACTGCTTCACCTTATATACCCCGCGCGGATGCTATCCAAGTGACCTTGAGCTGACAAAATCAACTCCGACAATTCGCGCACCGCGCCCTTGCCTCCGCGGTATTGTGACACCCAGTGGGCTTGTTGTTTGACAAAGGCATCGGCATCGGCTACCGCGGTAGCCAAGCCCACCTGCGTCATCACCGGTAAATCAATCAAATCATCCCCCATGTAGGCGACTTGCCTATCATCTACAGACAAAGCGTCTTTAATGTCTTTATAGACTAGGGCTTTGTCTTCCACCCCTTGGTAAACGTGGGTAATGCCAAATTTTTTCAGCCGCCTTGTCACCGACTCCGAACGATTGCCAGAAATAATGGCGAGAGCAATGCCCATTTTCACCAACAGTGCCAAGCCTAAACCATCGCGGGAATTAAAGGCTTTGTATTCGCCCCCTTCAAAAAAGAACAAATCACCGTTGGTCAGCACGCCATCGACATCTAAAATTACTAGTCTAATGTTTTTAGCGCGCTGTAATACCGCGCTGTCAGCGTAGCTAGCGATGTCATCCGCGCGGCTGGAGGTTGTGCCGTCAGTCATATTGTTGTCATTGGTTATCATTTTAAACAATCCCTGCACGCAACAAATCGTGCATATTGAGCGCGCCCACCAATGCGCCATCCTTATTAATTACAGGCAAAGCGGAGACTTTATTACATTCCATCACCTGTAGGGCTTCCGCGGCCAGTGCTTCTTGCCCAATGGACTGAGGTTTTTTGTGCATATAGTCGCCCAATAGCCGCTGCGATAGCTGTAAATTACCACCTTGTTCCGCTTCAAATAAACGCCGTAAATCCCCGTCAGTAAATACACCGACAACTTGTTTTTCAGTGCAAATAATCACCATACCTAAGCCACCTTGCGACATGGTCACAATGGCCTGTAACAGGGTGGTTTCTGGATGCGCGGTTGGCAAGTTGTCCACGCGCATAATGTCGTTAACATAGGTCAATAGGCGCTTGCCCAATTTGCCACCTGGGTGTGAGCGGGCAAAATCTTCGGCGTTAAAGCCTCTGGCATCCAGCAATGCTACGGCCAAAGCGTCTCCCAATGCCAGCGTTGCCGTGGTGCTGGCCGTTGGCGCGAGGTTAAGCGGACAGGCCTCTTTTTCGACGCTGACATTTAGGTGCACATCTGCTTGACGTGCCAAGGTTGAATTGGGATTGCCCGTCATGGCAATCATCGGTACGCCTAAGCGCTTGATAACGGGGAGTAGTGTTAGGACTTCATCGGTTTCCCCTGAGTTAGAAAGCGCCAGCAACACATCTTGCGCGGTAATCATGCCCAAGTCGCCGTGACTGGCCTCGGCGGGGTGAACGAAAAAAGCGGGGGTGCCCGTGCTGGCCAGCGTGGCGGCGATTTTATTGCCAACGTGCCCCGATTTGCCCATACCGATAACGACCACGCGTCCCTGTATGGTGAGAATGCGCTGACAGGCTTCGGCAAAGGGGGCATCAATGCGGTCAATTAAAGCTTCAATAGCTTTGGCTTCGATGCGAAGCGTTTGCTTGGCCTGTTCAATGATGGTTACTGTATTCATCAATTCATTACTCATCAGTTGTCGAGGCGCTCGCTGCCTCACGCATCATTGCCTCACGCATCATTGCCTCACGCATCATTGCCTCACGCATCATTGCCTCACGCATCATTGCCTCACTGCGCTTGGCACAAGCTTGCATGCCTTTGGCAATGATGTTATCCAGTTGGTCGGCTGTCATGCTTTCAAGGGCGGCGTGGGTTGTGCCGTTGGGGGAAGTGACTTTTTCTCGCAAGGTTGCTGGACTCTCTTTCCCTTCCATAGCCATTTTAGCCGCCCCTAAAGCCGTTTGTAGAACGAGCTGTTTTGCCTGTATTTCACTCAAGCCTAGGGATTGTCCTTCTGCTATCATGGTTTCCATCACGTAGAAAAAATAGGCTGGAGCAGAGCCTGAAACTGCTGTAACCGCATGCATTAAGTCCTCACTATCCACCCAGACAACCAGACCTGTCGCCGACAGGATAGCATTGGCAACGCGCCTATCTGCCTCACTAACAGAGTTATCGGCATAAATGCCCGTTGCGCCTTGGCGAATCAGTGCTGGCGTATTGGGCATCGCTCGGATGATGTTGTCATGTGATAACAAGGTGGCTATTGTGGAAACAGAGATACCCGCGGCAACAGAAATCACTAGCTGATTCGTCAGCTTACCTTTCAGCGTGGGCAAAACCCCAGAGAAGAGTTGCGGTTTTATCGCTAGGACAATAACATCAGCAAAATGAGTTAACGCTTCCGCGCTAGCCGCAATGCGTATGCCATCTGTTATTAGTTTCTTCTGAATAGCAACATCGGGGTCGGAAACCATAAGGCTGTCGGCGGGCGTACCACTACTGAGTAATCCGCTGATAAGGGCTTGCGCCATATTGCCGCCACCGACAAAGGCTATTTTTTTGTTGTGTAATTCGTTATTCATTTTAATAGACTGTTTGAAACGCCATTTTCAACTGTTGTAGATAGGAAGAATTAAAAAAGCACAACCAACAACGATAAGTTTTTCCTTCGTAAAAAACGAAAGGTCAAAAGATTATCTTAATAGGTTATCAGTTGCACTTTTGGGAGATTTTATCATTACCATGTCCTTATTCATAGATGAAAAATATCGCAATATTCACCACACCGTTGAGTAGCGCGCCACCAAACACCAACCACAACCAAATCGCGCCAGCCAATTTAAATGGCGCAACGCCGACTTTTCTCATATCGCCAAAATGCGTGGTTAACCCTAACGCCGCCATGGCCATGCACAGCATCAGCGTATCTAGCCAAATAATGACACTGACTAACGCTTTTGACCAAATGGGGAATGAGTGTAAGCCGATAACAACGATAAAGCCGAGGGCAAACCACGGTACGGTGATTTTTCCTTTACTTTCTCCCTCGGTGACTTGTTTGCGTAATAGGTAAGTCAGCATCAACAAAAACGGCGCTAACAAAATGACGCGCGCCATTTTGGTAATGACGGCAGTATTCATAACATCAATGGAAATCACACCACCAGCGGCGGCGACTTGTGCCACTTCGTGCACGGTGGAACCGATATAGACACCAAATTCTGAGCCACTAAACGCAAAAATGCCCAACGAATAAATCACCGGATATAAAAACATTGACACCGTGCCGAATAAGACGACAGTGGCCAGCGCTACGGAGACTTTGTGAGCAGGGGCTTTGACCACAGGTTCAGCCGCGAGCACGGCGGCCGCACCACAGATGCTAGCACCCGCGCCAATCAGCATAGATGTTTGGCTATCGACTTTAAAACAATGCTTACCCAACCAAACGGCAAGGAAAAATGTGCCAAAAACAATCACTACATCGACGAATAAGGCAGCCATGCCAACCTCAACCAGTTCCGAAAACGTCAAGCGAAAACCGTAAAAGACAATGGCAATTCTTAACACTTGTTTTTTCGCCAAATCAATCCCTATGGAGTATTGTGACCGCACTTTATCGTACCAGATATTCCCCAATATCAAGCCGATGACGATGGCGACTAACAGTGGGTTGCTGATGGCTTTTTCAGCGACTGGCGATAGCGCGCCAGCCAGTTTGCCCAGTATGGGAGCAATTAATAGCGCTACAACGCCCAATCCTAATGCCAGCAGTAAGCCGTTGACCGTTTTTTTTCTATTTTCTTGCATTAATCATTTCCTTTCCGATAAATTTTGCGCTGTCAGTAAGTTATCCTTAAGTTATCCTTACAGCAATAAGTTAGCATATTATCGTAATGTTTTTTTGCTTTTTTGTAGCGTAAAAAGTCACTATTTTAGCATAAATTCACCATTAAATAGAAGACGTTAATACAGAGCAAAAAGCTTGGTTTTGTAGTGTTAAATCCGCTGTCTTTTTCGTTTTTCTACTGCTACAATGCGCGCAAATTGGGCGGGTTTGAGATGTTTTGAGCGTTACGTTCCCTAACTTTTGAACTGTTTTGCGCTCCTTATCGCTTTCCTTGCACCAATTGTATTCATTCCTTATCATTACATAGAGGCATTTATCATGGCTTTTAATTTAAAAAATAGACATTTATTAAGTTTGGTTAATCACACTGAAAGAGAAATCAACTACTTGTTGGACTTGGCTCGTGATTTGAAACGCGCCAAATATGCAGGCACTGAACAGCAACGTCTAAAAGGTAAGAACATTGCCTTGATTTTTGAAAAAACGTCAACGCGTACGCGCTGTGCCTTTGAGGTTGCCGCGTATGACCAAGGTGCCAATGTTACCTACATTGACCCCAATTCATCGCAAATTGGTCACAAAGAAAGTATGAAAGATACTGCGCGTGTCTTGGGTCGCATGTATGACGGTATTGAATATCGCGGTTTCAAACAAACCGTTGTTAAAGAGTTAGCTGAATATGCTGGTGTGCCAGTATTCAATGGCTTGACCGATGAATTCCACCCAACCCAAATGCTTGCTGACGTTTTAACCATGATTGAAAACTGTGACAAGCCACTGACTGAAATCAAGTATGTTTACATCGGTGATGCCCGTAACAATATGGGTAACTCGTTGTTGCTTATGGGGGCTAAGTTGGGTATGGATGTGCGTGTTTGCGCGCCAAAATCGCTATTGCCAGACGATGAATTGGTGAAAATGTGTGAAGGTTTCGCCAAAGAAAGTGGTGCGAGAATCACTGTAACCGATGATATTGATAAAGCGGTGAAAGACGTTGACTTCGTTCACACTGACGTTTGGGTTTCTATGGGTGAGCCAATTGAGTCTTGGGCTGAGCGTATTGACATTTTATTACCATACCAAGTCACACCTGAATTAATGGCAAGAAGTGGCAATCCAAAAGTGAAATTTATGCACTGCTTACCATCATTCCACAACAGTGAGACCAAGGTCGGTAAAAAAGTAGCAGAGCAATATCCTGTGCTTGCCAACGGCATTGAGGTGACAGAGGATGTCTTTGAATCGCCCATGAACATATCGTTTGAACAAGCGGAAAACCGCATGCACACGATTAAAGCGGTAATGGTTGCCTCTTTGGGAGATGTGTAATGAGAATTGTAGTTGCATTAGGCGGGAATGCCTTATTAGAACGTGGCGAGGCACTGAGTGCTGAAAACCAGCATAGAAACGTCAAAGTTGCCACCCAACAAATTGCTAAAATTGTGCCAAATAATGAAGTGGTTATCGCTCACGGCAACGGGCCTCAAGTGGGGCTTTTAGCCTTGCAGGGTGCGGCATATACTGATGTTGATTGCTACCCATTAGACGTTTTGGGCGCAGAAACTGAGGGTATGATTGGTTATCTGATTCAGCAAGAAATGGGCAATAACTTACCCGACGATAAGCCTGTTTCAACCTTGATGACGCAGGTAGAAGTTTCTAAAGAGGATCCTGCGTTTAGCAAGCCAACTAAGCCTATTGGCCCTGTTTATTCAAAAGAAGAGGCAGAGAGATTGGCTGCTGAAAAGGGTTGGGACATTGCCCCTGATGGCGATAAATTCCGCCGTGTCGTACCGAGCCCACGTCCAAAACGCATCTTTGAAATCAAACCAATCAAATGGTTGTTAGATAAAGGTAGCGTAGTGGTCTGTGCTGGCGGTGGTGGTATTCCAACAGGCGTTGATGAAAACGGCAAATTATACGGTATTGAAGCCGTAATTGATAAGGACTTGTGTTCTGCTTTGCTTGCCGAAGAAATCACTGCAGATATGTTGATTATCGCAACTGATGTTGATGGTGTTTATCTCAATTATGGTACAGATAAGCAAGCAAAAATTACCAAAGCCGCTCCAGAGGCATTGTTAAACGAAGGCTTTGCCGCGGGCTCTATGGGGCCAAAGGTACAAGCGGCTTGTGAATTTGTTCAACACACGGGTAAACGTGCCGTTATCGGCGCATTGCAAGATATTGAGCAAATGCTCACAGGCAAAGCGGGTACTGTAATTACTGCCGAAGCCAACGGCATCGAGACAAATTAATGGCTTAATAAACGGGTGGATGAGTGATGAGTAGTAGTGCGTCTCTCATCTGCCCTTAACCTCGAAAATCTAAGGAGAAATACCATGGCTACTGATAAAACAAAACCCAGCTGGTTGCGTTTGCCTAGCGCATTTACTATCTTATTCATTGTATTGATACTAGCGGTAATTGGCACGTGGCTGATTCCCTCTGGTTCGTACTCAAAACTCA
>PDWI01009889.1_pt1 | contig 10803 bp, 10 predicted proteins | sample 1430891 | NCBI WGS metagenome assembly PDWI01 (sample SAMN01162508, study PRJNA174530) | Oral metagenome, whole genome shotgun sequencing project. | biome: Marine environment; feature: Marine mammal; material: Swab sample of the gingival sulcus; isolation source: swab sample of gingival sulcus... | reverse complement strand
TGCGCCGCATTCTGCAAAAACATCGGCGACATGCAGAAAATGCGTGCAGGCAAGAACCAGTGTATCAACGCCCGCCGCTTCAAATTGCCGTAAGGCAGGAGCTACCGCTTTCTTTTTTTCTTCATAAGAAGCGGTGGTTAATCCGTTTTCTATTTGACTGACCAAAAGCGGGTCGGCGCGTTTTTCAATTATGCAGTCAGTTGCATGCTCTTTTGCAAGGTTATCGAGGTAAGGATCATTGATTGTCCGTTCTGTTGCAATAATCCCGATGCGTTTTTTCACGCTGTGTTCTGCCGCTGTTTTTATTGCGGGAACAGTTCCGATAAAAGGAATTGAAAATGTGTTTCTGAGTGTTTCAAGGGCGGTAACCGACAGGGTATTGCAGGCAATCACAATCACGGAAGGATTAAACTGCTCCAGTATTTTTTTTGTTATATCGCAGGCAAATCCGATAATTTCTTCTTTTGTTTTTTCGCCATACGGAAAATGAGCCGTATCGGCAACATACACTGCCTGTGCATTGGGAACCATCCGGTGGAAAAAGTCAAAGTAGGGAACTCCGCCGATACCGGAATCCAAAAACGCATATTGAATATTTTGCCGCTTGTTTTTATTCATCGTTCAATAACTCCGCAGATTTTTATTTGTTCAGGTAAAAAAATAAATACCGTTTTTTTTTGGCTCATACTGGTCTCCTCATACCATTTTTTTTATGCTTTTTAGTATGAATGCCAAAGTCTATGCAATTAAATCTATTTGGTCAATAAAATACTTTTTCTGTGTATTTTCCATCATTGACATTGCCGGTTTTTATTTGGAATTGAGGTCTTGAAATAATTTTAATGCTTGACGATCTCCATGCTTTGCTGCTCTCTCAACCCAGTAATGTAGTTGCTTGTTATCTTTTTCAGTTCCGATACCCTTAAGATAGCATATTGCAAGATTATATTCTGCCATAGCATGTTCCTGTTCAGCTGCCTTTTTAGTCCAATAGAAAGATTTATTTTTATCAACAGCAGTGCCTATTCCTTCAAAGTATAATAGGCTGAGATTATGTTGAGCATCTGCAAAGCCTTGTTCAGCCGCTTTTTTAGTCCAATAGAAAGAAGCGTTTTTATTGACAGGTGCTCCTAAGCCGTGCATATAGTATACACCAAGATTATATTCTGCCTTAGCATGTCCTTGTTCCGCTGCTTTTTTTGTCCAGTAGAAAGCTTGATTTTGATCAACTGCGGTAACTTTCCCTTCAAAGTAATGTACACCAAGGGCATATTCGGCTTCGGGAAAGCCTTGTTCAGCTGCTTTTTTTGTCCAGTAGAAAGCTTGTTCTTGATCAACTCCAGTGCCTATTCCTTTTAAGTAAAACACGGCAAGATTATATTGTGCTTCGGGAGTATTTTGTTCAGCTGATTTTTTCATCCAATAGAAAGCTTGATTTGTATCTATATCGATTGCGACACCTATCCCTTTAGAATAATATAGTCCAAGATTGTACTGTGCGTCGCGATGTCCTTTTGCAGCAGCTTTTTTATACCAATAAATTTCTTGTTTTTTATCTATGGCTGTTCCTGCTCCTACTGCATAGTGCTGAGCGAGACGGAATTCTGCTTCAACATAGCCTTGTTGTGCAGCTTTTTTAACCCAATAGAAAGATTTTTTTTTATTCACAGGAATACTGATTCCTTCTAAATAGAATAGGCTGAGATTATATTGAGCTTTTGCAAATCCCTGGTCAGCTGCTTTTTTATTCCAAAAGAAAGCTTGTTTTGTATCTATAGCAGTATCCTGTCCGGTAAAGTAACATGTTGCAAGGTTTGTTTGTGCTTGTACATCTCCGGTTTCTGCGCGGCGTTTTAGACTTTCAAAGTTATTTCCGTATACCGCAGATTGTATACCCATTACCATTATCAGATAAAAAAATAAGTGTACTATTTTATTTCTCATACGGTTCTCCCATGCTATTTTTGTATATGTTTTTTTTGATTGACGATAAAGTTTATGCAATTACAACTATTTGGTCAATAAAACTTTTTTTCTCTTTTTTTACGGAGGGAGTCTTTTTTATTCATAATTTTTAATAAATGCATCCCTTTTCCCGTGCTATAATTATTAATCATAGGAAACTTGACTTCCGTATGTTATATGACTTTGGGGAAATTCGTTTATATATATTTGACCAAAAATCGGCAATAGCATACACTGTTTTCTATGTTTAGTTTGAGTTCACCATGTACAGAGAAAAATCTTGAAGAAACTCTGAGCGGAGAAACTGATATTCACAGTGTGCAGTTTGCTAATATTACAGCAGAGGATCTTGATTTTTCAGGGAAAAGTCTGACAGGATGTTCATTTTCGCATACGAAATTTATTCGTTGTTCTTTTAAACAGTGCAAAATACGGATGTCTTTTTTTGACTTTGCGCAGTTTACAGACTGTTCATTTGAAAATGCAGACATTCAGTTTTCATGCTTTGCCGGTAGTACTTTTGATATGGTGTCGTTTATTAATGCGGAACTCTTACAGAATAATTTTAATGGAATTAGAACGGATGCATGCAGTTTTAATGATTCCGATTTATACAGTTCTCGTTTTATCGGCTGTACACTGCAAGATACACTGATACAAAACTGTAATATCACAAAGACATATTTTTCAAAAAATATTTATAGCGGTGTGTCATTCAAATCTTCTAATACCAGAGAAGCCTATTTTCATGAAGACGGAGAGCGGTAGCATGAAAATATATCCGCATTATTCAACAGACACAACGGTAAATACCTATCTCGTTGGAAATGATGAAACCCGTCAAGCTATTATTATCGATCCGGGAAAAGTTACCGGTGAATTACTGCATTGTATTGAAAAAAATCATTACGATCTTGTTGCGGTTTTTATTACGCATAATCATAAAAGCCATCATATCTATGGTTTAAAAACAGTGCAAAAAATATATACACCGAAAATTTATGCAGCAGACTCCGGCTTAGTGAATAAAAATGGAAAAGTACTGCATAAAGATGGCGTGCTTTCTGTTGCCGGTTTTGATATAGAATGCTTTTCAGTGCCGGGTCATTCCCCCGATTCCTATCTTTTCAAAATACAAAATACGGTATTTACCGGAGACAGCATTATGGCAGGAATGATGGGAAAAACATTTCATAGTTTTGCAAAAAAAAATTTACTGGAGAATTTGAAGAAAAAACTATTTGTCATGAATGATAATCTTGTGCTTTTTCCGGGGCATGGTCCTCCTTCAACATTACAAGTTGAAAAGCAGTTTACTTCTTTTGATGAATAGATTGTTGTATTCTGCATGTATGCTTTACCAATGAGGTGTTTGCTCAACTGTATAGAAAAGCAGAAGTGTAAAATTTTAGAAAGGATATACGATGAAAAAAATTAAAGTATTATTTGTATGTATGGGAAATATCTGCCGTTCTCCATTGGCGCATGCTTTGTTTTTAGATGCAGTTGAACGGGCAGGGGTATCAGACCATTTTGAAATCGAATCGTGCGGTACCGGTGCGTGGCATGTCGGGTGTCTGCCTGACACACGGATGCGTGCAGAAGCCTCCCGTCACGGAATTAAAATGACGCATCCTGCCCGTACATGGCAAAAAAATGATGCAGCTTATTTTGATGTTATTCTGCCAATGGATAGAACCAATTATCGGGAACTTTTGTCGCGCAGCGATCCGCAGTATCATAAAAAAATTCAGCTTTTCAGAACGTATGATCCTGATGCAACGGATATAAATGATGAAGTGCCCGATCCTTACTATGGCGGAGCTGACGGGTTTGCTCTGGTGTATTCTATTGTTGAGCGGACTGTTAAAAATTTACTGGATGAACTGCTTGCCTAATAAAATAGATATAATGTGATGCAATTTTTTATTATAAGGAATACTATAAAAGAGTTAGACATAACGAGCGGTTTATTGAGCCGAGCCTCAACAGTGTTCCGTTTGTTTATGATTTTTCTGTGTTTATTTGTATCGGTGTCAGGTGTTTCGGCATTCGGTGAATTTGAATTGGGCATTGACCGTATTGATGCCTATTATGACATCTTTAAGGGGAAACGTGTCGGTCTTATTACCAATCAAACCGGTATAAATGCAAAGGGTGTTTCTTCCGTGAAACTACTCCAAGAGAAATGTAATCTTGTTTGTCTATTTTCACCGGAGCATGGTCTAGGCGGGTATGCACGTGAGGGCGCTGCTATAGGAAACAGTAACGATAGTGCTTCCGGCTTAACGGTATATAGTTTATACGGTAAAAATAAACGGCCGACGGAAGAGCAACTTGAAAATATTGATGTGTTGTGTTTTGACATTCAGGATGTTGGAGCACGGTTTTATACCTATATTTCGACGATGGCGTATGCAATGGAATCCTGTGTCCGGTACAATAAACATTTTGTTGTTTTTGATCGGCCGAATCCGATTGGAGATGCTGTTGAAGGCACTATTCTTGAAATGGAATACCGTTCTTTTACCGGTTATTTCCCTATTGTACAGCGGCACGGCATGACGGTTGGTGAGCTTGCTCAGTTGTTTAACGAGCAGTATGGAATTGGCTGCAATTTAACCGTTATACCGATGAAAAACTGGAACAGAAAAACATATTTTGAAGAAAATCATCTTATGTGGGTTCCCCCTTCGCCGAATATTCCTACATCTCAAACCGCACTGGTATATGCGGGTGTCTGTCTTTTTGAAGGAACGAATCTTTCTGTCGGGCGAGGTACAACAAAACCGTTTGAATATATCGGAGCCCCCTTTATTGATTCATATACAGTAATTCGTGAATTGAATATGCTTGATATAAAAGGGGTGCGGTTTTTACCTGTTTCATTTGAACCCTCTCAATCATGGTATGAAGGACAGGTGTGTAATGGTATATACATAGCAGTTACAGACCGTCAGACATTTCAACCGGTTAAAACAGCTGTGCAGATTTTTTATACTTTGAAAAAATTGTATCCGAAACAGTTTAAAATAAATCATGCAGGGAGAAAATATTGCGGATTAAATTTATTGACAGGATGCAGCTATTTTACTGACGGCCATACCGATCCGGAAGATTACCTTTTGAAAATGAAACATGATGCTGAAGTTTTTAAAAAGATTCGTAAAAAATATCTTTTATATTAAAATGTTTGCAATGGGTATAATCAGTTTTAGCTCGTTCTTATAAAAAAAATGCAGATGAGCATATTCATCTGCATTAATTTTCGGCTTACAGTCCGCCAAGAAAAATTCCGGCAATTACAACAAGAAAACATACGGGAACAAAAGTATATTTCATATATGGTGCATACCAGTGTCCGATTTTTCGTTTTGCAGATTGGTTAATATCTTTTAGGATCCGTTCTGCACCGTAAATCCAGAAAATGACTGCTGCTGCAATGACTGCTGCAAGCGGGAACATAATAATAGCAACGGTATCGGTAAAGGTTCCGAATAAATTCATGTCAAAGTTAAGAGGCACTCCGATACATGCGGCAATGACTGCAACAATCAAAGCTGCTGTTTTTCTGCCGATTCTCATTTTAGATAACATGGCTTCAACAGGCACTTCAAGCATTACAATAGAAGACGTGAGGGCTGCGAAGAGTGCACAAAGAAAAAACAAAATACCAAAGAAGTAGCCGAGTGGTAATTGTGTTACAATATGCGGCACCGTTATAAAGAGCAACGCAGTACCGGCAGTCCGGTCAAGCCCTAATGCAAAAGCGGCGGGAATGGTAAACAAGGAACACATAATTGATGCAAGGAAATCAAGCCATGCTGTTTGCCGTGCCGCACGAGGGACATCAGTATGATCAGGCATATAACTGCCGTATACCAGCATCGCTGCGCCGCCGAGACTGAGAGTAAAAAATGCCATGCCCAATGCGTATACCCAAATGCGGATATGCGCAAATGCTTCCCATTTCGGTGCAAGTAATACTTTTACTCCTTCCAATGCATTCGGAAGCGTCAAAGCACGGATAACAATAATTGTAACAACAATGTAGAATGTTGCCATCATCACTGTGGTAAATCGTTCAATCCCCTTTTGAATGCCGAAGCTGACAATGATTGCGGTAATTCCGATTGCCGCAAGATTCCACGGAATATTCGCAGGTGTTCCTGCAAAACTTGAAAAGAAAGCCGAACTGTCTAAATTCTGAAAACCGTTCATCAGAGCTAATGCAAGATACCGTAGAATCCATCCGATAATAACGGCATAAAATGATAAAATACATACAAGAGCGGCAACGGGAAACCAGCCGATTGATTTCAGTATAAGAGGCGGCTTTTTTATTTTTTCGGTAATGACCGATTCAAACGCGGCAACAGGGCCGTTCCGCATTTTTCTACCGAAAGCATATTCGCCCATCAAACCAAAACAGGAAAATCCAAAGAGGAAAAATAAGTACGGAAGCAAGAATGATATACCGCCGAATTCTTCCAAACGGGCGGGAAACATCCAGATGTTTGCCAAACCCATTGCGGAACCGACACAGGCAAGAAGCATGCCGATATTTGTTTTGAATAATTCTCTGTTTTGTTTTTCATGTTTCATTTTTAGTCCTCATCTTAATTATAGTATATGTATAGTTTATTTTGATAAGCCAAGTTGATTAAAAACACTGTCTTTTCCCAGAAAGTGTCCTGCGCCGGCAAAAATAAAGGTTGTACCGTTTCGGTTTAGATAGCTGTGTATTTTTTTTGCCCATTGCTTATTTCTATTTTTAAACATACGGTCAGATATGTGTTTTTTTTGTGCCTTTGAGAAGGAGTCCGGTAATTCATCCATATCAAGAATGATCCGTTCCAGTTCTTTTTTATTATTTTTTTTATAGGCATCAACCACGAGCATTAATTGTTTTTGTACTTTTCTCTTTCTTATATCTGAAATAGTTCTATGCAGTATTGCCATTTGTTCTTCAAAACTTCCTTCCGATATAAGTTCTATCTGTACGGACAAATTTTCAAGGGCATCAATAGGTCTGTTTCCGGCTTTCTCCATCAGATACTGATCTATACCGTCTTCTGATGATACGGTGCTGTATTCTATCAGACGGGAGAATAACGCATATTGTAAGACCCACGGTTCACATTGTAAAAAAGTGAACAGCATTTCTGATGTGAAAAATTGTTCCAATACCGCTATTTCATCTCTTGATAAGAAATGAGAAAGGCTTTTTTTGGATTCAGGCGGAACCATGCTTTTGATTATTTTTTTTTCTATTTGTTGCCGTGCGGTAGCTATCATGTCTTTCCCGCCGATTTCACTTACCAAATAATCCGCGGTCGTAAATGCTTGTATTACCGGTTGTTCTAATGGGTAAAATGATGAATCTGCAACATTTATTGTTCCTAAAATATACACTTTTGCTGTGTTTGTTTTGATTTCCCAAAAAAAACGTTCGGGATGTTCTACGAGTACCGGCTTATTTTTTCCGATTGTCGTACAGCTTGTCAACATTACAGCAAGAATGAGAAAATGATATAGGTGCAGTTTTTTTTGCATAGTTACTCCTGGATTTTTGATATAGTTTGCTTATTAATGGTATTTACCTGGCTGTAAAGTGGCAACTATAGCAATTTTTTGCGGTAAAGTCAAAACATTATTGATGAGATTTAGGAATATATAAATGTTAATCTATCCAAACAGTATGTTTTGTGTTCACTATTCATATATGCTTATTTTTTTTGTTTCGCGTTGTTCAAACGCTTCTTGTAATAAAGCATCAATATTCATTTTTTGATACAGAGCATCAGCTTCTTTTTTTTGTGCACGCAATACCGGATGTTTGGGAGAAAACAGGACACAGCAGTCTTCATAGGGTAAGATTGATGTTTCGTATGTCCCGATAGTCTGTGCACATTGAATAATGTCTTCTTTGTCAGTGCCGATAAGGGGGCGTAGTACCGGTAAATCAGCATAGCTTTCTGTAACGGTGATATTTTCGATTGTTTGACTGGCGACCTGTGCAAGACTTTCTCCGGTAATAAGGCATCGTGCTTTTACTGCTTGTGCAAGCATAGATGAAACACGCATCATACACATACGCAAAAGCAAGGTAAGATAGGCTTCGGGAGCGTTTTCTTTGATATGCAGCTGCACTTTTGTAAACGGGATGATTGAAAGATAGGTGCCTAAGCCGAAACGGGCAAGCCGTGCTGCAAGGGTTTCAACCTTTTGCTGCGCTTCTTCTGAAGTATACGGATATGAATGGAAATAAATACAATCAATTTTCATTCCGCGAAACAGCATTTTATATCCGGCAACAGGAGAATCAATGCCTCCTGACAGAAGAAGTAATCCCCGTCCTGAACATCCGCAGGGGAGTCCTCTACACCCTTTTTGTTCTTTTCCATATATGAAGGCATATTTTTCCCGCACTTCAACACGGATAAGGACATCAGGGGTATGGACATCAACGCTTAAAATACCGGCGTCATGTACTGCACCGCCTGTTTCCCGTGCAATGTCATACGATGTCAAGGGAAATTGTTTATCTGATCGCCGTGCTTCAATTTTAAATGTCCGGTTTCCTTCTTTTTGCAGAATTTTTGCTTCATTGAGTACTGCGGCAATAATATCATCTATATTTTTAGGAGCCGTTTTTGCTTGAGCCCAACCGGTAATACCGAGAAGAACAGAGAGCTCCTCTTCTATTTTTTCACATAATGATTCATCGGCTTGTATGTACATTCTGCCTGCGCGGACACTGACTCTCGGGATGATATCTGTAAAATAATTGCGGAAATTCTGTGCGAGACGGTTTTCAAAATCTTTTAAATTTCCTTTTTTTAAATTGAGTTCTCCGATTTTTGCTAAATAAAATATGTCTCCCATAATTATTCCCCCTTAGTATCCGTGTATTTTAATTGATGTTTGGCTACGGATGCAGTACTTATACAATTTGATGAAGCATATATACTCTTATATTGTGTGTCAATCATCAGTATGTGATAAAATACTCAAATTGATTTCTGTTGCTTTCTTATTAAAAATAAGTATACTATTCTAGCGTGAAAACTTATTAACTCATTTTATTTATATTTGTATCTTCTGTTGAAGTAATTGCAAAAGTCAGACGAGTTTTTCAATTACTACCCAAATGTATCATAAAAGCGTAATGAAATGAGCTTTTTGACGAGCTACATCAAAAATAACCGACTTTTGCGAGTATGCTCTGTCTTACATTCATAGTAGTTTTGTTAAGTTTATCTTTATGTACAAATTGTTATTTGGAGCATTATGAATCTCGAAGCGTTTATATTAGGATGCAGCGGTATGATGCCGCTGCCGTACCGTCATTTAACCTCTGTATTACTTCGCCGTGAAGGAAGCCTCTTTCTGTTTGATGCAGGAGAAGGCACGCAAGTATCATTGCGGCGGTTAAACCTCAAATGGAAAAAAATAAATACCATTTTTATCAGTCATACCCATGCCGACCATATTACCGGTTTACCGGGTATTTTGATGCTGTCCGCTCAGGTAGACCGTGATGAGCCGCTGTACATTATCGGGCCGCCCAAAGTAAAAGAATATGTTGAAACATCCCGCCGCGTCCTTGATATGTACATCAATTACGAAATCATTATTAAAGAAATTACCGATCCTCATCCCGGTGTTGTATATTCCGATCCGGAATTTCAAGTACGGGCATTTTGGCTTGATCATACAAAACCCTGTTTGGGCTATGCCTTTGAAGAATTTCCGCGACCGGGAGCTTTTGACCCTGAAGCAGCAAAACGGCTGCAAGTACCCTGCGGCCCCTTATGGGCAAAATTGCAGGCAGGCGAATCCGTTACCGCTCTGGACGGTTCTACAGTCGAAAGTTCACAGGTAGTGGGGGCGCCGCGGAAAGGCAGAAAGTTCAGTTTTGTAACCGATACAAAGTATCTGCCTTCTATTGCTCCTGAAGTTGCCAATTCCGATTTTTTTGTATGTGAATCCATGTTCGGCAAAGATATGGAAAAAGATGCAGCAGAAAAAAAACACATGACCTGTACACAAGCAGCTCAAATCGGAAAAGATGCAGATGTAAAAAAGCTGGCACTTATCCATTACAGCCCCCGTTACACCGACCATGACCTGAAAATATTATTGAAGGATGCTCAAAAGGTTTTTCCGCGTACCGTACTGACAAAAGACCGCATGGTTGAAACCATTGAATATCCCGATTAAGTTTCCGCATCGTACAAAGAACCATGACAGAACAACACGCAGCACGTCCCCTGTTTAGGATCCAGCCGGTCTCGATTCGTCCTCATCATATTCTTTGTACACGAGCTTTTAGAGGGAAAGGCTATTCTACACTGTTCGTAGAAAAAATGCACGCTATTATCAGCCGCATACGGAAAGAGCGGAAACTGAACATTACCGCCGGCTGTGATGCGGTCTGTGCCGCGTGTCCGCATCAACGGACACAGTCAAAAACAGTCTGTGTAAAAGAGCAAAAAGTGCAGACAATAGACAAGAATGTCATACACTTTTTAGGCATTCGGCATCGACTGTATGATTACGCAGAAATAGACCGCATTATTACGGAAAAACTGACGGAACAAGTTTTTGATGCAATCTGCGGCACCTGCGAATGGAAGCGGAAAAATATTTGTACTTATTCCGATGTCATGAATACCTTGTAATAGTGAAAAATACCGAATTCCTTATAAAACTGATTGCTCTTCTAATGCCGGAGGCATTTCCCTTAATTTATCTTCTATTTTCTCTATAGTCATAAGCATTTCAGGTTCAAGTAAGTTCTTGTGTATGCGTGAGAGTTCCATACGGCATTCT
>PDWI01009888.1_pt1 | contig 10804 bp, 9 predicted proteins | sample 1430891 | NCBI WGS metagenome assembly PDWI01 (sample SAMN01162508, study PRJNA174530) | Oral metagenome, whole genome shotgun sequencing project. | biome: Marine environment; feature: Marine mammal; material: Swab sample of the gingival sulcus; isolation source: swab sample of gingival sulcus... | reverse complement strand
ATTTACGATAAGTACTCTAATGGTATTGAGTTAATGTACCCAACAGATGATGAATTAGATATGATAATGGATTGGATTATCACTCTAAAAAAAGGTAAAAAAATTGCGTCTAACAAGTGTTTAGACACAATTAAAGCCATCGCTCAAAGACTAGGTGATGTTCCAGTTCTTATTGGTTGTTCTGAACTAGATAGACTGTTTTATGATATTATTGATGATCATGATGATATCTATATCGCTAGTGATGAACTAATAAAGAAAATATATATGCTTTAGGTTACACATTAAACCTAAAGTGGACAACATCGCCGTCTTTCATGATATACTCTTTACCCTCTAGTCGTAGTTTACCAGAGTCTTTTGCTTCATTTAAATTATTGTAGTTGATTAATTCATCATAGTTAATAACTTCTGCTTTAATGAAGCCTTTTTGTATATCGGTGTGAATTTTACCGGCAGCATTAGGAGCGAGAGTTCCTTTTTTTATTGTCCAAGCTTTTGTTTCCATTTCACCAGAGGTGAAAAAAGATATTAAATCCAACAGTTTATAACTTGCTTTTATTAATTTTTCAAGTCCTGATTCCTCTAGACCTAGTTCTTCTAAAAACTCTTTTTTCTCTATAGCTGATAATTCCGATAATTCTTGTTCTATTTGCGCAGAGATTTCAATTATTTCTGCCCCTTCGCTTTTTGCTATCTCATGGAGCTCGTCGTAAAAAGGATTATCATCATCTAAGTCAATGTTTGCAACATATATTGTTGGTTTAGCAGTTAATAAGTTGTATCCTTTTATCGATTTTTTTTCTTCTTCTGTTAAGTCTAATGCTCTAATTGGCCTTTCATTGTAAAGTGTTTCGTGGAGTCTTTCTAATAATTCCAGTTCCTTTACAAGGCTTTTATCGCCTTTGGCATTCTTTCGTACTTTTGTTATTATTTTTTCTATCATTTCTAGATCGGATAGTACGAGTTCTAGATTGATTACTTCAATGTCTTTTTTAGCTCCTATTTCGCCATCAACATGGACCACGTTTTCATCTCTAAAGCATCTAACAACGTGAACGATAGCATCAACTTCTCTTATATGAGATAGGAATTTATTTCCAAGACCTTCTCCTTTGGACGCTCCCTTTACAAGACCTGCGATATCATAAAATATAATAGAAGCAGGCACTTCCTTTTTCGATGAATTCATCACTGATAGTTTCTCTATTCTTTCGTCTGGGACGTCAACAACACCCATGTTGGGTTCTATTGTACAAAATGGGTAATTTGCGCTTTGTGCGCCAGCATTTGTTATTGCATTAAATAATGTGCTTTTGCCTACGTTTGGTAGGCCGACTATTCCTAATTTCATTCTTTACTCCTCTAGTAAAAGATTATATATCAATATTATTGTTTAATCAACTTAAAAAAAGTGTTATAATGTTGAGTTGCGAGGAGGAACACTTGAATAAAAACATAGTTAGAAGAGTGATGTATGGAACGAAGTTTAAAACAAATATTTTAGCTAAATATTTTGTTTTGCCTATTTCTGATAAAAACGCAGTATTAGGAAGTATTTTATCGGAAGTTTTACTTAATAGTTCGAAAATATATAAAAATATAGAAGAGATTAATAAAAAACAGGAAGAATTATACGGTTCTGTTTTATATTTTGATATGAATAAATTTGCAGATAAGTTAATATTTGAAGCGAAAATGGTATTTCCAAGTGATACTCATATCAATGGGGATGTTCATATTGCAAAGGAAGCGGAAGATTTTTTCAACGAAATACTATACCATCCTGATATAAAAGATGGACTCTTTGATCAAAAAATATTTGATAATGAAAAGCAAAACCTTATCCTTGAGTTTAGAAGTTTAGAAAAAAACATTTCTGGTTATGCTCATAGAAGGTTGGTGGAATGTGTTTATGGTGCCAATGAGTTGGGTGTATACAAGTATGGATCGAAGAAAGTTGCTCAAAGCGTAACAAATGAAGATTTATCTGATTTTTATCATCAGGTTTTGATGAATGCGGATACGTATACTTATTATCATGGTGCGTATGATGATTTTTATGAAGTAAATAGTGCGAATAAAAAAAATCATTCAACGAAGCTAGAGAGAATGGCATTTGAAAAATTTGTTGAGAAAAAAAATAATAATCAGAGCATCTTTACGAGGGCGTACTATTTTGATATAGACTTTAATACAAAACAGCAATACGCTGCGGCGATTCTTAGTATTATCATTGGTGGAGGGTCTAATTCGGTGCTTTTTAATGAAGTGAGAGAACGATTGAACCTCTGTTACTATATATACACTATTTATGATAAATTTAGGAATATGATGTTTTTAAATCTTGGCATGGAGGCTAAGAACTATGACGTGGTGGCGAAAGAAATCGATAGAATCATTGACAATATTGAAGATTATATTAAGGATGAACGTAATATCAGTAAGGCGAAAACACAGTTTATTAATAGTTTGAAGAGTCTTGAGGATGCGCAGTTACAAAGTATTGACTATATTTTCTTAAAAGACCTCTTTGGTCTCAACGATGATATCAATGAAAGGATTGAAAAGATTCAAAGTGTTAGCGCGGCTGATATTATCAGTGTTTCCAAAAAAATGCATAAGAATACAGAGTTTTATTTAGAGGGAGAGCCGAATGAAGGTAAATAAATATAAGAATGATGTGCTTCAAGAAAGCTATAATGAATATATATTTGATTCTGGTTTTCGAGTTATCTTTATACCAAAAGAAGGGTTCTTTACAAAAGGGGCCTATGTCAATTGTAACTTTGGCAGTATGTGTACAAAATTTATTGATGGTGATGGTGTCCTTAAAATCCACCCAGATGGCTCTGCTCATTTTTTAGAACATAAGCTATTTGAAAACAAAGATATCAATGTGTTTCAGAAAATGGGAGAGTATGGTGCAGATGTTAATGCATTTACAAGCAATATTAATACGTGCTTTTATTTTAAGACTTTAAAAAATTTCGATAAATGCCTAGAGCTTCTTCTTACCATACCTACTCAAAGAAAATATACGGAGCAAGGGATTCGAACAGAAGAAAAGATTATAGCAAGAGAAATCGATATGTATTTAGACAATGTTACTTATAAGTCGTTCTATAATGCTATCAGTAAGTTGTATCCGTTGCACCCAGTGGGTAGGGATATTGCGGGGACGAAAGAAAGTATTAAAGATGTCAATATGAAAACTTTAGATGAAATTATGGATAGTTTTTATATTCCATCAAATATGTCGCTTGTTATTGTTGGTGATTTTAAAGAACAGGAAGTACGTACTATGATAAACAATCTGCCTGATTTTTATCATAATAAGAAGAATGTGCCTACCGTCCTCTTTGATGTTGAGAAAGCGAACCATTCAGATGATTATATATATGAAGAAAAGGATGTGCTTCAATCCTATGCGTATATTATCAAACTTGATTTTATCGGCGATAAAAAAAGGGCGTTTAAACAAAAAATAGCCTATGATATTGTGCTAGATGTTGTCTTTGGTCAAAGTGGTACTTTTTATAAGTCGGCGTATACGGATGGGCTTTTTATAGATTTTAACGCTAGATATAATGTTGGCGATAACTATAGCAACATATGTTTTGATGGGGAGAGTAATAATCCCGTGCAGTTAAAAGAGAGAATCGATGAAGCGATACACAAATTCAATCAGCATGGTGTGAGTGATAATGATGTTAAGAGAGCGAAACGAAAAATGGTAGGTAGATTTTTATCTTCCTTTAATTCTATTAGTTCGACAGCTTTTACTTTTTTGCAGTTGGATATGTTTGATGTTAATTATCTAGATTATAGCCGTATTGTAAATGAAATAGATATTAAGGATTACAATATCACTTTTGACGGAGAGAAAGTGTTATCTGTAATTGGTAGAAAGGAAGAATGATGAATCCGGTTGCTTTTGAATTGTTTGGAATAGAAGTTCGTTGGTATGGAATTTTCATGGCGACAGGCGTTCTATTAGCAAGCTATATAGTAATGCATTATGCAAAGAAAAAAGGATATGAAAAAGATTTGATTTTAGACTTATTCTTGACGGTTGTCCCTTCTGGTTTAATAGGGGCTAGACTTTATTATGTACTATTTGAATGGGATCATTATGCTTGGGATTTTTATAAAATAATAAATATCAGAGGCGGAGGTCTTGCGATTCACGGAGGTGTTATAGCAGGATTATTAAGTGGATACATCTTTTGTAGGATTAGGAAGGTGAGCTTTCTAGAATTAGCTGATATGGTGGCACCTGGCCTTGTGCTTGCCCAGTCCATTGGTCGATGGGGCAATTATGCTAATGCAGAAGCGCACGGTGGCCCTACTGATTTACCGTGGGGAATTATGGTTGATGGGATAAAAGTTCACCCAACGTTTTTATATGAGTCGATATGGGACTTTTTAATATTTTTACTTCTTATTGTAATGTATAAGAAAAAAAGATTTAATGGACAGATTATATTAACCTATGCCATGTTATATTCGTTAGGCAGGTTTTTTATAGAGGGTTTAAGAACGGATAGTTTGATGTTAGGATCCATCCGAGTCGCTCAATTAATAAGTGTTTTAATCATTGTGATTGGTATGGTATTGTACTATTTTATGGGGTGCAAAAAGAAACAATAAAAAAATTAAAAAAGTTAAAAAAAAAGCTTGAATGCTTTTTTTTTTGTGGTAAAATGTAATAAAGGTGGGTCAAAGTGGCTCGTAAGACAATAGCAAGAAAATAGTAGTGGGTTATTTTTATGAGTTCAATGTTTACAGGTAAATATGTTCATAGTTTAGATAAAAAAGGTAGAGTAAATATACCAGCAAGGTTTCGAAAACTCTTAGATGATGAGGTTGTATTAACCATTTCAAATACTATGAAAGATGCCTTAAGAGTATATACGCAAGAACAATTTGATGAAATGATAGAAAAATTATATGAAATGCAACAACATGACCCTGATTTTCAATTGTTTTTAAATGATGTGGCAGAGCATACAATGACTGTTACGATTGATTCACAGAACAGAATTTTAATCCCGCAGAATTTAAGAGATGTATATGGGCTTACTGATGAAGTGGTATTACTAGGTAAGTTTAAGCACTTTGAAATTTGGGATGAAGGTAGATTAAGACAACTTTACATTGATAAGAATTATAGTAGAGAAGAACAAAACGCAAGATTAAATGAAAGAGAAAAGAATGGATTATAAGCACACAAGTGTTTTACTTGATGAATGCATTGATCAATTAAATATAAAGAAAGATGGTGTTTATTTAGACCTTACTTTAGGAGGTGCTGGTCACTCTTCAGAAATATTAAAGAGATTAGATAATGGTTTATTGATCGGAATTGATAGAGATGAAGAAGCGCTTAGAAATAGTTTGGATAGGTTAAAAGCTATTTCGGCAAATTTTGTGTTAGCTAAAGCTAATTTTAAAGATTTTGACCTTATCCTTGATGAGTTGGAGATTGATAAAGTTGATGGTGTCTTAATAGATTTAGGCGTCTCAAGCTATCAATTAGATAATCCGGATAGGGGTTTTAGCTACCATCGTGAGTCAATCTTGGATATGAGGATGGATCAAAGCCAAAAGATTGATGCGCAGTATGTAGTGAATCATTACTCTGAAGATGAATTATGTAGAATTATTAAGGAGTATGGTGAAGAAAACTGGGCGGCAAGAATTGCTCAATTTATTGTAGAAAATAGACCGTTGAAGACAACAGAAGAGTTGGTTGGCGTGATAAAAAAAGCGGTTCCTGCTGGTGCAAGAGATCATAAACATCCAGCAAGAAGAACATTTCAAGCAATAAGAATAGAAGTGAATGATGAGCTTAGTATTATTGATAAGACCATCGAAAAAATTGTCAAACGATTGAATGATAAAGGAAGATTGTTGATCATATCCTTTCATTCGCTAGAAGATAGAATTGTAAAAGAAAAATTTAAATACATGGAAAAAGGATGCATTTGTCCTCCGGAATATCCAGTATGTAATTGTAATAAAGAAAAGGAAGTAAAAATAATAACGAAAAAACCGATTGTGGCCAAGGATGAGGAGTTACAAGATAACTCAAGAAGTAGGTCGGCAAAGCTTAGAGTGATAGAAAAGTGGTGATGAAATGGGATTAGATTTTGAAAAATTTGATGAACAATATAATAAAAACATCGAAAAGAAAAGAGCAATATCTGAAAAGAAAAAAAGAAAAAAAGCTGAAAGAGGTCAGATAAAAGAAATACTATTTGTATTCGCCATGATAATTGTAGTGGTAGCGATTGTAGCTAATATTGTTAGTGGGTATATAAAGATAAACACGATGAAATATGAGAACAACAATTTACATGCTAGAATTATCGAACTTAATAGAGATATTGAAAAATTAAAGGCGCAAATAGATAAAAAAACACAGAGCAGCTCAATAAAAACAATAGCTGCACAGGAATTAGGGTTAAGTATAGCGACAACAAATCAAGTGAGCACTATTACCGTAAATAAAAAATATACATTGAAAGATGGTGTAGCTAGTGTTATAGTAGATAATGAGCCTAGTGCAGCAGCAAATAATAATTGAGGGAAAATATGAAGAACAGATTAAATAAAAAGATGTATTTTGCTTTAGGCTTAATATGTCTTGTTTTTTTGGTTATATTACTTAGAGCTTTTAAACTTCAAGTAATCGATTATAAGGAATACAAAAGGGTTGCGGAAAACCTAAGTATACAAGATATTTATCGAAAGCCTAAAAGAGGAATGATTTATGATAGGAACATGAACTTACTTGCTAGTAATGAAGTGGTTTATTCCATGTGGGTTCGATATGAAGATATAAAAGACTATGTAAAAACAACCGAAGATAGAAGAAAAGTAGCATTAGATATACAAAAATTAAATAATATCGTTAAAATTGATGTGAATGGGTTTAATAAAAAAATTTATTCTAACAAGAATTTTGTCATGGAGCTAGGATATAATATTCCTAAAAATCAGATTGATGAAGTTAATAAACTAGGAATTGATTGGTTAGGAATCTACCCAGAAACCAAAAGGCATTATACTTTTGATGTTTTAGCTTCGCCTGTCATTGGTTGGGTAGATAGCCAGGGCAATGGTAAAGGCGGCATTGAATACAGCATGAATAGAGAACTCTCGGGCATCAATGGTAGAATTGTATCAAAAACAGATAGGCTTGGTTCTGAACTGGCGTTTGAAAGAGTGAAAAAGTATGAGCCACAAGATGGCTATGATGTTGTGTTGACAATTGATGACGTTATGCAGTTATATATGGAAGAAGCACTTAAAAAGGGAGTTGAAAGAGCTGGAGCGAAAAGAGCTACTGCTATTTTGATGGAGACAAAAACGGGTGAGATACTGGCGATGGGTTCATACCCAAGCTTTAATTTGAACGACGAAGATATTTTAGTTGATGAAGATAAACCAGAGATAAGTGCATTATCAGAAGATGAAAAAAGCGCATTAGTAAGTGAGAGAAAGAGAAATTTTGCAACATCATGGACGTATGAGCCTGGTAGTGTTGGTAAGCTTATTACTGTAGCAGCAGGTATTGAAGAAGGTGTATTTACAAAAGATACTGTTTTCAATGCGGATAGAACATTTGTTGAATTTAACGACGGCTCTAGATTGTACTGTTGGAGTAAAGATATCGCTCATGGGAGTCAGACAGTTGAAGAGGCGATAAATAACAGTTGTAACGTTGCACTGATGAAAATGGGGAATGAAATTGGGAAGAAAACGTTGTATAAATATATGAGAGCCTTTAATTTAACGTATCGACTTGGTATCGATTTGCCAAGTGAAGAGTTCCCACTTTTCTTAGATGAAGAAGAAGCGCATAAAATTGAGACGTTTACAATGACGTATGGTCACTCGTATTCGGTAACGCCTATTCAAATGATAACAGCAGTTAATGCCTTAGCAAATAAAGGTGAATTAATTAAACCACATATTGTAAAGAAAGTTGTTGACAAAAATAGCAACATCATTTTTTCAAGTGAAAAAGAAGTGGTGAGAAGAGTTGTTAGTGAAAAAACTGCTGAAACGGTGCTAGAAATATTAAAGTCTACAGCAGAATATGGAACCGCTAAAATTGAAGGTGGTTTTAATGGGATAGACGTGGGCGCGAAAACAGGTACTTCCATTCAGTTAGTAGATGGTGAATATGGTGAGGGACTTACGGTTTCTTACTTTTTAGTAGCGCCTGCAGATGACCCGACGTATTCGCTATTGGTAATTGCTGACATTCCTAGTGGTAATGGTTCTGGTTCTAGATCGGCAGGTCCTATTGCGAGGGATATCATTATTGATGCCTTTAAATATTTAGGGTTTAAAGATGGCAATGTGGATGAAAGCAACATGGTTGAAACACCTGAACTTACAGGAATTACTCCAGGGGAAGCGATTGCAAGGGTAGAAGAAGCAGGTCTTACTTATTATTTAAATAATTATAAAGATGATGGCTCGGATGAATTTGTCGATGAGCAGTTTCCAAAGCCTGGTACTAAAGTACAGTCGGGTGTTAAGGTGATATTAAATGTTAAGGTGAATGAGCAAGAAGAAGAACAAGAACAAGAGCAGGTTGAAGAACAAGATGAAGAACAAGAACAAGAATAAAGAAGTAATTAAATCGTTAAAAGGTGCGGACAGGGTTAGAAAAAGACCGTCTGTTATATTTGGTTCAGATGGCTTAGAAGGATGTAAACATTCTTTCTTTGAGATTCTTTCGAATTCCATTGATGAAGCGAGAGAAGGAAGAGGTAATGTGATAAACGTTACGTATCATAAGGACTATTCGATAACAATCGAAGACTTTGCGAGAGGGATCCCCGTTTCTTATAATGAAAAAGAAAAAAAATATAATTGGGAGCTTCTTTTTACTGAACTGTACGCAGGTGGTAAATATGATAATAATAGTTCGGCGAATTACGAATTCTCCCTTGGTTTAAATGGCCTTGGTCTTTGTGCTACTCAGTATAGTTCGGAGTATATGAACGCGGAAATTAAACGAGATGGCAAGCTCTACTCTCTAACATTTAAAAAAGGAAAAAACATTGGTGGGTTAAAGGAAGAACGTAACAATGTAAAAGGAACAGGAACAAAAATCCACTGGAAACCAGATTTAGAGGTGTTTACAGATATAAAAATTGAAAAGAGTTATTTTCTAAACATTCTCAAAGAACAAGCGATTGTTAATAGCAATGTAACGTTTCACTTTAAGTATGAACAAGATGGCAGTAGCTATACCTACAAATATGAAAATGGAATAAAAGATTATTTAAAAGAGATTTCTAATGGAAAAGAGTTTACGCCAATATATGTTATAAATGATGAAGGAAGTGGTAGAGACCGAGACGATCGGGATGATTATAAAGTTCGGTGTGAGATTGCGTTTACTTTCAACAACGAAATAAACGCGCTAAAATATTTCCACAATTCTAGCGCGCTAACGCATGGTGGCTCGCCAGACGCTGCCGTAAAAACGGCATTTATCTATGAAATCGATAAATTTATTAAGAAGTATAATAAGTATAAAAAGAATGAAAAAATGATTAACTTTGTCGATGTAGAAGATAGTCTCATCTATATATCGAGCTCTTTTTCAACGATAACATCGTATGAAAATCAAACAAAGAAAAGTATTAACAACACTTTTATAAAGAAGTTCTTAACTGATGTTATACGAAAGAACCTAGAAGTTATTTTTTTAGAAAACGAAAAAGTTACTGAAAAAATAATCGATAAAATATTAATTAATAAAAGGAGTAGAGAAAAAGCAGATCTTGCTAGAATCACTTCTAAGAAAAAACTTTCAAAAAAAATTGATATAACCAATAAAGTAGCAAAGTTTGTTGATTGTAGAGAAAAGGATCCAAAGAAGAGGGAATTGTTTATCGTAGAAGGGGATTCGGCTCTTGGTGCGTGTAAGTTATCTAGGGACGCTTCGTTTCAAGCGCTCATACCAGTTCGAGGGAAAATATTAAATACCTTAAAGTCTGATTATGGTAAGATTCTAAAAAATGATATTATAATGGATCTAATGAAAGTCATAGGAACGGGCATAGAAATTAATTCAAAGCATAAAAATATGGATACGTTTGATATAAGGGATTTAAAATACGACAAAATAATCATTACTACAGATGCGGATTATGACGGATTTCAAATTAGAACGCTAATACTCGCGATGTTTTATAAACTTGCTCCTTCTCTTTTGAAAGAGGGTAAGGTCTATATCGTGGAGTCACCCTTATATGAATTAGTAGCTGATAACAAAAGCTATTTTGCCTATGATGATATGGATAAGAAAAAGATATTGAAGCGGTTGGAAGGTAAAAAAGTTATCATCCATAGGTCAAAAGGTCTTGGAGAGAATGAGCCTGAAATGATGTGGGAGACCACAATGAATCCTAAAACTAGAAGGCTTATACAAGTAAGTTATGAAGACACCGCAGAAAGCGAATACTATTTTAACGCCTTACTGGGTGATAACATAGCCGAAAGGAAGCTTATCATTAGTAAAGAAGGACAAGAGTATAGAGAATTGTTAGACTTGTATTAGTCTATTATAGGGTGTAGCAAAAAAATATTGAAAAATTGTAAAAAAAGTGTTGACCAAAGGGCAAAAATATTATATATTTAAAAGGCACAATAAGTGCTAAGAAAAAAAACGAAAAAAAGTTTTAGAAAAGTATTGACACGACAAAAAGCCTATGGTAGTATATAGGAGTTGTGACAAGAGATGAACGTTGAAAACTAAAGTAGAAACTGT
>PDWI01009887.1_pt1 | contig 10805 bp, 11 predicted proteins | sample 1430891 | NCBI WGS metagenome assembly PDWI01 (sample SAMN01162508, study PRJNA174530) | Oral metagenome, whole genome shotgun sequencing project. | biome: Marine environment; feature: Marine mammal; material: Swab sample of the gingival sulcus; isolation source: swab sample of gingival sulcus... | reverse complement strand
TGTAAAGATGAAAATGGTCAGCCAATCTATCAGCCGAAAGTTGATGAAGACACCGATACCGATAACGCAGCCAATACAACACAGGAGAACGCATAATGAGAACGAATAATTTATTAATCGAATTAGGCGTTGCTGAATTACCAACTGCCGCCGTAGAAACTTTATCACAAGCTTTTTTAGACGGTATGAAAGCTGAGTTTGAGGCAAATAATATCGCTTTTGAAAGTGGCAAACGCTTTGCAACAGCAAGACGTTTAGCGGTGCAATTTACTGGTGTGGCTGAAAAACAAGGCGACCAAGAAATTGAAAAACGAGGCCCTGCGATGAAAGCCGCCAAAGACAAAGACGGAAACTGGTCACGCGCAGCAACAGGTTTTGCGAGTTCTTGTGGCGTTAGCCCTGATGAGTTGGTGGTGGAAGACACACCAAAAGGTGAATGGTTATTCTATCGTGGCGTAGAAGTTGGGCAGAAAACAACAGACTTAATTCCAGCTTTATTCAAAACGGTCATGGATAAACTACCGATAGCCAAACGTATGCGTTGGGGCGACCGCACCGATAGCTTTATGCGTCCTGTCGTGTCGTTGGTACTGTTATGGAATGATGATGTAATTGATACCGAATTATTTGGTGTGCAGTCCTCTCGTACCACTATCGGTCATCGATTCCATGGTGAGAAAACAGTCGATATTGCTGATGCGATGGGCTATGAGCAAACGCTAGCTGATAGCTATGTGGTTGCCAATATTGATACTCGTCGTGAGATGATTATTGAGCAAGTCACACATTTAGTCAGTGAAATTGACACCGATGGCGACAATAATAATGCTGTTGCTGTCATCAATGAGGATGTGCTTGATGAAGTTAATGCGTTGGTGGAATATCCAGTAGCGATTTTGGGACAATTTAATCAACGTTACCTGCACATTCCACAGGAGGTACTCATTAAAACAATGCAAGACAACCAAAAATATTTTGCTGTTGTTGATGATAATGACGAAATTCTGCCGTACTTTGTCACGGTTTCAAATATTGAATCAAACAATCCAGAAGTGGTACGAGTGGGTAACCAACGAGTGATTGAACCACGCTTTGCCGATGCAGAATTTTTCTGGGAAAACGATAAGAAAAAAACCTTGGAATCCCGTCGTGAAGATTTGAAAAAAGTGGTTTACCAAGAAAAACTCGGTAGTGTTTACAACCGTAGTGAACGTATAGCGAAAATTGCCAACTTTATCGCTGATTTATCGAGCTTAAATGATAAAAATGCCATTCGTGCTGCCCAACTTGCCAAATGCGATTTGGTGAGTGAAATGGTGTTTGAGTTTGGTGAATTACAAGGCGTTATCGGTGAATATTATGCTAAAAATGATGGTGAAAATGACGAAGTTGCCGCTGCTATTCGTGAGCAATATTTGCCAAAATTTGCAGGCGACAATTTACCTGAAACCGATACAGGTTTAGTGGTATCACTTGCTGATAAGATTGAAAATATCGTCGGTGGCTTTGCTGTTGGGGCAAAACCAACGGGTACAAAAGATCCGTATGCGTTGCGTCGTGCAAGTTTGGGTGTTATCAGACTGCTTAATGAAACAAAATTAGATTTACCGTTAGAAGTCTTACTTGATTACGCAGTGGAAGCCTTTAATTCTGTAACCGATGTCGATGCGGTATCACAAGTTGAGGAAATTAAAACTTACATTACTGAACGACTCAAAGGCTATTATTCAGACAAAGGTTGTCGTTATGATGTCTTTGAGGCAGTGCAAACAGTTGCACCAAGAAAAATCAGTGATTTCACTGCACGTATTAATGCCTTAAGCGAGTTTGTTACCGATACTTCGGCAAGCAATTTATTTGCCGCCAATAAGCGTATCAGCAATATTTTGAAAAAAACCGATAGCGTTGGTAGTGTTGATGAAAAACTGTTTACTGAATCACAAGAAAAAGCTGTTTTTGAAGTCGGTCAATCAGTGAAAGCAACGGTTGCCCAAGCCGTGACCGATAACGATTACCCAACTGCACTTACAGCACTTGCCACACTGCGTGAGCCATTAGATAATTTCTTTGAAAATGTCATGGTCATGGCTGATGATGAAAGTGTAAAAAATAACCGTTTAGCACTGCTTGCAGAAATTAGAGGCTTATTTATGCAGGTTGCAGATTTTTCGGTGATTGATGTTTCTCACTAAATTAACCTTTGGTTACAGAATATGAAAGTAAGAAAAGGAATTGTTTTAATACTACTGTTTTTATTACAGATAAATGTTGTATTTTCTGCATCTGTTAATGATGACCCGTCTGTGAAGAGAATTATGGAAGTTGGTACTAAAGAATTATCTAGTGACTGGTATGATAAAATAAATGTATCTACTAAGGATAATTTATCTTTTAATCTACATTATTTTAGTGATTACGGGAATAAAGCAGAAAATATAACATTCTTTTTAGAAAATTTAGATGGAAGGATATTTGAAAAAGGTCAAATAGAAAATATATGGGGAAAGATTACATCAACAACCGTTGACAATAAGTCAGAGGCTGTAAAGGTAACATTTAATGAAGGAGTGAAGTTGAATTTGTATAATGTTTCTTGGCAAAAGTGGCCTTGTCAATCTGTTGGTTGTGAAACGCCTTTACCACAACCAGCAAGAAATGTGATCAATGGAAAAGGCTTAAATATAGGTACAGTCGATGGCGATAATGATAAACATTATGCTGGTAATTTAGTAGTAACTTTCAAAACCTTCCCTGCACCACAAAAAACAACAAGCACAACCGATAACACTGATACACACCTTTCAGATACCGAACGACTAGAACAAAAAATTGATGACAATACGAATATTATTATCAAATTATTAAAAATGGATAATATTTGGAATAGTATCTCGGCAATTGTTGGTATAATTATTACTATTTTACTAGCTAGATTCCAAATTAAACAATATAAACGCAACAATAAAAAAGATGATTAGATGTGTGTGTAATAAACAAGAGAGTTAAAAATGTTATTAAAACTTCGTAGTTATGTATTCTTATTTTTGGCGATATTGGCAATGGTTTTATATTGGCCAATTCCTGTCATTATGCAATTTTTTGTCTCAGAACACACTATTTATTACATCGCGATTTTTTGGGGAAGAATTGTCTTATTTTTACTTAAATATGTGATGGGGATAACGTATCGGGTTAGCGGTCGGGAAAATATCCCTGATAAACCTTGTGTCGTTTTAGCAAAGCATCAATCAGCCTTGGATATTTTTGTTCTGTTATCACTGTTTGAACCACATACCTCGCCTTTTAAAAAAGAGTTATTGAAAATCCCTTGTTTTGGGTGGATGTTGGCGAGTATCAAGCCAATAGCGATTGATCGTAAAGCAGGGCGAGAAGCATTGAATATTTTAGTAAAACAAGGAATAGATAAATTACAAAAGGGCATCTGGGTGTTAATTTATCCAGAAGGTACTCGTACTTTACCAGGGCAAAAAGGCAATTATAAAAGTGGTGGTGTCTTGCTTGCCAAAAAAGCAGGTGCTAATATTGTCCCTGTTGCTTTGAATACAGGACTGTTTTGGCAAAAAGGCAAAGGTGCCTTGAATACTGGTGTGGTAGATATTGTTATCGGTGCACCGATAGCCACTGATGAAAAAGATATCAAAACACTAACCAACGAGGCAGGGGAATGGATTGAAGAAAATACTTTATCCATTACGCTGAACCACCCATATTATGTGGCAATGAAAAAAGAACAACCAGAAAATTTAGGACAACCAGAAAACTAGTAGAGGAGAAAAAAGATGTTTGATAAAAAAATGAGAATTGATGATTTCGATATGGAATTACAAAAAGCGATGGATAATGAGGTTACTCGCCAAGAGCAACACATTGAGTTGATTGCCTCAGAAAACTACACTAGCCCACGTGTAATGCAAGCACAGGGATCGCAATTAACCAACAAATATGCCGAAGGCTACCCTGGTAAGCGTTATTACGGTGGTTGTGAATATGTGGATGTCGTGGAAACACTGGCGATTGATCGTGTCAAAGAATTATTTAATGCCGATTATGCCAATGTGCAACCACATTCGGGTTCACAAGCAAACGGTGCTGTGTATTTAGCATTGCTACAACCAGGCGATACCGTACTTGGCATGAGTCTTGCCCACGGTGGGCATTTGACGCACGGTTCTCCTGTGAACTTCTCGGGCCGTACTTACAACATCGTTGATTACGGTATTGATGACAATGGTTTCATTGATTATGACGAAGTAGAAGCGAAAGCCGTTGAACATAAGCCAAAAATGATTATTGCAGGTTATTCTGCGTATTCACAGGTATTAGATTTCAAACGCTTCCGTGAAATTGCTGATAAGGTTGGGGCTTATTTATTTGTTGATATGGCACACTTTGCAGGATTGGTTGCTGCAGGTTTATATCCAAACCCTGTACCATTTGCTGATGTGGTTACTTCAACAACACATAAAACCTTGCGTGGTCCACGTGGGGGGATTATTTTGGCTCGTGCCAATGTTGAAATTGAGAAAAAACTCAATTCAGCCGTATTCCCAGGTATTCAAGGCGGACCATTAATGCACGTTATTGCTGCCAAAGCGGTTGCTTTCCAAGAAGCTCTTTCAGCAGATTTCAAAGATTATCAGAAACAGGTGATAGCCAATGCCAAAGTAATGGCAGAAACCTTTATTGAACGTGGTATTAATATTGTTTCAGGTGGTACAGAAAATCACTTGATGTTAGTTGATTTAATTGACAAAGGCGTGACTGGTAAAGCCGTTGATGCTGCCCTTGGTCAAGCCTATATCACCGTTAATAAAAACAGCGTACCGAATGACCCACAATCACCATTTGTGACCTCGGGTATCCGAGTTGGCACACCAGCAATTACTACACGTGGTTTCAAAGAAAAAGAAACTCGCCAAGTGACCGAATGGATATGTGATATTATCGATGATGTGAATAATGATGAATTAATCGCTGAAATTCGTGAAAAAGTCATAGCACTATGTGAGCAGTTCCCAGTTTACAAGTAGAGTAAATTAATTCTCTCCCCCAGCGGGGGAGGGTTAGGGTGGGGGAGAAATATATCAAGTATTGATAATAGTCTGAATAAGTAGAAGATGATATTTTATCGGTATTTTGTTATTTACGAAGAGCCGATGAGTACTTGCAATTTTCTCCTCTATCCTAACCTTCCCCCGCTGGGGGAAGGGACAGAGTAACTATTTATACAAATACCGATAAGGTTATCGGTCTAATTAATTAGAGAAAAATATGAGCAAAAAAATGAACGTCGAGAGTTTTAATCTCGACCACACTAAAGTAAAAGCCCCTTATTTACGCCTTGCCGATAAAAAAATAGGAGAGAAAGGCGATGTGATTTTTAAATATGATTTGCGTTTATGCCAGCCGAACAAAGAGCACATGGAAATGCCTGCGTTGCACTCGTTAGAACATTTGATGGCAGAGCTTTCTCGTAATCACAGTGACCATGTGCTAGACATCGGTCCTATGGGCTGTCAAACAGGTTTTTATGTATCGTTGATTAATGAAGAAAGTTATGAAAATGCCTTGGATTTAATCGAAAAAACACTTAGAGACGTATTGGTCGCCACCGAAGTGCCTGCCTGTAATGAAGTACAGTGTGGCTGGGCAGCAAGCCATAGTTTAGAAGGTGCAAAAGCACTCGCCCAAGCACTACTTGATAAACGTAATGAGTGGACAGAAGTCTTTGCTTAAAGAAAAAGTTACTATTTCAATATTGACACCGATACTGATATATTGCTTTGGCTACTATTTAGCCGAGCATATGCTAAATAATGTCAGTGCAACAGTGTATGATTGCTGGGCCTACATTTTAGCCACAATCGTACTCTGTTCGATATTTTTTGTCAGACGAAAAGATTTGGAGTACTCTCATTTTATCTTGTTTTGTGTCCTCTTTGCTTCTACTTGTATCATAACAGGTTGGAATTTGGGGGGCCTAGTAATCGGCGGTAATGCTAGAGCGTATTATTGGGAAAAGATGTTAGCTGGTTCACTCTGTGGTTTTTATATTAGCTATTTTTGTAAACAAACCTCTGATGGAAGAAAAATGACCAAATTAAATAAAAAACAATTAATTAACTATTGTTTGTTTGGGTTGATAGCTATCGGTATTAGTATATATCCTGTGAGTGAGAATATTTACTCTTTGTCTTCACATCCTTTCTTGATTTTTTTGGCAACTTGTTTCTTTGTTAGTGGAATTTTGTATCCAATCAATATATTATTTTCGGTTTACTATAAAGATAAAGAGCTTTTAGCATATAAGGAATATTGGGAGAAATAATGTCAAAAACAATGCCTGAACCAATAAAGGTAAGCCCTATCGGTATTATCGGGGCAATGCCACAAGAGGTTAAAACCTTAACCGAACATTTAACTGATAAACAAACCATAGAAATCGCAGGAATGGTCTTGCACAGTGGCAATATCAATGGCGTATCGGTGGTGGTGATGCAATCGGGTATCGGTAAAGTCAATGCCACGATTGCGACGACTTTATTGATTGAACGATTTTCACCCAAAGCCGTCATTAATACAGGTTCGGCAGGTGGTATCGGTAGTGGGCTATCGGTGGGCGATGTGGTTATCGGTAGTGTAGTTGCCCATCACGATGTTGATGTTACTGCTTTTGGTTATCAAATGGGACAAATGGCACAAATGCCAGCCGATTATGTCAGCGACAACCATTTGTTATCGGTGGCAGAACAAGCCAGTCATCATTTTACTGGTGCAAGTATTCATACAGGATTAATCGTTAGTGGCGACCAGTTTATTGCCGATAGTGAGCGTTTTACGATAATAAAACAACACTTCCCCGATGCTTTATCGGTGGAAATGGAAGCAAGTGCCATAGCACAGACTTGTTATCGTTTTGAAACTCCATTTGTCGTTATTCGAGCCATTTCTGATTTGGCAAATGAAAAAGCCAGCGTTTCATTTGATGAGTTTATCGAACAGGCAGGTAAGCAATCGGCTGAAATGGTCATGTCTATGCTACCAAAAATATAAGGAAAAAACTATGAATTGTCCATTTTGTCAAAAAGAAAATACCCGAGTGGTTGATTCCCGTCTAGTGCCTGAGGGCGACAAAGTTCGTCGTCGTCGATTATGTGAGGCGTGCGAACAGCGATTCACCACTTATGAAATCATCGAAGAATCGTTTCCGATGCTTATCAAAAGTAACGGTAGCCGAGAATCCTACAACCCGACCAAAGCCCGTGCGGGTATTAACCGTGCGATTGAAAAACGTCCAGTCAGTGCTGAACAAGTTGATAGCATTATGACCTATATTGAGCATCAGCTACGAGGCATTGCCGAAAAAGAAATTCCTGCCAAACAAATCGGCGAATGGATTATGGAACGTTTGATTGATATTGATGAAGTGGCGTATGTGCGTTTTGCCTCGGTCTATCGGTCTTTCCAAGATGTCAGTGCTTTCCAAAAAGAGATTGAACGATTGCAACAATCATTCAAAAGATAACGATGACCACGATCACCCCAGCACTTACTATTCATAGGCTTAGTAAAACCTATGATAACGGTTTTACTGCATTAAAAGGTGTTGACTTAACCGTACCACAAGGTGAATTTTTTGCCTTACTCGGAGCAAATGGTGCGGGAAAATCGACAATGATTGGCATTATCAGTTCGTTATTTCGTCCTACTACGGGGTCTGTTGAAATTTTTGGTATTGACTTAGCCAAACATCCCGCCAAAGCAAAACAATGTCTTGGAGTTGTGCCACAAGAGTTTAACTTTCATCAATTTGAACAAGTGATTGATATCTTAATTGTGCAAGCGGGCTATTTTGGCATACCTGCCAAGCAAGCAAAAACACGAGCAGAAAAGCTGTTGAAACTGCTTGATTTATGGGATAAACGCTATGAAAAAGCACGCTCATTATCAGGTGGTATGAAACGCCGTTTAATGATTGCTCGTGCATTAATGCACTCTCCTAAATTACTGATTCTTGATGAACCAACCGCAGGCGTGGACATTGAGTTACGTCGTTCGATGTGGGAATTTATGGAACAAATTAATCGTGATGAGGGAACAACCATTATTTTGACCACGCATTATTTAGAAGAGGCAGAACAACTTTGTAAGAATATTGCCATTCTGGATAAGGGGGAAATTCGTATCAATACCGATATGAAAACCCTATTGGCGAGTTTGGATATCGAAACATTTATTTTTGATTTGAAAAATCCGTTTGCTAATCAATTAGTTCTAAAAGACGTCTTAGAGTATAGACAAGTAGATAAATCAACTTTAGAAATTACCATCCATAAAGGTGAAAGCCTGAATAATATTTTTACCCAGCTGACTGCCCAAAATATTGAAGTGGCAAGTATGCGAAATAAAGCGAATCGATTGGAAGAAATGTTTATGCGATTGGTCAGAGAACAACAATCATAAGGCAATATTATGAATTTTACAGGGCAATGGGTGGCACTTATCACTCTAACAAAAAAAGAAATTAAGCGAATACTACGAATCTGGCCTCAAACCTTATTGCCACCTGTGATTACTATGAGTTTATATTTTTTGATTTTTGGTAAGATGATTGGTTCACGAGTAGGTGATATGGGGGGAGTTCCCTATATGCAATTTATCGTTCCTGGCTTGATTATGATGTCCATCATTACTAATAGCTATTCCAATGTGGTATCAAGCTTTTTCGGTACTAAATTTAATGGAAATATTGAGGAAATGATTGTTGCACCTGTGTCTAAACATACGATTTTATTCGGTTATATGGCAGGTGGCTTATTTCGTGGGCTTGCCGTTGGCTCAATTGTGATGGCACTGGCATTGTTTTTTACCAATTTATCGGTAACCAATGTCTTTGTAACGGTGTTTACTGTGGTAATGACTGCGATGTTATTTTCACTTGGTGGGCTGATAAATGCGATTTTTGCTCGTTCATTTGATGATATTTCTATTATTCCGAGTTTTGTTCTAACTCCTTTAACTTATTTGGGCGGAGTGTTTTATTCAATCGATAATTTATCGCCTTTTTGGCAAAATTTATCACTGATTAATCCGATTGTTTATATGGTCAATGCCTTTCGTTTTGGCATTTTGGGGCATTCTGATGTTAATGTTTGGTATGCGATGGCAATGATGTTGCTATTTACCACGATTTTTTATATCGTGGCATATCGCTTGTTAGTCAATGGCAGTCGGTTAAGATTGTAATACTATTTCCAAAAAGTAGAGACAAGGCATGCCCTGTCTTTACCCTAAACAAAAGATACTACTTTCTGAAACTAACCTCTCCACTGCCCACCAATCATCATCTTTTCAAGTGGGTTAAGTCCCACTAAATAGCTTAAATCGGCAGGGCGTTCGATGTCCCACACGACTAAATCAGCGTCTTTACCGATAGCGATTTGTCCTTTATCGGTTAGTCCTAGGGCTTTGGCACTATTGCGAGTTACCCCAGCGAGTGCCTCTTCAGGCGTTAGATAAAACAACGTACACGCCATATTCATCATCAATAATAGTGAAGTCACAGGCGATGTACCAGGGTTGCAATCGGTGGACACTGCCATATCAACTTGATGTTTGCGTAGCAAGGCTATCGGTGGTACGGTTTCATCTCGTAGCGTGTAAAACGCCCCGGGTAATAAAACAGCAACGGTATCGCTGTCTGCCATTTGTTTAATGGCGGTTTCGCTAAGTTGTTCGAGGTGGTCGCTTGATAGGCCTTTGTATTTTGCCACTAATTCACTACCGCCCATATCGGTTAGCTGTTCAGAGTGCAGTTTGACAGGGATACCCAAAGATTGTGCCGTATCGAATACCTTGGTAATTTGTGGTAAATCAAAGGCGATTGCTTCGATAAAACCATCCACCGCATCAACTAAACCTTGTTGATGTAATATCGGTAGCCACTCGCAAACTTTATCAATATAAGCATCGGGGTTGTTTTTATACTCGGGCGGTAATGCGTGGGCGGCAAGGTAAGTTTTTTTAACGGTAATGCCATAATCTTCGCCTAGTTTTTTCGCCACTCGCAACATTTTTTCTTCGCTAGCAAAATCTAGCCCATAGCCCGATTTAATTTCAATACTTGTTACGCCCTCGCTGATTAGGGCTTTTAAGCGTTTTTCGCTTTGGCGATACAGTTCTTCGTCGTCTGCCTCACGAGTGGCTTTGACGGTGGATAAAATCCCCCCACCTGCTTGGGCAATATCGGTGTAGCTTGCACCGTTTAAGCGTGCCTCAAATTCATTACTGCGATTACCTGCATAGACTAAATGGGTGTGGCAATCAATCAGCCCTGATGTTATCCATTTACCTTGAATATCGGTAATTTGTGTGCCTTGATTGTTATCGGTGTTTTGATATTTTTCAGCAATTTTACTATTGCCTATCCATACGATTTTGCCGTCCTTGATACCGATAGCTGAATTTTTTAGGGTTCCGTATTCGTTGTGGCTATCGGTATTTGGACAATAGCCAAAGTCTTCGCTAAATGTGGCAATATTGGCATTGATTATTAATTTATCTAACTGTTGTGGTAGTGGATTATTGGTCATTTTTTATTCCTGTTGGTTTATTCTTATTAATTCCCTCCCCCAGCGGGGGAGGGCTAGGGTGGGGGAGAAATCTATCAAATATTGATAAAAGCTTAAATTAAGCAATAATAAGCTATCGGTATTTCTATTTACTCACATAACGATGAATATCTGAAATTTTCTCCCCCATCCTAACCTTCCCCCGCTGGGGGA